>VAPF01021543.1_pt1 | contig 40138 bp, 40 predicted proteins | sample 3393931 | NCBI WGS metagenome assembly VAPF01 (sample SAMN08290437, study PRJNA428436) | hydrothermal vent metagenome | isolation source: Deep-sea hydrothermal vent chimney | place: Atlantic Ocean: South-mid Altantic Ridge | depth 2773 m m | reverse complement strand
GCCCTGCGGGTTGCGTCTGAAAAAGCGCCACTCGGCGTTGCTCGTCGTTTATTTGGAGTCACCAAACTTCTCTCCTCGCGCCTTGATTGGCGCTTTTTCAGGCGCAACAGTGATGAAAATAGAACGTCAACAGACCCTAGTGTCATGTCACGGCATTTTTATGATCATTGCCGGGCCAAATTAAACCCGTGTCCGGACTTTCAGCCCGTAAAATTAACCCACCAGCTTTGGTGGGTGGTTGTTGGGTCATATTTATCCGCTGGCTGGGTAAAGAGTCTTTCCATTTCAAGCATGTGATGCTTTCCCGGCCTTTGGTCTAGGCCGGGGGGCCACCGCTTTTATCCTCCGAACGAAGGAGGAGGGCTAATGAGGCGCAATGGCCTGGGATTGAGCGATTATTCTAATTTTACGACTGTTCCCTTCAGTGCGGAGCCCGCTATTATGGCGCCGGCACCGCATTCAAATTCAGTGTCGCTCTTGAACTCAACGTTTTTGTAGTTGCTGAAAATATTGATGACCGCGTTGCCTCCTTCTCTAACAGCCCGTTGCTGCAGGTTTTTTCATTTATCATTTCTTCCTGTATTTTTCGAGGCCTAGTCATATATTACCAGCGTTTGAAAATCAATGAGGTGTTGATGCCGCCAAAAGCGAAGTTATTACTCATTACATGTTCACAATGTAATTCACGGCCGTTACCGATGATGTAATCCAGGTCGCCGCATTGCTCATCGGGTGTATCAAGATTTAGGGTTGGTGCAAGCCAGTTTTCATTCATCATATGGATGCTTGCCAAGGCCTCGATGGCGCCGCAGGCACCCAGGGTATGACCCAGATTGCCTTTGAGGGTGCTAAAGGGAGTGTTGCTGCCGAAAAGACGGTAGGTGGCCAGAGATTCGGCGATGTCTCCCCGATCCGTAGCGGTGCCATGGGCGTTGACGTAACCAATGGCCTCTTTATCCAGTGAGGCATCTTGCAGAGCCAGTTGCATCGCTCTGCGCATATTTTCTGTTTCCGGCTGGGTGACGTGACCGCCATCAGAATTGGTGCCGAAGCCAACGATTTCAGCCAGGATTCTTGCGCCACGGCCGAGGGCGTGATCCAGTTCTTCTAAAATCAACGTGCCGGCCCCTTCCCCGATAACCAGGCCGTCTCGCTGTTGGTCGAATGGACTGGGCGTCTGGCGGGGAGTACTGTTTTTGGTGCTGGTCGCATACAAGCTGTCGAAGACTACGGCTTCCGAGACGCATAACTCTTCAGCACCGCCAGCCACCATCAGTCTTTGTTTGCCGTATTTGATGGCTTCATAGGCATAGCCGATACCCTGGCTGCCAGAGGTGCAGGCACTGGAGGTAGTGATGATGCGTCCTTTAATGCCGAAAAAGACACCGACATTGACCGGTGCCGTGTGTCCCATCATGCGGATATAGCTGGTGGCCGTGACGCCTGCCACGTCATGATGGGTCACCATGTTGACGAACTCCCGGATGGCATCGACACCTCCTGTGGATGAACCATAGGATATACCCATGTCGCCACTACTGAGTACCGGGTCGCCAAGCAGACCGCTCTCTTCCAGGGCCAGCTCTGTTGCCCGGGTCGACAGTAGGGAAACCCGGCTCATGGAGCGGGTTTTTTTTCGTGTGTAATGGGAAGGCTTTTCAAAGTCGGTCACGGGTCCGGCTAAACGAGTATTAAGATCCGAAAAAGCATCCCATCCGGGCATGTAGCAAATGCCACTGATCTTGTTTTTCAGATTGGTGCTGAGCTGTGTCCAGCTATTGCCCAGCGAGCAGATAACGCCGGTTCCTGTGACGACAACCCGCTTGGTCATTAGAACATGCCACCGTTGATCGAGATGACCTGGCGGGTAATGTAGGCCGCGTCATCGGAACAGAGATAACTGACCAGACCTGCGACTTCTTCCGCTTTTCCCATCCTGCGCAGGGGGATTATTTTTAATGTCTCCTCCAGTTGGATCTGCTCTACCATCTCGGTTTCAATAAGTCCGGGTGCGACACAGTTGACGGTGATTTTCCGCTTAGCCAGCTCGATGGCCAGGGCCTTGGAGGCGCCGATAATGCCGGCTTTGGCGGCGCTGTAGTTGACTTGTCCGCGGTTGCCCATGAGCCCGGAAACAGAGGAGAGGGTGACGATGCGCCCCGGGCTTCGGCGACGCACCATGGGCATGACTATTGGGCGTAGCACGTTGTAAAAGCCATCCAGGTTGGTGTGGATGACTTCGTCCCAGTCTGCCTCTGTCAGTGCCGGAAAGGCGGCATCCCGAGCCAGTCCGGCGTTACAGACAACGCCGTAGTAAGCTTCGTTGGCTTCAATATCCTGTTGCAATACCTGGGCTGCTTGCTTTCGGTTAGCGATATCAAACTGGAGAATACGGCCATCACCTCCCTGATCACGGATCTCAGCAAGGGCTTGCTCAGCTGCCTCGCGATTTTCGCGGCAGTGGAGAATAACATGGTAGCCATCTTTGGCCAGACGCAGGGCGATGGCCTTGCCGATTCCGCGGCCGGAGCCGGTGACTAATACAGATTCCATAAGACTTAGCGGCTTTTGATGATGTCTTCGATGTTATTCGGCTGTATGGCTTTGATCTGAGCCTCGGCTATGAGTCTATCTGAATGAATTGTGCAATCAAAGGCACCGAGATGGTTTTCGGCTATAAAAATTTGTTCAACGTGGATGATGAGCTTCTCATTGCGCTGGAAACTTGCTACCCGGGAAGTATATTTTCGCGTACCCAGCAGGAGACCGATACGCACGGGCTGGCCTTTTTGCAGCGCGTGAATTCCTGCCAGTGCAGATATCGCCTGAGCCATGTATTCGATGCCTACCCATGCAGGCACATTGCCATCCGGGTCGCTGAACAGGTTGTCGGCACGGTGTAGTACTGCTGCTTTCAGATAGTCTTCACCCCATGATTCGATACGATCCAGCAGAATCATTTTGCCACGATGGGGCAGCAGATCGGAAATGGAATTGAACAGTTTTGAGGTTGCCAAGAAATGCCCCCGCTATCAAGGACGATCCAGCTCGCTGGATCGTATGTTCAGGCGGTAATCAGAGATTCTACTGACATAGTCAAAATCACCGCTCCAGGCTGATGTTGAGCGTCGATGGATTTCCGCTACCCGCTGTTGTTGATAGTACACGTAGCGGATATTTTTTTGTTCTGAAAAATGCCAGTCCTGGTTCCATTCGTTAGCGTTCAGTACCGCCAGAGGCCAGAATATCATTTGCAGCTCCCCGAGTAGTTTTTCGATGGATGAGTCGAAGGGGAGGGGGCCGCCACGTTCGACCATTAGTTGCTGATCATTGAAGCGCAGGGTTGCCAGGCGTTGGCCCAGGGGTCCCAGGATGATCAGGTCGATCCGGTCTGCGTCCACGTTTAACACGGCCTCCCAGTGATGACGGATATCGCCCTGGTGACTGTCAAGTTTCAGCAAGACAGTAGTTGATTGTTCGAGGGTATCCGGTGGCAATGGCTGGAAATCCCGCTGGACTGCGCCAAATGGCACTGCACAACCTGCCAGTAGCATAAGCCCGCCCAGAATGGCGCAGAGCCAGGGAACGCGACTGTAACAAGGTCGTGGCGGGAGCACTTCAGAGTCCTCCCGTGCTTTGTTTATGCAAACGGTGTCGCGGCGGAAGGCGGGCGACGGCGGGGGCCAGGATCAGGTTAAGAAGGCTGCCGATGAATATTGTGGCACCGAAGAATTGCACCATGGGTGTGCTGCTCAGTGCCAGCAGGCCGAATGACAGGCAACTGGTGATGGCGGAGAACAATATCGCTGCATGGCTGGCCGTTTCTGCCGTTGGTGATTCATAAATGAAGATGCTGTAGTCCATGCCCAGCCCGAGAATCAGGAACATGGCAAACAGATGAAACAGACCGATAGGCATCCCGATGCTGGAGAGCAGGCTAATGGTGAGTACTGTCGAGACTAGAGGCACCAGCGCCAGTAGCATCGCGTCGACTCGCCGGTACCGCAGGATCAACAGGATGATGACAGCGCCATACGCCAGGGCGAGCATCGCCGTTGCCGAATGCCGCTGTTGTTCCAGGATATGGCCAAGTTCGCTGACCTTATCAACAAATATCACTTCATCGTAGCGGGCTGTCGATGCTGCCAGGGCGGCGGTATCTTTAATCCCTTGCAGCAGGATCAATGTGCCAAACTTATCATCGATCTGGTCAAGCCAGAGCAGGTCAAGCCCCGATGCCTGTAACTCTGGCCAGTTTTCCGGGGTCAGATATTTGTTTTTGTCAGCGGTGAAGCGCTGCAACAGCTGTTCTACCGTCACGGCGTCAAACCCCAGGGCCTCCATAAAACGGGGTACCGGGCCAGGTTTATCGCCGGCGCCGTCATGATAGAGCTTGAGTTTCTGTAAGCGGTAATCGCCTTCCTGGCGGGCGATGGAGGGAAGGAAACGAGTGATGGACTGGTAGCCGGTAATGGCTCCGGCTTCAATCAGCTCATCGAGCCTTGGGCGGAATGCCTCCTCATTTTGCAATACCTGTTGTTCAGCCGAACCGGTGACGATGAAAAACTGATTGCCGGCATAGCTGTTGATGATTGCGCTTAGTTCTTTTTCTTCTTCCAGTAAGGCCGTCGACGGGGTGTGAAGGATGCGGATATTGTCGCTTGTGGTTACCGTCAAGTAGGCGCTTAGTGCACCTAAGGCACCCAGGCCCAGTAGGAATGTGGCCGGGTGCAGATGCCATCGTCTCAGGCCTTGCCAGCAGCGCTGGGGAAATATAGCCCAGCGGATGAGGTATGTGGGCAGTGGTGAGGGATTACGCGTTCCCACCCAGGGGTAGACGACAACTACGAATAGCCAAGCGGCAATGAGCCCGGTGACGGAAAAGAGGGCGACCTGATTGAGGCCGGGCAGGGGCGCTTGGCTCAGGCTGCCGTAGCCGATGACGCTGGTGAGGAGTCCCAGGCCGATGGCTGGGAAAATCGATCGCAGACTGGCAAAGCGATGGCCGGATGTGCCGGCGGAGAATCGCTTGGTGAAATAGTGCAGTGAGTAATCGATCGAGACACCGATCAGGGCGGCACCAAAAACCAGGGTAATGATATGCAGACCGGTGTAGAGATAGTGAACGACGGAAAAGGCGATCAGGCCGCCGAAAAGAACCGAGAGCAGACTCATCGCCAGGGGAGTCAGTGAACGAAAGGCGATGATGAATAATGCGATGATGCCGAGTAGTGAGCCCAGGCCAATCAAGCTTACCTCTCTCTGCGCGCGCTGGGCCGCTTCTGCGGCATGAAAGATAACACCGGATTTCAGGGTTTGTATCCCCGCAAAACGCTGCTCAAGTTCTGCTTGTAAGCGGGTCAGGGTGTCGACAGTATTGGCCTGGGCATCGAGTTGGAATGTTTGTTGACCGGTGTTGATATAGAGAGGGGCGAAAAACCAACCGGGCCTTTGGGGTGTGCTGAACAGTGGGTATTCTCCATGCCGGATGATATTGATAGTGCCGCCGGTCTGACTGAGCCACTCGACAAAGTCGTCGAACAGGGCGAGGGGGTCTTCCTGTGTGGAGGTGATCCGGGCCCAGCTCTGTGGCCCCAGGATCGAAGCCCAGCCCTTGTCGATGAGAGTCTCTACGGCGTCGTTTTCAAGCAGCTGGCGCTGTTGTGGTGTGAGCAGGTGAAAGCGGTGATCTTTCATTTGCTGGATTAGCCGTTCCGGGTTGTGATTCAGGGGCGAGTCTGGATCCACGCGCAGTGATGTGCGGTGGTGCAGCCAGGTACTGCCAAAGTCGGCCGCCTTTGCTGCCGTTTCCGGCGTCGTTGCCCCAACCAACAAGATAATTGTGTTGCCCAGTCGGTCGAGTAAGCGGGTTTCAGCGTGGCGGGAGAGGCTGTTTTCATCGGTTTCTGGCAGTAGGGCACGGAGATCGGTGTCAATGATCAGCCCGCTTCTGATAATGTCACTCAACAGAAAACCACCGATCAAACAAAGGATCACAAATGCCGCTGCCAGGCCCCTGTAGATCAGGGTGAACGTGTGGGCGTCCCGTATTTCCGTTGGCTTGTCGGGCCTCATGGTTCCATTTGACTGGATGGTGGAGTGCCGGTTTCATTACTGGGGCACGACGAGAAATCCAGATCAAAAAACCGGCAGTCATCTGTTGCTGGATGGGCGAATGCGCTGATATGGGTAAAGTGGATCTGAGTGGTGTCGCCGTTGCTGGCGTCAAGACTGAGACTGTTGATGTAATCCCCACCGCTGAGAGTGATTTTTTGGATCACCTGTTTGACCGTCGTTGCAGTAGGGGTCAGGTCTACTGTCCAGTGTTCCGCAGCGGAACTCCAACGGCTGTCGAACAGTTTTTCCAGTGCTCGAAGATCGCCGCCGAAGACTGCTAGCAGGATGCGGCTGATTTGTTTCTGAACCGGTGATGAGATTCTGTCCGCTTGTCGTGTGACGGTGTCGGACTGCCAGTGGATGATAGCGTCGGAGGTAAAGGTCGAGGCCTGCGAGATAGGTTTTTGGGTTTCCCAATACAGGCCGTGTTTACGCCAATAGATGAAGCGACCGCTGGAACGGATCGGGTGGGGAATGCCCGTCAAATTTCGCCATTGTTCAAAATGGCCTTTTACGACCTGGTGCTGGCGCATTTGCCGGGACATCTGTTCGCTTGCCACAGCGGTGTCATCGGCATAAACCCGTTGGGGGAGTATTGCCGTCGAGCAGAGCATTGCCAAAGTGATGACGAAGGTAAGGATCGGGTGGCTCATGTTTCGCCTAACTTTTTTTTGAGCGCGGGAGGAGATTCCAGGCACATTTCCTGAGTCTCCATGTCTACGGCTACTTGGATGGTATAACCTTTGCTCAGGGTCTCACCGCTGTCAACGTCACGAATTCGATACTTGATTTTTAGCCGATACTCCCATTCCGCCAACTGGCTTTCCACGACGACTCTTTGGTTAAATCGCAGCGGTTTGATGTATTTGATACGCATATCGACCACCGGCCATGCATAACCGGATTCAAACATTTGCTCATAACCGTAATCGAAACTCTCAAGCAACTGACATCGGGCGGTTTCAAAATATTTCACATAGCGGCCATGCCAGACTACCTGCATGGGGTCGACATCGTGAAAGGGGATGATGATTTCAGTTTCTGTGCTGAGCATGTTTGTCTGAGCGCCTCCAGGTTCGCGCTGCCAGGGTAGGCAGTCTGACCAGCATGCCGAAGAAAAGGCGGGTATGCATTTTTGAAATTCTCAGGTTGTCTCGTAGTAAGTCGAAGTGAGAGATACTGTCGTGGTGATAGCGTATGCGGGTTTCCAATTGCTTGATGGTGATGCCACGCCAATAGAGTCGCACCAGGATGTCGGTATCAAAATCCATTCGGCGGCCCACTGCCGTGCTGGATATCAGGGGTATGGTCTCCGTCAATGGATAAAGACGGTAACCACACATGGAGTCTTTAATCATGAAGGAAAGGGTATTTATCCATACCCAGAAATCGGTAATCATCCGTCCGTAACGCCGCTTGGGTGGCATTTCCTCGTAACGCCGCACGCCCGCGATCACCGCTTGGGGGTGGCTTTTGGCCTTGGACAGGAAGCGAGGGAGGTCATTGGTGTCGTGCTGGCCGTCGGCATCGATTTGCAACGCATGGCTGAATCCTTGCTGGTGGGCATGCCTTAGTCCAGTGGTCACGGCAACCCCTTTCCCCTGATTCTGCTGTAGTCGAATAAGTGTTACCCAGGGTCGGTTACGGGTGATATCCTGAAGAACCTCCCGGCAGGGTGAGGCGCTGCCGTCGTCGACAATCAGGCAGGGAATGTCTTGTCCAAGTCCGTCAATTACGCTGTGAATATGCTGGTGGTGGTTGTACGCAGGAATAATGATGCAAGGCTTGAACATGGCGGACTACTTAAAGTTTAGTTGGCCGGAAGAGTAGTCGCCCTTGTCGTCGAAAAAACGAAAATTCAGTGATTTACCCGATGGTGATACCTTTAATTGCAGGGTAAGCTGGCTTCCGGGTGTAATCAGGCGCATGAATTTCAGTTTTGTCATTGCCGAGAAACCTTCTAAAAACGAATCAGGTAGTGGTAGTTGCCTGGCCAGATCCATTGCCCATTTTGTTTGAACTACCCCCGGAAGTATAGGGTGGTCGGGGAAATGATCTGGAAAATAAATGAGATCAGCAGGGATTTGGAGTGAGAACTTGGCCTCATCTCCCCCGATACATTGCTGCAATATGATAGGGTCGGTTCGGTTGTCGGGGCGTAAGTTATTGGTCGGTGTAGCAATCACTGCTTGGGAGTGTCATTGTTGACCAGGGCATAGACGGCGTCCACGACATCCTGCACCGTGCGCACATTCTTGAAATCTGCGGGCTGCATTTTTTTTCCGGTCAGGTCTTTCAGTTTTATGATCATATCCACGGCATCAATGCTGTCGATATCCAGTTCCTCGTAGAGTCTGGCGTCAGGGGAAATCGTATCGGCCTCGATTTCAAAAAGCTCCACCATGATGTTCTTTAAATGCTCGTATATCGATTCTTTCGTATGCATAATAAAACCAGTTTTACTTATTATGTAGAGGTAAAGCCGCCATATAGTGCGGTTTTTTTAATGGTTGTGCTGGGTATCGTATCCAGCCGAGCATCATAGCAAATAATGCCCCTGCTTTCACCGTGTCGTGGCATGAGGCTGTTTGTCACTGGTACATTTCAGTCATTCTGCCCAGTGGTGCGGGCCGTGAAAAAATCCATCAAGTCCCGGTTGAGGCGTCGTGCTTTTTGGCTTTGCATGGCTGCCCTGGCCAAATGGGGGCCGATGGCGATGTCTGGCAGGATACGGATTGTATAGTGCGGCGGGCGCCTGGGAATCTGATACCACTTTTGGTTCTTGAGCAAGGTGGCGGGTTCGCAGTTTATGGTGATAGGTGTGATGTCCTTTTCCGCCATCAGGGCTACATTGGCGACACCACGATGGAACTTCAATGGTTCGCCTGGCTGGGTGCGGGTTCCCTCGGGAAATACGACCAGGGAGTTCCCTTGGTGTAAGGATTGCACACAATCCTGGATTAACTGTTTTGAATCATTTCTTATGTATTTGGCCGTGCTTACCGGGCCCCGAGTGAGGGGCGTGCGCCAGAGGCTCGCCTTGACCACACAATCCGCCTGCTTGATGAGCGAGATCAGAAATGCCACATCCAGCAGGGAGGGATGATTGGCGATGATCAGTTGACCGCCGGGCTTGATGTATTCACGGCCATGGATCTCATAGCTAAGCAAGCCACACAGGCGGAGGAAAAGCAGGTAAATACTGAACGTTTTGGAAATTGCACCACGGATAAATGCCAGCTTTCGATCACTGCTCATGGGGATCAGGTGGGAAACCGTATACAGCACGACAGACAAGAGGGCGCCACCGATGCCAAAGAGCATGAAGCTGAAGCCGGTGGCCAGCAATCGCCATGCGTAGCCAATGGAGCCGAGCAGGTTATTGTCGCCATGATTGCGTATATCTGTCATCGCTCGTTACGACATTAAAATCGGCACATGCCGTCGATTTCCACCAGCAGTTCCTGGCGGCAAATATCGCCTTGAAGAAACAGTGCCGGCACCTCTGGGCCGAAATATTGCTCGATGGCGGTTTCGGCCGCAGCCAGATTCTGGGGGTTGCGGAGATAGACTTTTATCAGTTCCAGGCTTGGCGTTGCGGTCAGTCGGAGTTGGCTGGCAACGTGTTGCAGCAATGTGGCGATGTTTTCACAAGTCACGCCCACCTGGCCGTGAAAATTTCCCGGGTGCCGGGACTGATGGCCGTGAATACTTGCGGTTCCTGATATATAGAGCTGTCTTTCGCCGTGACTTTGCAGCATCGATGCCCGGGCAAAAGAGGGGCTCTTGGGGCCATATTCCCGGGGGTAGCAAAAAGCACTCATTTGGCGGGGGTTTTCAAAGTGCTGGGGGCCGGCATGGCGGGCTGCGATCAGGTAGATCACAATATCGCCACCGCTATGGCCAATAGCGGTGGCGGCCGGATAATGGTGTTGCTGGTAGCGGTTGAATGCCTCGTGGCGACCGAGGCAAAATTGTTTATAGCGCTCGCTGTCGTTATTGCCGTGGTTGATCCGGGGAAGATAATTCCAGACCCGGAGCAGATGGGGGTAGTTTCGATCCCGAAGTGTTTGCAGCAAGGTCGTGTAGGACTCGAACACCGCCGTTTTGAGATCGGGATAATGGCTCTCATTGATCCACAATCCGAGAAACATCAACTCATCGTTCGCTGACCAGTAGCAATGATCATCGATGCCGTGTTCAACCGCTGAGTGACTGCGCCAGACTTCGGAGAGAGGTTTGCCGAGAACCGGCAAGCCGGTGTTGAAATGGCGAGACCGCCCTGTGGGTGCACTGTGGTGTCCGAAACCGACCACCGCCAGTACATCATCGCTTTCTAGAAGCGTGTTTGGGGGCTGGTTCGAATAACTACAGGCCACTATTGGCGGCAGTTGGAATGATTGGTTTGGCAGTACCACGGAAATCCTTGAAATCTGGTCCGTTAGTTTTGTCGTAAGCACTAGGGGCTGTAAAAATGATTGTTAACACTTCCTAGTGATCCATCAAGTTAGTATTGACAGGCCAACCCTTCGGGCGTTTCTGTGGTGCCCCACGGCGGCGTTGCCGTAAAACACCACAGAAATACTGAACCCGGCATTGTCACCTTGACGAGTACCTGCACGCTACTTTACCAGGCTGCTGCCTTGTGAAGCGAGGGCATAGTGCCTATACAAATTCCTCCTTAAACAGTAGAGTGTCCTGCTGCTGATAGTCAAGTGGTGGAAAGCTGGTCGTGAAAATCCAAAACAAAGAGCGTGTGGCCCCTCATCCGATTCTCTCGGAGTATTACACGGATGAAAATGAGCGCCGCAGGCGGGTCGATGAGATGTTCGATTCGTCGGCAAAGCATTATGATTGGATTACCAACGTCATGAGTTTTGGCTCCGGGGAACGGTATCGACGCCAAGCCCTGGAGCGATCCGGCCTGAAACCGGGCATGCAGGTTCTGGATGTCGGTTCGGGGACGGGGCTGGTGGCCTATCTGGCCCAGAATATTGTCCAAGATCAGGGGTTGGTGGTAGCCCTGGATCCGAGTAAAGGTATGCTCGGCGAAGCGAAAACCTTAGGGGTGTGTAATGTGACCCAAGGTTTGGGAGAGGCATTGCCATTTGCCGATGATACATTTGATCGCCTGACCATGGGTTATGCGCTTCGTCATGTGGCTGATCTGCATGCCCTGTTTGCGGAGTATCGGCGGGTATTGAAGCCAGGAGGGAAGATTTTATTGCTGGAAATCACCCGACCCGAACGCGTATTACCCAGGTTATTACTCAAATTTTATATGAAAGGTGTTGTTCCTACGCTGACACGCCTGTGTCGACGCAGCAGTGAGGCCCAGGAATTGATGCGTTATTATTGGGATACCATTGAGCAGTGTGTCCCTCCGTCGACCATTCTGGCAGCAATGACTGAGGCGGGTCTACAGCAGTCCCGGCGCCATGTGGTGTTGGGGATTTTTAGTGAATACAGCGGCGCCGAAGCCAGTGTGGATATTTCATAAATTATGCACCATTTTGCTGGTCAATTGATTCCACAGGAAATATTTCTTCATTTGCCGGTAAAACCAATATTCGGTGTAGTCTTTGCGCAAATTTGTGAAGTGTTCGAGCTAGAACAGACAGCTGAGATGTACAAAAAAACGGGCATTAAGCGGTAGTTATCATGGGTATGCAATCACAACAAGAAAAGGAGTTGGCGGAGATACTGGTCAACGCCCTGGATCTGGAAGATATTCGTGCCGACGAAATCGCTCCGGAGGCGCCCCTGTTTGGATTCGATGCTCCGGACAGTTTGGGTCTTGATTCCATTGACGCCCTGGAAATGTCCCTTGCCATCGCCCAGAAATACGGTGTCCAGTTGAAGGCGGATGATGAGAATAACCGGCAGATATTTTCCTGTCTGCGTGCATTGACCACACACATCCATAACCCGTCCTGAGCTTATGAGCTCGGCGATGCCGGTGGCGCTGATCCTGAGCTATCCGCTGTTGGTGCATTTGGCGGTGTGGCTGGAGCTGCCAGTGATTCAGGTTCTGGCCCTGCTAGTGCTGGCCCTGGGACTGTTTCTACCGGGGTTGCGGCAAGGCAGCCGTTTTACCTGGGGGCTGTTTTTTCTGGTTCTGGTACTGCTTTGTACGGTTGGTTACCTGGATATTGCCATCTACCTGCTTTATCTGCCACCTGTCGTAATACCACTACTGTTCTGGGGCGTTTTTTTGCACAGCTTGTTGCCGGGTAAGGTTCCTCTGGTTACCGCTATCGGTGAGCGGGCGCGCGGCCCCTTGTCTGCACAAATGCGGCGTTATACCCGGGGCGTGACCCTGATGTGGACGGTTTTTTTTGCCGTCCTGGCCTTGTGGTCGGCTTTACTGCCGTGGCTGCTCACGAACATGCAGTGGTCCTTGTTCACCAATTTTATAAATTATCTCTTGGTTGTTCTATTGTTCGTGGCTGAGTTTGTTTACCGCAAGTGGCGCTTTCAGGATCACGATCATCCCGGTTTTTTGGACTATCTCAAGATAGTTGTTAATGCCGATATTCGAAAACGCTAACTTATGCAGAGCGATGAGATTCCCTTGATCCACGCATACCAGCCAGCGGCGCCGATGATGTTCAGCTGTGGTCGGCGAGTGAGTCAGCAGAATTTCATCGTTCGGGTGGTGGCCCTATCCCGGCGGCTGCCGGATGTCCCTTACCTTATCAATTTGTGCCGGGATCGCTATAATTTCGCCCTGGTGTTTTGCGCGGCGCTGGTAAACGGGGGGGTCAACCTGTTGCCTCCCAACCGTCAATTGCAGACCTTGGAGGAGGTGGTAGGCGATTACCCAGGTTGTTGTGCTGTGGTCGACGCTGATGAGACGCTGCCGGGGATGGTGATCATGGATCTCCGGGCAGAAACACCTGACATTGGATTTCGGGCCGGCGGGCCGGGGCCGGACTTGCCCTGGTTGGCAGGTGAACAGCTGGCAGCCATTGCCTTTACCTCCGGGACTACCGGCAAGCCGTCGCCAAACCGAAAGCCGTGGCGAACCTTGGTGGGTACCGGCAGAATGTTGGCAGCCCGGTTCGTGACCCCAGGGGAGCGGCCGGTTATTGTTGCCACCGTGCCTTCGCAGCATATGTACGGCCTGGAAATGACGCTCATGATGGCCTTGCAGGGCGGCTGCATCATAGACTCCCGCCACCCATTCTATGCAGATGATATTGCCTCCACGCTGGCTTCCTTGCCCGGCTCCCGGCTGTTGGTAACGACACCGGTACATCTGCGGGCCATGGTAGGTGCTAATGTGATGATGCCAAGGGTGACTAAAGTGATATCGGCAACAGCACCACTGGCCAGGGAGCTAGCGGCGGAGGCGGAAAGTCTGTTTCAGGCTCCGGTAGAAGAGATCTACGGCTGCACAGAGGTAGGCAGTATGGCTACTCGCCGAACGATCAACGATAATATCTGGATCCTGCTGGACGGTATGAATCTGCTGATGGACAAGACCTCGAGCGATGGCGCGATCCATGCTCAAGGCCCACAGCTTGCCGATATCGCGCAAGTGGAAGACCACCTGGAACTTGTCGGCCGGCATCGGTTCCGCCTCCTGGGGCGCTCGTCGGATATGATCAATGTCGGTGGTAAACGGGCTTCGTTGGCGGACATTACGCTCAAGCTTTTAACCATTGAGGGGGTGGACGACGGCGTCATTTTCATGGCCGGCGGGGTTGCGGGACGGGAAGATAAGCGGCCCCGGCGTCCTGCTGCGTTGGTCGTATCCAGGCTTTCGCTGCAGGCTATCCGGGCAGTATTGGCGCAAAGGGTCGATCCGGTGTTTCTTCCCCGCCCGATCAAAAAAGTCGCTGCTCTGCCTCGTAACGATACCGGCAAGCTTTCTATCTCCGTGTTGCAACAGCTACTGAAAAAAACTGATGTGATTACACGTTCATTTACCGTGCCGCCACAGCACCCATGTTTTCCGGCCCATTTTCCAGGCCAGCCCATCGTCCCTGGGGCGTTGCTGTTGCAATGGGTTTTTGCCCACGTTTACAACCAGTACCCTGGTCACACGATCCGCAGTGTCAGATCGATGAAGTTTCTCAATAGCCTCCATCCTAGCGATCACTGCCGCCTGGAACTGGACTCCGACCCGGCATTGCAACGTCTGAGCATTGCCTGTTATTGCCGCTCGGACTTGGTGTGCAAGGGCGTGGTGGAACTGGTGGCAGCAGAGCATGTGTCTCGGGAGCAGCAACTATGAATACTCACTGGCGTGAACAGAAAGAGCGAAGCAATCGCTTTATGCTGACATTATTGGCGTGGCTGGCCTTGCGTCTCGGTCGACGGTTCATGACGTTATTGCTTCACCCGGTGGTGTTTTATTTTCTGTTGACGGCTACCGCCGCCCGCCGTGCTTCACGCCAGTATTTGGCTCGGGCACTGGGGCGGAAGCCGGGGTGGCTGGATCTGTGGCGGCATTTCTACACTTTTGCCATGGTTTCCGTGGATCGTTTGTTTTTTCTCTCCGGGCGCTGTGACAATTACCAGATTCAGGTCAATGGCGCCGAATTGTTCCAGCGTTATGCTTCCCGGAAGCAAGGCTGCATCCTCTTGGTTTCCCACCTCGGCAGTTTTGATGTGATGCGGGTTCCGGCGGTCAAAGAGCATGACTTGCCAATTCGTATTCTGATGGATCGCCACCATAACTCTCGTGCAGCCGAGCTGATCGACGCCTTGGATCCAGAGTTGGCGGCGGCAATCATCGACCCCAATCAGCCTGCACCGGTGCTGGCTCTGACCCTGGATCGGGCAATAAAGAACGGTGAATTGATTGGCATTATGGCCGACAGGGCAGGGCATGACGAGCGGGTGATGAACTGCGAATTCCTCGGCGGACAGGCGAATTTCCCCGTAGGGCCGTGGTTGCTGGGATTGATACTCAAAGCACCGGTAATTCTCTGCTTCGGGCTCTATCAGGGGGGCAATCGTTATCAGCTTAACTTTGAGTTACTGACGGAACGGCTCTCTGCCCCCCGCCGCCAGCGCGATGCAGAAATCGCTCAGGCTATGGGACACTACGCTCATCGCCTGGAGCACTACATCAGTCAGGCACCCTATAATTGGTTCAATTTCTATGACTTTTGGCTTGATAAAACCTCTGCGGATCACTGATTACACCCTGACCTCGGCCCTGGGTGCCGGGCGTGAAACCCATTGGCAGCGGTTGCGGAATGGCCGTTCCGGACTGGCACCCTGTGAATTTTTCCAGATCGGCGACCTTGACACCTGGGTCGGCCAGGTGGCCTCTCTTGACGACATTACCCTGAATGAGCGGTGGGCTGTCTACGACTGCCGCAATAACCGTCTGGCCCAGATGGCCTTGGAGCAGGATGGATTTACCGAGGCGGTTCGTGGCGCCACAGGCCGCTATGGCGCCAAGCGTGTTAGTCTTTTCATGGGCACCAGCACCTCGGGTATCCATCAGACCGAACAGGCCTATCTCGGTATCGATCCGGAGAGCGAGCCGCTACCGCAGTGGTACCATTATTCCACCACTCACAATACCTATGCCGTGGCTGATTTTGTGCGCCGCTACCTGGGTCTCGAAGGACTCAGCGTTACGGTTTCCACCGCCTGCTCCTCCAGCGCCAAGGTATTTGCTTCCGCCTATCGGGCTATCCAAAGCGGGCTCTGTGATGCCGCTGTGGTGGGTGGTGTCGATACGCTTTGTTTAACCACCTTGTACGGATTCAACGCCTTGCAACTGGTGGCTGCAGACAAGTGCCGTCCCTTTGACGTGGATCGCAACGGAATCTCTATTGGCGAAGCGGGTGGGTTTGCCCTGCTCCAGCCTGAAAAGGGACAGACGGGGCACGCCTTGCTGGGATACGGAGAAAGTAGCGACGCCTACCACATGTCATCGCCTCATCCTCAGGGCGCGGGCGCGCGGGCGGCAATGGCGGCGGCTTTGGCCAGGGCTGGGCTGGAGCCCCGGGATATCGACTACATCAATCTGCATGGCACCGGTACTCCGGCCAACGATACGGCCGAATCCAGGGCCGTGGCCAGTTTGTTTGGTGGCCAAACTCCGTGCAGTTCCACCAAGGGCTGGACGGGACACACCCTGGGGGCCGCCGGTATCGTCGAAGTCGCACTGGGCCTGTTATGCATAGAGCATGGCTTTATGCCTTGCACCTTGAACAGCGAGATCCTGGATCCAACGGTGGATGCCGATGTGTTGTTGGAGCATCGCTACCAGCGCCTGCGTACTGTGCTGACTAACTCCTTTGGTTTCGGTGGCAGCAACTGTAGTCTGGTGCTGGGGTGCTCAGCATGATCAAGGTCTACATAAGTGCTGTTGGTCTGGCTGCGCCGGGTCTGGAGGGTTGGGCTAAGGGGTGCCGGGTCTTGACAGGTGAACGGCCCTACCTTTCCCAACCACTTGACCGTTACAAACCGCGACTATTGCCAGCCAATGAACGACGCCGGGCTACCGAGGTGGTGCGATTGGCCTTTCGTGCCTGTGAGGACGCACTCGATAACAGCAACCTGGATCCTGGTTCATTGGCCGGGGTGTTTGCTTCCTCTGGCGGGGATTATCCCATCATTGACCAGATATGTCGGGCCTTGCGGCAGCCTCAGCGGGCCGTATCTCCCACCCAATTCCACAACTCGGTTCATAATGCTGCCGCCGGCTACTGGAGTATTGCCACCGGTTCCTGCGCGCCCTCCATCAGTCTGGCCGGCTATGATGGTAGCTTCAGTGCAGGGTTGTTGGAGGCCTCCACCCAGGTGATGCTGGAGGGATTGCCAGCTCTGCTGGCGGTTTATGATATTCCACCCCCGCCACCTTTGCTGGCCGAGCGATCCATCCTGGATCCATTCGCTGTTACCCTGATACTGGACGCGGTGCCCGGTGATGCCTGTCTGGCTGCTTTAACTCTCTATTCCGGCACTGAATCAGAAGATGAATCACAAATGGGAGAGATCGCCTTGGAGGCTGTGCGTCTCGGTAATCCCGCTGCCCGCAGCCTGCCGCTGTTGAGAGCTATAGCGCGGTGCGAGACCCGCCAGCTCCATTTCAGTACGCCCAATGGTGGAATGCTGGCGGTGGATCTAATGCCATGCTGATCCAGCGCCAACAGATCGCCGGGCTTATTCCCCACGGCGAGGCGATGTGCCTGCTCGACCAGGTAACAGAGTGGGACGAACATTACCTGAACGCCATGACTACAAGTCATCGCCGGGCGGATAATCCACTGATAGAAAATGGGCGGATGGATACCGTGACGCTGGTGGAATATGGTGCGCAGGCTGCGGCGGTTCATGCCGCCTTGCAGCAAAGCGGCCTTGACGCAGCGCGCCCCGCTTATCTGGGGGCGGTAAAGAAGTTGCGCTTATTCGCCCCGTACGTTGATGCCAGCGTGGCCGAGTTGCAAATCCAGGCCCAATGTATTTTCAGCGATAAAAATGGTGCAATATACGATATTCGGGCTTGTGCCGAGGGGAATAGCCTGATAGCGGGACGAATTGTGCTGGTTCTGCCAGCGTGAGGAGCAGTAGGTAAAGTACAACCGACAAGGAGATATCGTCATGAAAACTGTGAGCAACTTTGGTGGGATATTGGGGCTGTTTTGTATCGTCTTGGCGGCAGGGTCAGGAACTGCCTTTGGCGGCAACCCGGCTCTGGAGAACGAGATAAAACATTATATCGCTGTCTTCGAGGGCAAGAATCCTCAAGTGCAGCACGAGACCATTGGTGAACTGAGCTGGAAGGGTATTTCTGATCCACGTATTTATGATCTGATGGAAGCGCAATTGCTCCATGGCTACACTGAGAGAGGGCGTGCCATTGTTGAGCAAATGTCATGGCTGGCCAAGGGCCTGGCACTATCGGGCCTTGATAAATACCGGCAAACTCTGGAAAAGGTCGCTGCCGAGGCGCCGTCACAGAAATTGAAAAAGCATGCCAAGAAAAATGCACAATATATAACCTTGTCCATTGGTATCTAGTCCATTTTAATAGTCGCACCTTCAATTCGGGCACTGTATATCCAGTTTTAAATGCACTGTGAATGGGCAGAAGGCGCAGCGATGACTCTGTGGCCCAGTGAATGGGGTTGCCTGGGTGTGCAGTGGCGATAGGGAAGATAGTCGTGCAGTTTTAACGGCCGGATTTCTGATGGTTGGGATAAGGTGATGCTCGCCAACGTATAATTCAACTCGGGCTGCATCAACCAGCAGTTAATAGTTGATGGTGGAGAGGGATGCATAATAATCTCGGAGCCTGGAGAGTGAAAGGTAAAACCAAAGCTGTCGAATGCGTAGGTCAGGCCACAACCAATAGCCTTGACATAGGCTTCTTTCAGCGTCCATAACTTGAAAAAATGCGGTTGCTGCTGGCTGGCTGGGAGGGCTTCCAGTTGTTGGTATTCCCGAGGGTGGAAAAAATGGCGGGCCAATTGCAGTGTTTCGATGTTGTGGCGGTGGCGTTCAACGTCTATACCCACATCTGTGTCATAGGCAAGGGCCAGGGTAATCAAGCCGTGACTGTGGGATAAATTGAATTGCCAGCGGGTCGTTGGGTGATCGACGAAGGGTTTGCCCTGTGCATTGGCGGCAAGGGTTAATGCCGTGGGTGGACAGCCGATGGCTGTGGCGAGCAGGGTGCGGATCATGGCGCGGCTGACCAGGAAACACTGCTTTCCTCCCTTGGTTCGGATGCCTTGCCAGCGTTGCTGCTCGGTTCGGCTTAGCAGGTTGTAGTATTGATCGAGCAGCCATGGTTCATCGATTCGGTCGTAGCGGCAGCAATAGATAGAGATGGCATCACGTCCAATCTCAATATTCAAATGTGGCATGAATTGTAGTGTCAAGGTGGCTGTTGCCGAGCTATGGCGTTTCCAACGCGGATGCAATCGATGTTAACAGGCTCTAAGTGTAAAGACGGACATGCTGTATCCCTCACAAAGTCAATAATCAGGGCGGAGCAAGGCGTCATGCGGGGCGGAGGATACGGCCGCTGGTGAGATCGCGGATCGGGGTGGGTCTTGCCTGATTGCCGAGGGCGCCGGAAACAATGAGATCGAGGGCCGAACCCAGTTGCCGTCGTACCGCCAATGGACTGCGAGCAGGTGTTTGGCCGCTTCGGTTGGCGCTGGTGGATACCAGGGGATGGCCGAGCTGGCGGCACAGGGCGACGGCTTGGGGGTGATCAGTGATGCGCACGGCGAGGGTTTCATGGCTGCCGCGCAGCCAGCGGGGTGTTTCCGGGCGTGCCGGTAGCAACCAGGTGACGGGGCCGGGCCAAGTCGTGTGCAGGGTGGCTTCATCATCGCTGTTCAGGGGGAGCAGGAAGGGGGACAACTGGTCGAAATCAGCGGCGATGAGGATTAGCCCCTTGTCCATGGATCGTCTCTTCAGGCTTAGCAGGCGTAGCACGGCGGCAGCATTCAGCGGATCACAGCCGAGTCCGTAGACCGCTTCGGTGGGATAGGCGATGAGGCCGCCGCTGTGGACGATGCGGGCGGCCTGTCGCAGTTGCCAGTGGTTCATGGGTTTCTTCCTGAGGTTCGCCACAGAGACACGGAGGATCAAAACTTTTCGTCATTCCGGGCGTGGCCCGCTCCTATGGTGTACTCAATATCTGTTTCTGCTCGCGTGCAATGGCCCGGTGACCGATGTCGCGACGGTAAACCATGCCGTCCCAGTGAATCTGTTTTACCAGTTCATAGGCACATGCCTGTGCCGCACTGACGCTGTTGCCCAGGCCAACGGCACACAGGACACGTCCGCCGGCGGTGACTATACCGCCGTTTTTTTCGGCCGTGCCGGCGTGGAACACCTTGGCCTCGGGGATCATGTCGGGGTTGTCATTGGATAGCCCGTGGATGTCATCACCTCTACGGTAGTCGCCGGGATAACCGCCGGCAGCCAGTACCACGCCCAGGGCCGCCTGCGGATCCCAGTCGACATCGACCTGGTCGAGCCTTTCATCCAGTGCGGCGTCGATGAGCCCCACAAGGTCGGAGCGCAGGCGCATCATGATGGGCTGGGTTTCCGGGTCGCCGAAGCGGCAGTTGTATTCCAGTACTTTGGGTGTGCCATCCAGGGCGATCATTACCCCGGCGTAGAGAAAGCCGGTGTAGGGATGGCCTTCAGCGGCCATGCCGGCCACCGTGGGCTCGATGATTTCGTGCATGATGCGCGCGTGCAGTGCTGGAGTGATCACCGGGGCGGGTGAATAGGCGCCCATGCCGCCGGTGTTGGGCCCAAGGTCGCCCTCGTCGCGGGCCTTGTGGTCCTGTGAGGTGGCCAGCGGCAGGATGTGTTTGCCATCCACCATGACGATGAAGCTGGCCTCTTCGCCTTGCAGAAATTCCTCGATGACCACCCGATGTCCGGCCTCGCCAAAGGCATTACCGGCAAGCATGTCCTTGACGGCGGTGATGGCCTCGTCTTCGGTCTGTGCCAGTATCACGCCCTTGCCGGCGGCCAGACCGTCGGCCTTGATCACGATGGGCGCGCCCTGCTGGTGGATGTAGGCGACGGCCGTTTCGGTGTCGGTGAAGTTGCCATAGGTGGCGGTGGGAATGTTATGGCGGGCGAGGAAATCCTTGGTAAAGGCCTTGGAACCCTCCAACTGCGCCGCGCTGCGGGTTGGGCCAAAGCAACGCAGGCCAGCGTCACGAAAGGCATCTACCACACCCAGCACCAGCGGTACTTCGGGGCCAACGATGGTCTGCGCGATGTCGTTGTCGCGGGCGAAGGCTACCAGGGCATCGATGTCTTCCACGCCGATGGCGACGTTTTCTACCTTGGGCTCCAGTGCCGTGCCCATGTTACCGGGGGCGACGAAGACTTTTTCCACGCGCGGCGACTGTGCCGCCTTCCAAGCTAGGGCGTGTTCGCGTCCACCGCTGCCAATTACCAGAACCTTCATCGATGTGTGTTCCCGTCTGTATCGGAGTCGCGAATGATATCAGACCTTGTGTGGCGTAGGTGTTGTGGGAGCCGGTGAGGTATGAAAGAAATTATATGTGGCCGATTCCTGGACAATTATTAGACAGGGTCTAAAGTTGTTGTGGCGGGGCACCGATAGATGAAATAGCCCCGGCAGGCGCAATGCCGAGATAACAACATAATGATGAGGAGAAGGATGCAAATGAATAAATCAATACGCCAGCAGTCATGGGGCCTGGTGGCCCTTGTCGCCGCAGTGGCTATTACTGCGGGGAATACACAGGCAACGGAGCCGGTGTCCAGCTACGCCCCGGTTACCAATATTGGTGACTTTAAAACCACAAAAAAACAGATGGAAAAGGCCCGTCCAGGGGTCATGAAGCGACAGATGAAACTACTGGAAGAGCGCTATGTGCTGGATGAACGCACTGAGAAGGGGCTAACCATGTCGGGTGGCAAGCCTCAACAGGTGGGTGTGCGGGTGAAGCTGCCGAAGGGTGTCGACTGGCAGGAACTGTCGGCCATGAGCCCGGTGGAAATCCGTGATCAAGGGCTGTTTCCGGCGGGTTTTCTTCCCTTGCCCCACCCCAATCATGCGGAAGGTGGGATGATCTTCCCGCAATATCACATCGACGCGATAAAAAAACAGAGCAAGCGGGATCTGCAGCGCTTCGATCTTGATTTTGATTTACCGGCGCATTTTCTGCCGGAGTTTCCTCCCCCTCTTTATCTGACCACCCGCCCGGATCTGGGCGATGTCTCTCAGGGTAAACTGATTTCCATTGAGAATTATTTTGATCTGTTCAATGGGATCCTCAACCCCAAGCAGCTCGAGGGTGTGCGGCTGTTGGTCACGCCAACACCACAGCAACAGTTCAATGCCACCAATGATCGCCGTTCGGCGCAGGCCAGCCTGGGCGTGACCTGCTTCGATTGTCACGTCAACGGACACAGCAATGCCGCCACGCATCTGTTAGGGGATATCCGGCCTCAGCCGTTTCGGCTGCGCATCGACACGCCAACCCTGCGTGGTGTGAATGTTCAGCGCCTGTTCGGATCCAAGCGTGCGCTGAAAACGGTGGAAGACTTTACCCAGTTTGAGCAGCGGGCTGCCTACTTTGATGGTGATCCCGTTATCGCGACCAAGAAGGGGGTCAACATTCTTGAGCGTGGCAGTCAGGTGCATTTCATGTCGGAATTCGAATCCATTCTGGATTTTCCGCCAGCGCCCAAGCTCGATGTGTTTGGACAGCTCTATCCCGCCAAGGCGAGCAAGGCCGAACTGCGCGGGCAAGACCTCTTCTTTGGCAAGGGCCGTTGCAGCACCTGCCATACGCCACCCTACTACACCGACAATCAGATGCATGACTTGCAGACCGAGCGGTTCTTCAAGCCCACCCTGGTCAATGGCCGTCAGGCCAGTATTGACGGCAAGATCAAGACCTTCCCTCTGCGTGGCATCAAGGATTCCCCTCCCTATCTGCACGATGGTCGTCTTCTGACGTTGGAGGATAGCGTGGAATTTTTCAACCTGATATTGCAGCTGGATCTGAATAAGGGAGAGAAGGGTGACCTCGTTGCCTTTCTGCGCGCTCTTTAACCATATTTAGTATTTGTCACTGTTTGCAGGCCCTCCGCCTGGGTGGCGGGCCTGTTTTTGTGTGGGGATAAAAGGATACTGAGTATTTCAAACTTAAGATCAGGCAACCATCGCTTCCAGACAAGGATTTGATGTTCTACGTTTCGGCCTAATACTCCACTCACAAGACCGGAGACGAGCCGCGAAGTCATGTTTGGCATGTCAATCAGGGTGTCGGATAACTTTACACTTGGAGAGGTGGCTTGCATTCTCGCCTAGTTAACTGATTGAAATTAATGGTTATAGTTTTATGGCATGAGTATTGCTATGGTTTTCTGGTGACATGAGTAATGGGAGTTGCGAATTTGGGAGGATAAGGGGCCTTCTTCGTTTTTCTCAATCAGAACGCTTGATTCCTTCCATTAGCTGCCGCTCGATAGAGCTTCTAAGTATCGCCCGCCAGAACCGTCTATAGATCGTTCACGTTACAAACGTAATTAAGGCTTATTATCTAGAAGATTTTACGCATACAATGGGGAAATCATAGGAAAGATGACCGATAGGCATCGATCTAAAGAATTTCTCAGCTTTTATGGAACATGTTGAAAAGAACACGCCTAAAGATCAAGAGTTGCACATCATTCTTGATGATTTAAGCGCGCATAAAATAACCATGATAATGGATTGGGTCGATAGTCATCCGCACGTACATTTTTACTTCATGCCCACCAGCTCGTCTTGGAGGAAGGTTGGTTTTCTCAGTTGGAACGTAGAGCACTTTATCGAGGAGTGTTCGCCAGCGTTAAAGAACTGAAAGATGAAATCAGGAAATTCATTAAAGTACACAACCGAGATTTAGCCAAACCAGTTAAATGGACGAAGAGTGCAGAAAAAATTATTTCCTCAATTGAGCGAGCAAAGATGGTGTTACCTAATTAACCGCATGGGCCACTAGGATCACTGTCGCAGGAAATTCAAAGAGGCTCAGGCCGCACAGCCGAGTAAAACACAAGGTCGAAGCAAAGCGGATATTGCGTTGATTAAAATTAGCAAACTCTACCAGATAGAACGCGACATAAAGGAACTCACGGCCAAGGCCAATGAGATAGAGCCCTACGCCAACAGCGTCGAAAAGATCGAGGCATTACTACCCTGGAATGTGAAAAACTAAATACCATCGATCAAGAGAAACGAAAAAAATCAGCCATCGCTTAGAAAGCAAATACGTGCTTGATTTGGCGCTTACTTTATTGTTAATTTATGGTAGCCTAAATGTTAGTTTTTCTGAAATTATCGAATTCAATGACATCAGTTGAAGTAGGAATCCTCACAAGACACACCTGCAAGATGTTTTTGCTTCACTCACACTCTTTTTTAAAGAGGGAGCCTCTATAAAATGCGAAAACTAAAAGAAGCCACCATTAGAAATTTTTCTGCTTTTCTGATCATGGCACTGCTTTTGTCTCCCCAAATTGCCTCTTCGGATGAGCGGCCGAGCGTCATGTTTATGATTGCGGAGCAAAATATTGGGCAGGAGATCGTAGTCTACTGGTGGGGCTTGTTCAGCAGCAAGCTTGATATTAAAGCGCAGCGTTTTGATCTTTCCATTGGCGAAACCATTCTCAAAGAAGAGTTTCTAAATGAGGGTTTTGATGTCATCGACATTTCCAACGTTTCAGATAAAATTACCGTCTCCGAAGCCTATAAAGTATCGGATCTCACCAGAGCAGTCGCGATTGAAATCGGTAAAGACGTCGGCGCAGATGTTGTTATCAAAGGAAAAGTGCTCGCCAAACGGGGGCCAACCAACACAGATAGCAATGTCGGTACGTACATGGCCGACATCACTGCAACGGCATTTCAAGTAAAAGATGGCTTGGTGCTGGGTTCAGGGCGAGCAAATGGCGTATCCCGGCATATTTCTGAAGTCACGGGAGGGAGCCTGGCGATCGAAAAGGCCTCTCAAAAGCTGGCCAGAAAAATGATTGAGCAAATTAACCGAAAAATCGGGCAATAATAATATTGAGCGAAGCGAGGTCATATGAATAGAAAAAACGTCAGATTGGTGCTCTCATTCACGATCATCATGTTATTTTTAGTGGGATGCGCTACCGGGCTGCGGGTCATTCCCACGAATCCTGGCAACCCAATTCATACCGTAGCGATTCTTCCCATGCTCAACAATTCAGATGATGTCAATGCGCCAACCCGGGTTCGGGAAGCATTCTATAACCATTTAGTAAACTATCACTACAATGTTCAAGCCCTCAAGGAAACAAATGATATCTTGAATTTGCAAATGGGCATCACCATGGGAAAACAGCTTGACATGGCGACGGCACAGCAGATTGGCGAAAAACTTGGGGTTGACGGTGTCTTCTACGGCTACCTCCTCAATTTTGATGAAATTACAACGGGCGTGGTCAATACGTATAAAGTTCGCATGGGTTGGAAATTGGTCGACACCAAAACAGGAAATATTTCCTGGGGTCGCGGTGTCGGTGTGCAAAGAAGCCAATCCATAGGAGGGGTGGCAGGCTTGGCTTCTGACGAAGCGGAACAAGTTCGCTCCCTGCCCGGCTCGGAAAATCCGATGCAAGAGATGCCCGGCTTGAACAAATGGATCTCAATGGGTGACGAATCGACTGATTTGGTTGGAGGATTGATCAGCGGTATCGGAGGAGCGGTCGTCAGCGGAATTACAGGCAATCACTTAGAAGATGAGATGAATTTTGCGCTCAACCGTCTCTTCCCTAACATGCTCATCGGTCCCGGGGTTCCAGCCAGCATGATAAGCGAAACGGAGTACTAGGATATTTTCAACATGGGATATAAATCATAAGAGAGGAGCTTCAAACAATGAATACAACTAAAGTGTTCGGTTATCTATCGGCATTTATCGTCACATCCCTACTTCTTACGGGATGTACATCCATGGGGGGGGAAGTCAAAAAAGACGTGTCGCTTACGGACCAAACTGAGAAACTGGAAGAAGCGGGCTCAAACTATGTCGGACCAGCGTACACCATCGGCATTATTACGCTTTTAAATAAAACACCATCCAAGGTGTTGGGTATCGGTGAGGCCGCAACCGACATCCTGAGGACCAGCCTGAAGCAGGCAGGCCTCGAACCGGTCATGCTCACGAAAGATGAGCTCAAACAACATGATGCCATGATTGAGCTACAGCAGTCCGGTGTTGTTAAAACCGGGAAGAAAGATGCGGCTGAAGGCATGGATTCAATCGATTTCCGGATTTCGGGCGCCATCACTTCCTACTCGGAGCTCTCCGAAGGCAGCAATTTGCTCATTACCAAAACCAAAACGCAAATTGCCCGGGTGGGTGTGGACTATGCGCTTGTCGATATCGCCTCTGGAAAGACATTGGTCGCAAAATCAGGCCAGGGAGAATACAAAAAGACGACCCGCAAAGTATTAGGTCTTGGCGATAGTTCCGGCGCGGACACCAGCCTTCGCCAGGGCGCGCTACGAGATGCTATGAATAAAGCGGTCGAAGCGATGATTCTTGAATTGAGCAAACGTCCCTTTCAGGGCCGTGTCCTACTTATGGATGGTGATATCGTGATCTTCAGAGCTGGCACACGTTCAAAGTTGGGCTCCGGATCCACCTTGGCCGTCTATCGGCCAGGAAAAGAGTTGATCGATCCTGATACAGGCCGCTCACTTGGAAAACGCGAAAAGAAGATTGGGGAAATTCGCCTAAGCAGTCACACCAATGAAAATGTCTCCGAAGGCAGCATCATAAGCGGTTCGGGTTTTAGGAAAGGCGACCTGCTCAAAGCTGTCAACTAACAAATAAAAAAGCAAAATTAGCGGGCTGTTTTAGGCGTGATGGATGAACGCATTCATCACAAATAGAGCAGCCTGTTTTGTTTGTGGGAATAAAAACTCGATCTGCATCAAAAAATTGATCCTAGCGGGCCAGTCATTAGTGGCAGTGGCTGCGTTAGCTCATCAGGTGGCGAGGGTGGTAGTATCCTAAATTGTTTTTCAGGGATCAAGGGCACAGGGGTCAAGGGCACAGGGAGTAAGGGGACACAATAGAGCTTCTTGCAAAACGCCAAAAAGCAGAGGATTTCTTGGCTTGCGGGGGACAAAAGAAAAGAAGTGCTTGATTCATTGGTCTCAGTTCGCTAGTCAAAATTATGCACTTTCAGTGCATAGTGGTTGAGTTTGGTACAATAAGTTTCATAGGCTAAATATTTATTTAAAACATAGACTTAAAGTTGAAAATATGGTCATTCCGGGCAGAACGGCGAGAAGATCCGGATAAAAGCGCCTTGTGTGTTGAGCACTCGCAGTGGGCGAAGGGACCGAATCATCCCAGACGCTTGAAAGGCTGTATATGCTGGATTCCGCTTGTGCGGTAATGACGGTATTCCGTGTTAAAATAACGCTATTTCAAGTCTCTCAAGTTATAAGTCAGTACCAATCGGCTTAAAGTGTTTTTTGGGTACCTATGGGGTTGGCCGTTCCAGAAAACTCTATTTTAACCGCTTGTGCAATCTATTTTAACCGCTTGTGCAATCAGTTGTCGGCTGCGGAAGTCAGCATTTCAGGCAACGGATTGGCTTGTGCGACTCGACCTTCCAGTATAACAACGTTATTCTTAGTCAGCGCGACGTATTTTCTCAGGATCATTTGTCTCACAACGATAAATCAACCGGTTACGGCGCTTTTTAATCTCCCAGTCACCAAATTTGGTTATAACGCCGTTGTGCTCTTTCGTTCCTGCCCCGGCTGAGCACTGTACGGCGCTGTTCCTTCCGGTAATACAAGGCCCCATCATGGCAATACAGACGATTCAAACCCGCCCCTTCCCCGAACAGAGACCCGGTACGTCCGGTTTGCGCAAAAAAGTTACGGTGTTCCAGGCACCGCATTATCTGGAGAATTTCGTCCAGTCTATTTTTGACAGCCTGGAAGGCTTTGCGGGCCAGACCCTGGTGGTGGGCGGCGATGGCCGTTATGGCAACTTGGAGGCGACCAAGGTCATCCTGCGCATGGCCGCAGCCAACGGCTTTGGCCGTGTGTTGGTGGGGCGCGATGGCCTGCTGTCCACGCCAGCAGCCTCCTGCGTGATTCGCAAGCACACTGCCTTTGGCGGCATCATCCTCTCCGCCAGTCACAACCCGGGTGGGCCGGATGGCGACTTCGGCATCAAATACAATACCGGTAACGGTGGCCCGGCGCCGGAGAGGATCACCGATGCCATCTTCGAGTGCAGCAAGAATATCCGCGAATACCGCATTGTCGACGAAGTGGAGATGGTGCTTGATCGGGAGCATGAATTCACGTTAGACGGCATGGTCGTGAGTGTTATCGATCCGGTGGCCGATTACGCCGAGCTGATGGCTGAGCTGTTTGATTTTAGGGCGATCAGTTACTTGTTCCAGTCCGGTTTCCGCATGCGTTTTGATGCCATGCATGCCATCACCGGGCCCTATGCCACGGAAATCCTTCAGAATCGCTTGGGTGCGCCCAGGGGCACGGTCATCAACGGCGTCCCGTTGGCCGACTTCGGCGGTGGTCACCCCGACCCCAATCTGACCTATGCCAAGGAGCTGGTGGCCGAAATGTTCGGCGAACAGGCACTGGATTTCGCCGCCGCCTCCGACGGCGACGGCGATCGTAACATGATCTTAGGCCACCGATTTTTCGTTACCCCCAGCGATAGCTTGGCCCTGCTCACGGCCAACGCCACCCTGGCGCCGGGTTATGCCGATGGCTTGGCCGGTGTTGCCCGCTCCATGCCTACCAGCGCGGCGGTGGATCGCGTCGCCGAGGCTCTGGATATTGACTGTTTCGAGACCCCCACCGGCTGGAAATTCTTCGGTAATCTGATGGATGCCGGCAAGGTCACTCTGTGCGGTGAAGAGAGCTTCGGCACGGGCTCCAGTCACGTACGTGAAAAGGACGGTCTGTGGGCCGTGCTGTTCTGGCTCAATATTCTCGCCGTGCGTCAGCAGCCGGTGGAAGCCTTGATGCGTGAGCACTGGGCCAAATACGGCCGTAATTATTATTCCCGTCACGACTATGAAGGTGTGGATGCGGTCAGCGCAGAGACGCTGATGACCGGTCTGCGTGAGGAATTGAAAACTCTGCCAGGCCGGCAGCTTGCTCAGCTCACCGTGGCTACTGCCGACGACTTTAGCTACACCGACCCGGTGGATGGCTCGGTAAGCCGTGGTCAGGGGATACGCATCGGTTTCAGCGAGGGCAGCCGTATCGTCTTCCGGCTTTCCGGTACCGGCACTGAAGGCGCCACCCTACGTGTCTACCTGGAACGTTTCGAGGCCGATCCTGCGCACCACGACCAGGATACCCAGCAGGCGCTGGCCGACCTCATCGCCATTGCCGTCGAGGTGGCCGATATCCAGCGCCTCACCGGGCGTGAGTTGCCGACGGTGATTACCTGATATATCGCGTTTTCGATTGGAATTTTTCATAAACATTTGGCGCACTGCCATGGAGTTACCATTCATGAGGAACATCACCCGCTTTATTTTTTTAGCCTTTACTTTTCTCGCCGTTACCGACAGCTATGCCGAGGAGGAAGAGTTTCCCGGGCGCTCGCTGGAGAAATACAGCATGGTGTCGGTTATCGAGCTGGAAGACCTGCATCGTCGGCGTGATGAATTCACGATAGTGGATGTTCGCTCCAGCTTTGAATTCGACACCCTGCGCATCAAGGGCACGGTGAACATTCCAGTCGGCGTCGAAGGCTTCGATAGTGCGGTACGGGATTTGCGTGAACAGACCGGCAAACCAATGGCTTTTTATTGCAATGGCCACACCTGTCTAAAATCCTACAAGGCGACCAAGCAGACCATGATGATAGGCCTGGATGAGGTCTATGCCTATGACGCCGGCATCTTTTTCTGGGCGCGCGCCTATCCTGATGAGGCCGAGTTGCTGGGCAAGAGCCCGGTGGACGCCGCCCGGCTGATCTCCAAAAAGGTCTTCAAGAGTCGTCAACTAGATCCCGATACTTTCAGTGACAAGGCCACCGCCATGGCCTCAAGGTCGCGCATGATTATCGATATTCGTGACACCTTTCAGCGTGCCGGCGTCGGTTTTTTCCCGGCTATCGAGCGTTGGGCGAGCCTGCAAAACATGGAGAAGCTGCGCAAATATCTGGACAAGGCCAAGGCGCAGGATCGCACACTCTTTATTTATGACAACGTGGGTAAGCAAGTGCGTTGGCTGCAGTACGAGCTGGAGGCGCGAGGCCTGAAAAACTACTGGTTCATGGAAAAGGGCGCCAAGGGTTATTACGATATGCTGATCTCAGGTGAGGGGCTGCGCTGAGCCTCTGCCGCCACTAACTGCGCCAACCGGGCATATTGACGAGGCGCTTGTGCCGGTCGCGGTTTGTTTGGCCGGCCTAGGCGCCTGTTTCATACAACAACTCCCTAAAATGATTACAATAACGCATCATTTTGTGCTGCGGTGTCTGCCGTATGCACGGAACGTGATCACGGCGAGGGGAGGACAGGGGTATCTACGGCACTGAGATAGCAGTAAAGGACGGTTTTTCAGGCTGGCACCATGTTGTGCTGGGTCTGTTGCTGTTTGTCTGTGCTGGCTATTATGCCGTGCCGCTGGCCGACAGCGATTTCTGGTGGCACATTGCCGCCGGGCGCGACATCCTGCAGCGCGGTGCCCTGCCGCTGGCCGACCCCTTCGGTGTATTTCCCGCCGCCGACGTCATTCGCAGCGAGACGGTACTGAAGGGCCAGTGGCTGGGACAGGTCGTGCTGTACGGCCTGTTTGAGGCCGGTGGCATCAATACCGTGGTGGCCTTTCGCGTCGCCGTGCTGTTGGCGTGCATTGCGCTGATTTATACCCGCGCGCGTTGCCTGATGGCGATGAATCCATTGGTGCTATGGGGCGTGCTGGCGCTGGTGGCGCTCAATGCCTCCGGTTTTGGCGGTGAGCGCCCACAACTGCTGTCGTTTCTGTTCGCCGCGTTGTTTTTCGTCTGCATCGATCTGGCACGGCGGCGGTGCGACTGGCGCTGGCTACTGCCCCTGCCATTGATTACCGTGCTGTGGGCCAACAGCCACGGTGGGGTGATTCTCGGCGTGGTGCTGCTGGGCCTGTGGAGCGTGATGGGTTGGCTGGACAAGTCCATGGGCCGGCGCGAACGCGCTCAGTGGCTGACCATGAGCGGGGTGGTGTTTCTCGCCTCGTTGCTGACGCCCAATGGTATCCAGACCTATCTCTACCTGTTTCAGCTGGAAGGCAGCGTGCTGCAACAGCGCACCTCCGAATATATCAGTGCCCTGCAAGTGTATGAACTGGGTTACGTCTGGCCACAGGTCGGGATCTATGGCTATTTTATGCTCGCCATGGCCGGGCTGACCGGTCTGCTGAAGTTACACCGATGGCGTGAGGCGGCAGTGGTGACTTTTCTTGCCGCGATCAGTATTTCCTCTTACCGGTATTTCGCCTTTTTCCTGTTTATTGCAGCACCCTATTTAATCGTGGGCCTGGGTAGCTTGATGCCCAAAAAGGTGAATGAGCTTGCCACGCCCTGGCGTATACAGGCGCTGGTGGCTGTGACGCTAGTGGTCGTGCTGGCCAGCGGCGTGGCGCGCGGCACGGTATTCCGTGGCGGTCTGTATCAGGCGGCCTATCCCACCGCCATTGCCGATAGTGTCGGGCAACAGAAACTGCGTGGCCGTGCCTTTAATAACCTCGAATGGGGTGGTTACCTGCTGTGGAGGCTGGGCGGTCAGGTGCAGCTCTACATCGATGGCCGTATGCTGGACATGTCACGTTTCCCTCCCTATACACATATTCTCTGGGCCACGCCGCAGGGCATACAGCTCTTTAATAGAAGCAACTTCCAGTTGGTCATTTTGCCGTATCACGGTCGTTTCGATCCGCAGCGCTACAAGCTGATTGACTATTTAGCCACACGGCGTGACTGGCGGCTGGCCTACCGCGACGCGCAGGGCGTGGTGTTCGTGCGTCGGCAGGCAGAGGACTTTTTTGGTGGCCTGCAATGAGGCATAGCGGGTATGCATGAGTCACTGTACCCGCAGATGCGTGAACTGGAAGACCGCCACTGGTGGTTTACCGGGCGGCGGCGCATTGTTGCCGGTGTGATCCAGCGCCTGCACTTGCCCGCGCAGGCACGTATTCTCGATGCGGGTTGCGGCACCGGTGGCAACCTACCTATGCTGGCAGGGTTTGGCGAGCTTACTGGCGCCGAATTCGCTGCTGAAGCTGCGGCGTTGGCGCGTGCGCGCGGCGTTTGCGAGGTGATGCGCGCCAGCCTGCCTAACGAGATGCCCTTCACCGCAATGCAGTTTCAGCTCGTTACCCTGCTGGACGTGTTGGAGCATATTGACGACGACCGCGCCAGCTTGCAGACCCTGGCAAACCTGCTGATCCCGGGCGGCCATCTGCTGATCACCGTGCCGGCGTTTCCCTTCCTGTGGGGGCCGCATGATGAAAACCACCACCACAAACGCCGTTATCGTGCCGCTGGTTTGCGCGCGCTTATCACGGAGGCCGGGCTGGATGTGCAATGGTTGAGCTATTATAACAGCAGCCTGTTTCCCGCCGTGGCCGCCGTGCGTCTGTTACACCGGCTGCTGCCCGCCGGTGAGGCGGGCAATGAACTCGCTCTGCCGCCTGCGCCCATAAACGTCCTGCTGGAAAATCTCTTCGCCGCCGAGGGTCATTTACTGGGACGGCTGACGCTACCCTTTGGCGTGTCCCTGATTGCCCTGGCGCGCAAGCCGTGAGTCCCTGGCGACGCATTCCCTTTGCGGCCCTGACGCGCTTCGGCATCACCGGCGGCTTGGCGACCGCTGTCCATGCCAGTGTCTTCGTCATCTGCATTGAATGGTTGGGTATTGCGCCGGTTCCTGCCGTGGTGCCCGCCTTTCTCGTTGCCCTGAGTGTTTCTTACGGACTCAACTACCGCTGGACCTTCGGCGCCAGCGGCCTGCATCGCGTGATGCTGCCGCGTTTCTTTGCCGTGGCGCTGAATGGTTTTTTTCTCAATCTGCTGATCACTTGGCTGGTGGTCGACGTGGCAGGCTATTGGTATGGTTATGCGCTGATCGTGGCGGTGTTCGTGGTGCCATTGATTACCTTTACACTGAGCAAATTCTGGGTTTTTCGCGAGACAGGTCAATGACGCAAACGTCGATAAAAACAGCAACGGACACTGCTTTTTTGCTTTCCATTATCGTGCCCGTGTTCAATGAGCAGGAGGTATTACACGAATTCTATCGGCGTTTGACGGGGGTGTTGGATGGCATCGATGCCATCATCGACATTACTTTTGTCAATGATGGCAGCACGGATTATACGTTGTTGCAACTGCAGGAACTTCAGGCAAACGACCCCCGTGTCGCGATTCTCGACCTGAGTCGTAACTTCGGCAAGGAGATCGCCATGACGGCCGGGCTGGATCACGTGTGCGGCGATGCTGTGATCATTATCGATGCCGACCTGCAGGATCCGCCGGAACTGATTCCGCAGATGATCGAGGAATGGCGGCATGGCTTCGACGTGGTTTATGCCCAGCGCCGTTCCCGCACGGGCGAGTCGGCGCTAAAAAAGGCCACCGCCTCATTGTTTTATCGCATTATGCAGCGTATCAGCCGGGTGCAGATACCCATTGATACCGGTGATTTCCGTCTGCTCAGCCGCCGTGCCGTGGATGCGCTTGCCGGCTTGCGCGAAAGACACCGTTTCATGAAAGGCCTATTCGCCTGGATTGGCTACCCGCAAAAAGCCATTCTTTATGACCGCGATGCACGCCACGAAGGTACAAGCAAGTGGAATTATCTGGCATTGTGGAATTTCGCCCTTGAAGGCATAACCTCATTTAGCACCCTTCCGCTGAAAGTGGCTACTTATCTTGGTACTTTCACTGCTTTCGGTGCTTTCCTCTATGGTCTGTTCATCATTTTTCAGACCCTGTTCTTCGGTAACCCCGTTGCTGGTTATCCCTCTCTGTTGGTTGTTGTCCTGTTTCTCGGTGGCATCCAGCTTATGGCCCTCGGTGTGATTGGCGAATACCTCGGACGCATGTTCGACGAGACCAAGGGACGGCCGCTGTATCTCATCAAGGATTATCTGCCAGCGGCATCCGGCGATGAAAAAACTATCCGTAAATGAACGCCAATGCACGCAAATTTTAAAAAACCTGTCGGCGTTAACTTACCTGTATTGGCGGATCGAATCATGATGCTGGAGACATGATGTCGGGGTCGAACCTATGTAATTTATTGAAACAAAATAGGTGTTCTATCCAAAATCAGGGGGCATGTAGGGTGGGCACGTTTTTTGTGCCCACGCGGTTGACTTATTCCATCGAAATAATCAACCCGGCCACCACATTTCTGCCCTCGTTCATGAGGATGTTGTAGGTTCGGCAGGCGGCTGCTGTGTCCATGACTTCTACGCCGATCTGCCGTGAGGTCAGTTCGGTGAGGATTTCCGTGTCGGGGAAGTCCAGAATCTCTCCTGTTCCCAGCAGCACAACCTCCGGCGTCAGTGCCACAATGGCTTGCAGATGCTTGGTCTGCAACTCGTCAAGATTGTTGGGCGTCCAATCATCAATGAGCTGTTTAGGGCTGATGATGCAACTGCGAGTAAGGGTTCTGACTTCTACTGGTTGCGGCTTGTCGGCCTCCAGGTTGGCCGGCAGGGTGATGTTGATCGCGCCCGGGCTGTAGGCGCGGATGCTGTAAGAGGTGAAGTCCCGTTCCTGATTGAATTTCATGTGGTTTCTCGAATCTGCGGCGGCGGTGTGGGTGTCATGGCCAAGGGGCTTGTGGGTGCGGTATACTTCACGCCTTTTTTGCGCACCGGATTGTTGGCTTTCTACGCATGTTTGACGAATTTCCAAGAATAAAACGCCTGCCCCCCTACGTTTTCAACATTGTAAACGACTTGAAGGCCAAGGCGCGTGCGCGCGGCGAAGATATCGTTGATTTCGGCATGGGCAACCCGGATCAGCCCACGCCTCAACACATTGTCGACAAGCTGGTAGAGGTGTCGCAGCGCGGCAATACGCACCGCTACTCGGTGTCACGCGGCATTCCGCGTCTACGCCGCGCCATCTGCAACTGGTACGGGGATCGCTACGATGTAGATCTGGATCCGGAGTCCGAGGCTATTGTCACCATTGGTTCCAAGGAGGGCCTGGCGCACCTGGCCATGGCCACGGTGGGGCCAGGCGACGCGGTGCTGGTGCCGAATCCGTCCTATCCCATCCATCCCTACGGCTTTGTTATCGCCGGCGCTGATATCCGCCATGTGCCGCTGGTGCCGGACGGTGATTTCTTCTCCGAGCTGGAAAAAGCAATAAAGGACACCTGGCCCAAGCCAAAAATGCTGGTGCTGAACTTCCCCGGCAACCCCACCACCCAGTGTGTAGAGCTGGAGTTCTTCGAGAAAGTGGTGGCCATCGCCAAGGAGCACGAAATCTGGGTGGTGCACGACATCGCCTATGCCGATATTGTCTTCGACGGCTACAAGCCGCCGTCCATCCTGCAAGTGCCGGGTGCCAAGGAGGTGGCCGTGGAGTTCTACACCCTGTCCAAGAGCTACAACATGCCGGGTTGGCGAGTGGGCTTTATGGTCGGTAATCCGACCCTGGTGGCGGCGTTGGCGCGCATCAAATCCTACCTCGATTATGGCATGTTTACGCCCATCCAGGTGGCGGCTATTACTGCGTTGGAAGGGCCACAGGCGTGCGTGACGGAGATTGCCAACATGTACTGTAGTCGGCGCGACGTGCTCTGCGACGGTCTCAATGCCATCGGTTGGAGCGTGGAGAAGCCCAAGGCAACGATGTTCGTGTGGGCGCCGATTCCCGAACAGTACAAGCATCTCGGTTCATTGGAGTTCAGCAAGAAGTTGTTGCAGGAAGCCCGCGTGGCGGTGTCGCCGGGGGTGGGTTTCGGTGAATATGGTGATGATCATGTGCGCTTTGGATTGATCGAAAACGAACACCGTACGCGCCAGGCGCTGCGGGGTATCCGCGATATGTTTCGCGCGGATGCGAGGGGGTGAAGTTTTTGGGGAGCGGTGATGTAAACGCAAAGCTCGCAAAGGCGCTAAAGAACGCAATGGAATGAAGGAAGAAAGGAACAGCGGTGATTAAGCAACATCGATTTGCCTGGCAACAAAATTGTATCAATGCTTTTCTTTACGCCCTCTGCGATTTTGCATCCTTTGCGTTGAAACACGGAACCCTGCGATAGCACACGCATCGTGAGGTCGCACGAATCTGAAGGAGAATAACGTTGGAACCGGTAAAGGTAGGACTGTTGGGAATGGGCATCGTCGGTGGCGGTACCGTGAATGTACTCAAGCGCAACGCGGAGGAGATTGTCCGTCGCGCTGGTCGTGGCGTGGTGATTACCCATGCCGCCACCCGTGATATTAATAAAGAACGTATCTGCGACACCACTGGCATCACCTTGACCACTGACCCGCAGGCGGTGGTCAGTGATCCCGAGGTGCAGATCATCGTCGAGTTGATCGGCGGCGACGGCTTGGCCCGTGAACTGGTACTGGCGGCCATCGCCAACGGCAAGCACGTAGTCACCGCCAACAAGGCACTGATCGCCAAGCACGGCAATGAGATTTTCGCCCGTGCGCAGGAAAAGGGCGTGATGGTGGCCTTCGAGGCCGCCGTGGCCGGCGGCATCCCCATCATCAAGGCGGTGCGCGAGGGCCTGGCGGCCAACCGTGTCGAATGGCTGGCCGGCATTATCAACGGCACCGGCAACTTTATTCTCACTGAGATGCGCGACAACGGCAGTGATTTTGCCGATGTGCTGGCTGAGGCGCAGCGCCTGGGCTACGCCGAGGCCGACCCCACCTTCGACGTGGAGGGCATCGATGCCGCGCACAAGCTGACCATCCTCGCTTCCATCGCCTTCGGCATCCCGTTGCAGTTCGAGGCTTGCTTCACCGAGGGCATCACGCGCATCACCCGCGAAGACGTGAACTATGCCGAGGAGCTGGGCTACCGCATCAAGCACCTGGGCATGGCAAGACGCACCGACAAGGGTGTCGAACTGCGCGTGCACCCGACCCTGATCCCCGAGCGTCGTTTGATTGCCAATGTCGATGGCGTGATGAACGCGGTGCTGGTGAAGGGTGACGCTGTCGGCCCAACCCTGTACTACGGTGCCGGTGCCGGCGCTGAACCCACCGCTTCAGCAGTGGTGGCGGATCTGGTGGATGTTACCCGTACGCTGACCGTCGATCCGGAAAACCGCGTACCGCACCTGGCCTTCCAGCCCGATGCCCTGAGTGACCTGCCGATTCTGCCCATGGCGGCGGTGGAGACGGCCTATTACCTGCGTATGCAGGCTGCCGATAAGCCCGGTGTCCTGGCCGACGTGACGCGGATTCTCGGCGATGCCGGTATCAGTATCGAGGCCATCCTGCAGAAGGAGCCGGTGGGTGACAGCGATGCAACCATTATTATGCTTACCCACCGCGTGCTGGAGGGGCAGATGGATCAGGCCATCGCTGCTATCGAGGCGTTGGACAGCATCAGCGGCGAGATCATGCGTATTCGTCTGGAGACGCTCGACGCCGATTGAAACCCGGTTTGGTAGGGTGGGCTCTGCCCACCGATTCGCAGATCCGGTCATGGTGGGCAGAGCCCACCCTACAAGAAGAGTTAGAACTATGCCTTTTCGCAACCGCTACACCGGCCTCATCGACAAGTACCGCGACCGCCTGCCGGTGCACGACGACACCCGTATTATCAGTCTCGGTGAGGGCAACACGCCGCTGATCCGTCTCAGCAACATCCCTGCGCTACTGGGTAAAGACGTGGATATCTACGTCAAGTACGAGGGCCTGAATCCCACCGGCTCTTTCAAGGATCGAGGCATGACCATGGCGGTGACCAAGGCGGTGGAGGAGGGCAGCAAGGCCATCATCTGCGCCTCCACCGGCAATACCTCGGCGGCCGCAGCAGCCTACGCGGCACGCGCCGGCATTACCGCCTTTGTACTGATCCCTGAGGGCAAGATTGCCATGGGCAAGCTGGCTCAGGCCGTGATGCACGGCGCGGTGGTGATCCAGATCCGTGGCAACTTCGACGTCGGCATGCAGATTGTCAAGGATGTCGCCGAGCACGCCCCGGTGACCATCGTCAACTCCATCAACCCTTTCCGACTGCAGGGGCAGAAGACCGCCGCCTTCGAGATCGCCGAAGAGTTGGGTGCGGCGCCCGATTACCACTGTCTGCCGGTGGGTAACGCCGGTAACATCACGGCGCATTGGATGGGTTACAGCGAGTATCATGAAAATGGCATCGTCAACAACCGTCCGCATATGGTCGGCTACCAGGCCAGCGGCTCTGCACCTTTCATGCGTGGCGAAATGGTCGACAACCCCGAGACTGTAGCCACCGCTATCCGCATCGGCCACCCACAGAGCTGGGACAAGGCCTGGAAGGTGCGCGAGGAGTCTGAGGGCTGGTTTGACGAATGCAGCGACGAAGAGATCCTTGCTGCGCAGAAGCTGCTCACCGAAAAGGAAGGCGTTTTTTGCGAACCGGCGTCGGCCACCTCCCTGGCGGGGGTCATGCGTGATGTCAATAGCGGTAAGATCCCTGAGGGATCGAAGATTGTTTGCACCCTCACCGGCAATGGTCTGAAAGACCCGGAGACCGCGATCAGGCAGTGCTCTGACAGTGGTTTGATGACCACGGTGGATGCCACTATGGATGCGGTTAAGGGTGCTATTCTCAGCAATATGTAATAGACCTTTTTGCAGCTGGTGTGGAGGGCGTCGAATTTCATGAGATGAAGTAGCAGGCGTGTTTTTCGCCACAGAGACACAGAGCACAGAAAGTCGAGAAAGGGAGTTTGTGATGTTGAGCTGGGAGCGGTTGTTAAATAGCGAAAGAAGAAAGCCAAAGAAAGAGAAGAAAAATAAGTCGCAGGATGCTGGAGAGTCTAGATCAGCAGATGTCCGGACTCAAATAGAAAGGGATCATGACCGAATACTTTTTTCAACCCCTGTGCGTCGATTGGCGGATAAAACCCAGGTATTTCCGCTCGAACGAAATGACAGCGTCAGAACAAGGCTCACGCATTCTTACGAAGTGTCCAATTTGGCAAGAAGCCTGGGGGTTACGCTAGCGTTTGACGATAAAATAGTGGCTAATGGAGTGCTTCAGCCGGAGCGAAACTTACCCGCGATTCTAGCGGCCATCGGTTTGGCGCACGACCTTGGTAATCCGCCATTTGGGCATCAAGGTGAGCAGGCTATTCAGGCTTGGTTTGCGGATAATCCGCATGTCTTAAAAGATTCCGAGCTTAATGAGGCAATGAAGCAGGATTTTATAAAATTTGAGGGGAACGCCCAAACGCTTCGGTTGCTAACCCGCTTGCAGCTTATTAATAATGATTATGGTTTAAATCTTACTTATTCTACATTAGCCGCATTGATGAAATACCCGACTGCGTCAGATAAGATAAACAAGGATGATGTGGCGAGAAAAAAGTACGGATACTTTCAGTCCGAGAAGGGGATTGTCGAGGATATTTGGAAAAAAACGGGGCTTTCTGAAGGCGTGCGTCATCCGCTTACCTATGTCATGGAGGCCTGTGACGATATTGCGTATGCAGTGGTTGATGCCGAAGATGCGGTAAAGAAGGGCTTGGTTTCATTTTCAGATTTAATATCATATTTGGAACATCATGGAAATGGTGATGATGCAGTGAAGGTAGTTTGTGAGAAGGCTGGTTATAAACATACAGAACACCGGGGAACTGTGTTGTCACCAGCAGAGCTGAACGATATTTCGATGCAGATGTTCCGAGTATATGCTATTGATGAGATGGTTCGAGATGTAAGGGGCGCATACAAAGACCAAGAAAACAAGATAATGGCTGGCAATCTAAAGTCGGGTCTCTTGGCGGTAAGTCGTTCCAGTAATCTGTGTGAGTTATTGAAAAAATTTGATAAAGAGCATGCCTATGTCCATAGAAGTGTTCTGGAGGTCGAGCTTACTGGGTACAACACGATTCGTGGCTTGATGGATTTTTTATGGGAGGCCATAGGTCAGCGTAAGGAGCCAGAAAATTTGGGTTCGTGCCGCTTAACGCCCTTTGCAGCGTATGCCTACAACAGAATATCAGAGAACTATAGAAGGATATTTGAAAATGACTCGAACCCTTTACCTGTCAGATATAAGGAGCTACAGCTTTTGACAGATATGGTTTCCGGAATGACAGATTCTTTTGCACTGTCTCTTTACGATGAGCTAAAGCAATATTATGTACCAAGAAAAGCCTAAAAAAGTATCTGATTTGAAAAAGAAGGTTAGTTACTTTCTATCGTCTTCTAAATTAGGAAGGCATGAAGTAAAGACTCTTCTTGATCAACTTCAGGGGCTTGGAGAGGTCGTTATCTTTGGTGGGATGTTGCGAGACTTGAGCTTGCTGGGGAATGAGGGGTTTAATT
>VAPF01068264.1_pt1 | contig 41542 bp, 56 predicted proteins | sample 3393931 | NCBI WGS metagenome assembly VAPF01 (sample SAMN08290437, study PRJNA428436) | hydrothermal vent metagenome | isolation source: Deep-sea hydrothermal vent chimney | place: Atlantic Ocean: South-mid Altantic Ridge | depth 2773 m m | reverse complement strand
GATCCCCGGCTGAGGGACAGCAAAAAAATGATACCTGAGTAACAAATAATCCTTGACTAACATGTGTTAGTTTGCTATTATATAGATAGTAAAGGAAATAACCCTTTAAGTGCCCGCAAGCCGGGCAGGGAGAAAATTATGGTAGAAAAAATAGCAGATCCTCGAAGTGACGGCGGTGCGCTACCGCCACAGATATATTTTCAATATCAACCTAATGGTTCCCGTACTTATTACGGGCGAGGTACAGGGCAGGAAGTCTACGCTGAGATCAACGATTTTTGGGTCTCATTTTGGCTAAAGATGACATGGAAATCGTATAAGCGAATGACAAATCAATAAATTCAACCGCCCGGCCAGCAAGCCGAGTAAGGAGAAAAAACATGGAAACAATCACACTCGAAAACAATTTCCACAATTCTTCCATCGCCTTACGCCCCAGTAAAGAGGGGCGTCTTTCTGCCAGTCAGGTTAAACGAACGAAGAAAACCCTCTGCGGGATTACCGGCTGCACATGCAGCGGAGCACTGGGAACGCGGAGACCTCAGGAGAGTCAGATCGAGGTATTTTATTTGCCGGACCAGTGGGGCATGTTTCGCGTTGCCGGAGCCTATATTTTCAAATAAAACAAACCGCCCGGCACAAGCCGGGCAAGGAGAATAATTATGAAACAGACAAAACTCGAAGCTCTGAAAACCTGCCGTAAACTATGGCAAGTTGAAGCGGACCACGGGGCGGGAGATAAGGAAAAAATGTTTAACCTTGCAGGGTTAAATATTACTGATTTTGATAGTGGCTGTCCTGCGTGTGAGTATGACTTTACACACAGCCGGGGATGTTTTTCGGGTGAAAACTTCTCGGGTGAAGGCTTCTCAGGTGAAAACCTCTCGGGTGAAGGCTTCTCGGGTGAAGGCTTCTCGAAGTTTTGCACCTCTACTTGTATTATTACGTGGCCGGGAGGCGGTTGCATGCACTATTTAAGTCCCTTTCGTCTGTGGAGAGCAGCAACCGGGGACAGGAAAAAATATGCGGCAGAGATTGTACAACTGTGTGAAGAGGCTATCAAAAAAGAGAATCAAAGAAGCCTGGCACAAGCCAGGCAGGGAGAAACAAAATGAAAAGAATCACGATAAGAGACAATAAAAGGAATTTTGAAGGCTGGTTTGACAGAGACTCAGCAACCGAGATTGCCAGCATCGAATCGGGCAATCCTTTAACTGGTGGTCGAATACTGTTTGTCACGGCGAGTGGTAAACTCATTATCAATGAGTGGACCAGCACGGGCACCGACTTTTCCCGGTTTGCCGATGGCGGCACCGAGTTTTACCGGTTTGCCAATGGCGACAAAGAAATTGCCGAGATATTGGCCGGCGGTTTGGATTGCGGCGATGAAGTAACAAAAAAACTCGCCGCGATACTGGCTGATTACGAGCTATAAAACCAACAAGCCCCGGCACAAGCTGGGTAAGGAGAAAAATCATGTTTTTATCGAGAGAAAATACAACAATCGCACAAGCGGCCGGCAAACCTCACGAGAACCGGTTATCATTAAATTCTATGGCGGTCACACCCACTGCACTATATGCCTCAAACGGGAATTGTGCCTACCGTTCGGAGGTCACGGAGTTGGTACCGGAAGAAAACCCGGTTGAGAGCCTGCCCGCCGGGGCAATTGAGCCCCCTATGAGTGACACGGAGCCGTGGTTAATACCGGCGGCAGCTATTATAGATGCGGCGAAGCAGATCCCTAAAAAAGGCCTGGCTGGCGGTGTACATGTGCATTCCGTGCCGGACACAACCACATTGGCGATTACTGTCTGTATTTCCGATAAAGTACGCAAAACGCAAACCTGTGAAATGGGAGCTGGGGAATACCCGAGTATTGCAGACGTGCAAGAGTACACCACATCAAACAGGGAAATGACCTCCTTCAGCGTAATTGAGCTGGCGCGGCTGCTTAAAATTGCCAAGGATAACAAAGCGGACTACATAGAAATGAGCATTGCCCCCCTAGCGCAAAAACTTGACATATGCGCACTCAAAATCAAAATACACAATACAGGGATCACAGGCGTGATAATGCCTATGATTGCATAACCGAGGGAAGCAAGATCCATGCCATAGAGGTTTTGCCTATCTCCTCAGCACTTAATAATAGTAATGTAAGTAACAACCTAACATGTGTTAGTAACGTAAGTAACAACCTAACATGTGTTAGTAACGTAAGTAACAACCTAACATGTGTTAGTAACGTAAGTAACAAACCTAACATGTGTTAGGTAACATGTGTTATATAACATGTGTTAGGTAACATGTGTTAGGTAACATGTGTTAGTAACGTAAGTAACAAACCTAACATGTGTTAGGTACCACAATGTGGTAACAATAGTAAGAGGACCTAACATGTGTTAGGTTGAGGGCGCAAGTCAACTACCAGGGGGGGGTATATATATATATGTTATTACTTAATAATATATAGGTACTAGTACAATATCACTAATATCAATTAATATAGAGGTTAATGCAACATTCTTAGGCTGTTTTTTTTAAAAGGTTAAGGGCGCCCTAAACTTTATAAAAAGGTGGTGCTTATGAATTTCCAAGAAAAAGTGAACTACCAAGTCCGAAAAAAGCAACTATGTCATATATTTACCGTGTAACATTACAAAATTGTAAATTTGTTAATTACTGGAATCATTGAAGAAAAAAAAAGTTAGGCGCCCCTAACTTTGTGATTTTTATACTATTGATAACGATTCTCACACTCTAAACCTATGACATAACTACAACTGTTACACAAAGAGACCCAAAACTAACACCTGTTAGATTTTCGTCTATCCTACTGGAACTACTATAAAAAGTAGTTAAGCCCCTCTGGCACCCTTTAGTTTTGCTGCCGTAAACCTAGGATATAGTTACAAATATTAAAAAAGAGGAATATTATGAAAAAAATGTTAATAGTTATAGTAATCGTGGTCATATCCGGTTGGTTTTTCGGGCAGTTTTTGTCAATCGCCGCGCGGAACCAGGCACGACAACAGCAGCTTAACCAATATTACGTAGGGGGGTCAACATGTCCGGACCGGGAATAAACAGGATAAGCAACAAGCAGATTCGGCAACTCAGAAAGTCTCTCGGTCGTACCCAGATAGGTATGGCCTCAATCATTGGGGTATCCGCAATGACCTGGGCGCGGTGGGAAAAAGGGCAGTCCTCCCCACTTCCCGTTTTCCGGGAGAAACTTAAGAAACTTTTGCGGTACGCCGAGGGGGAGAAATGACGTTGATACGTACGGTATTGGACTTTGAAACAGCCTATGGAAAGCACCCGGTCACCGGGGAGAATATTACTCTCTCCAAAATGACCACGGAAGAATACATACGCCATCCCCTATTCAAAGTGCATGGTCTGGGAGTCCAAATTGAGGCGGAAACACCCTTTTACCTCTACAAACCGGACGACCTCATGCATTTCCTGCGTACCCATCCCTGGGGGCGGGCCTTTACTATCTGCCACCATTCGCAGTTTGATGGGGCTATTCTCGCCTGGAGGGCCGGCGTTAAACCAATTTTTTGGGGGGATACTCTCTCAATGGGCCGGGCACTGTTTCCCTATGCGTCCGTGAGCCTTTCCAACCTCTCAAAACTGCTTGCAGTTGGGGAGAAAGGCACAGAGCTCGTTCATTCATACGGAAAGTGGGTCCTGAGCGACGCAGAGCAAGAGGTGCTTGGTAGCTATTGCATAAACGATGTCATACTCACAGGGGCCGTTTTTGACGCTTTAAAGAGACATTTTCCGGTCTCGGAAATGCGGCTGATAGACCTTACAGTACGGCTCTTTACTGAGCCTTGTCTAAATGTTGACCGAGGCATCCTGCTGACGGAGTATATACGAGAGCGCCGGGCCAAGCGAGCACTCATCAGACAATGCATCACAGACAAGAGTACTCTTGCATCGAATCCGAAATTTGCTCAGTTACTATTGTCCCTCGGAGTGGATCCCCCTAAGAAAATATCTCCATCCAAAGTCAAGGACGGGCGAGTGGATCCCGCAGCTATAGGAGAAGCGCCACGGGGCATGTTGCCGGAATTTAAAGTTCGGAAAGGTATGAGTCTTGAAGAACGGGTACAATTGAAGCAAAGGAAGACACATTACCCCTGGGCCTATGCTTTCAGCAAGGGGGATGAACTATTTTCTACGCTCCAGAAGCATCCGGACCCAAAAGTCCGCGCTATTATTGATGCGCGGATGGGGGTGAAATCCACCATCAGAGAAACCCGGAGTAAACGGTTTTATAAAATTGGCGGCCGGGGCACTTTTTCCGTGTATCTCAAATATTATGGGGCACATACGAATCGGTGGAGCGGTGGGGACCGGCAGAATGCTCAAAACCTGAACAGAAGCGACCCGAAAGATCCTGCTTCCGGAGTTCTCCGACGGTCCTGGCTGGCTCCTCCCGGACATGTTGTAGTAGTGCGGGATCTGGGGCAGATTGAATGCCGGATGCTCGCTTGTTGGGCGGGGCAGGAGGACTTGCTTGATCTGTTTCGGCAAGGCGGCGATCCTTACAATCGTCAGGCATCTCTCGTTTTTGGCTACGAGGTAAACCGGAAATTGCCACAGTTTAAACTGGAAGGGATGGCGGGGAAAGCCTCGGTTCTGGGATGCGGGTATCAGATGGGATGGAGTAAATTTCAGGAGGCCTTGAGGATCGGGTTCCTGGGAATGCCCTCGCTGGTGTTTTCGCGGGCGGATGCTGAGAAACTTGGGGCGGATGCCGATGTTTTTTGCTATCAACGGAGTTACAAGCAAGGGTTTGCCACCCTGCGAGACGAAGCTCTGGCGATGAAACCCCTAAACATGAGTGATGAATCGCATCTCTGGCATTGTGCCGCAGTTAAGCGGGTCGTGGATAAATACCGGGCAAGTAATGCAGCTATTGTGCAGTTATGGGCATCTGCCGGGCAAGCCCTGGGCGCCATAATCGCCGGGGAGGAAGTCGTAGTTGGGCGCCCTGGGCTTATACACACTTGTAAAGAAGGTCTTGAGTTACCGAATGGAATGAAGATCCGGTACTACAAACTACGTAGAACCTCTACCGGGGAGTACCGGTATTTATCAAACGCACGAAAGAAAGAATGGTCCTATATCTACGGAGGGAAAGTTGTTGAGAATTGTACTCAGGCACTTGCTCGCATAGTCTTGTCGGATCAAATGCTCGCAATACAACAGCGGTTGCGATCATATCCCTTGCGCCCCGGGGAATGGGCGCAGATCGTATCTACTACGCATGATGAGATTATTGTCGTTGTTCCCCGGCGTTTCGCCGCTGCCTGCTTGCTGATGATGGAGCAAGAGATGGCTACAGCGCCGCCATGGTGCGCGGGCTTGCCTCTGGTGTCAAGCGGAGGATATGCAGCGAATTATGGGGATTGTGAAAAATAAAAAACTTCTTGACATTAATCTGTCAATCGAGTTACATATAATTGTGGGTGTATAACCGTCCTCGCAAAGCAGTTACCTCTGGCTGGGGAGACCAAGTTTGCGAGGGCGGAATCTTAATTACCGGGGGGCATCTTGAAAAACACAAGGGTCGTGCTGGAACGTATTGGGATACAACATCGTGCTATAGATGATGCGAAAAGCCAAGCCCTCCACCTCATTAAAATTTTGCATGCCGGTGTGGCGAATGACCCGACCCCGTAACACTAAAAACAAACCGTTCTCCTGGTCTTATACCGCGCTTGCGGACTATGAGACCTGTCCCCTCAAATACGCTGCATCGCGCTTTTATTTTACGGTGCCTTTTGTAGAGACTGCGGCATTGATATGGGGCAACAGAGTACACAAAGCTGCGGAGAGGTTCCTCAAGAATTTACCCACTACCGACAAAGAAGCTCTGGCTCCTGTCGAGAAATATGTTACCACCATGATCCGGAGCGGGTTGAGATGCACGGCGGAAATGGAGATTGCCCTCACAAAAGAAATTGAACAGGTGAGCTGGTTTTCTAGGGAAGCCTGGCTGAGAGTTAAAATCGACGCGGCTTTTCAGAATCACAAAAGGACTGAGGTTAAACTATTCGATTGGAAAACCGGGACGAGAATAAAAGATAACCCTGATCAGCTTCGCCTCTACGGAGCCGCTTTCTCCTGCCTGTTCCCGGAGACAGAGAAGTTCGAGGGGAAATACATTTGGACCAAGCATCAGCAAACTACAGGGATGGCCCCTTTCGAACGGAAAGAGATCAAAAATATCTGGACGGGCTTTTTTGCTCGGGTAGATGAGATGGAGCAAGCTTGGGTTGATGAAGATTTCAGACCCACTCCCTCCGGCTTATGTAAGAACTACTGTCAGGTAACTGACTGCCAATATTGCGGGGGTAGACGTTGACAACTCCGGAAGGTCGGGTGAAAAAATTAGTGGCTGGTCTTTTATTGTCCTACGATATCCAAAACGCAAAACGAGCCGGGGCTTTTACCGAGGCGGCGGGTTGGTACTTTATGCCAGCGCAGAATGGCTTGGGAGTACACGGTATACCTGACTTCCTGGGACATTACCGGGGAACTTTTTTTGCTATAGAAACAAAGGCTCCCGGTAGGGCTCCTACCGGGTTCCAAGCCCTGCAAATTAAGGCCATAGTAGTCAGTAGAGGGGCTGTCTTTACTATAGATGGAGCCGCTGGCTTGGCAGAGTTCGGGCAATGGTGCGAGCGCAACTCATCACCTTAAAACCAAAAGCGGCATTATGAAAAAAGCCAAAAAAGAAAGAGAATAAAAAACATGGATTATTGGGAGGAATGCATAATCGAAGCGCTCGAAGAGGCCAAATTGCCGGCAACCAAGGATCAAATTGGCACCATAGTTGCCTGGGTTGAAGGCGCTTTTGAAAATTATGAAATGGCAACCGGGCTTAATGTCGCGGACGCTAATTTTATCTCCGAGGACACAAGAGAACTTGACCGCCCAAAGGCTGAAATTGAGAAAAAAGAAACGTGGGTCCCAAACACAAACACCTCCTTACCATGCAAGGTTTGCAATTCCACTGGATCTATACCGGATGGTTTGGGACGGAACCGCTGTTGCTACTTTTGTGGCGGCAAGGGGCGGATTTAAGAAAACAGGAGAGATTATGGCACAGAACAGAAAAGAAACCTTGGAATTAATCAAATCAGACATGAGACACGATGCCGCCACTCTTGACGGCCAACCATTTAACGGTCACGTAACCGCCGCAATTTTTGGACGCCTCATGGCCGCCATTGGCGCCCTGGCGAAGGTTGCCCTGTCGGCCGAAAAAGAGATCGCCGAACTGAAGCGCAAGGCGGCTCTGGAAGAAAAAGATGAAAATGTAGAGTACGGGTGCTTTTGTGACCTGGAACCCGGCGAGCAGCCCGACAAGTGCGTTTTGGGAACAGAGGACCCAGACTGCACATATGCAGATGCGCGAAGGAAAACTGGGGAATGTGTTTACTGGCGGCGAGTCAATGAAGGGACAATATGAAAAAATTCAATAGTAAAGAAATCGGCGCCATCCTCACTTTCAAACACCTCGGGTCCGGGGGCATTGGCGGCCAAATGGTGGGCGCCGACGGTTCCGGCACTTTCTGTGTGATATTTATGGGGAGCCCTTTTGTGGCAGAAACCGCAGCCTATGAATACGCAAGAAAGCTCAATCGGTACGGGGCCGGGGTCCGCGACGTTTGTATTGTTGCAGCTCATGAAGGGTACTCCGGCATCCCTATTTCTGTTATCGAGGTAGAATAGTGTTAAAATTACTGGCCATCGACGAATAATGGGTAAATACAATATGCAAGACTATTACAGCGGCGGAGTCAAAGCGCTCGTAATTGGGAAACGCAAGGCCTGGTCTCTCTGTGAGCTGCGCCCTATGGGAGAATATTGCGTGGATTGCAGACATTATATACTTAAATCAAGGAGGAATACGAAAATGACTAAAAAAGATATGAAGTTTTTGCAGTGTTTGCATTTCGAGATCTTTGAAAACGATCAGGAAGAAAAAAGATTCACAGGTAATCACAGTTTCCCGGATGATGCCTCCCAGGCCAGAAATGTGCATAACCTGGAGTATCGCCAACAGAGGAAAGTCACTCTTGAGGAAGTTCTGGATTCTTACGCGAAACATATCACTGATTGAGGCTAAGCAACATGACCAGCTTACCTAAATCGGGAAAATCCTACACGCCAGCAGATATAATCTCCGTATGTAAATATTTCGGCTGGCGAAATCTTGCTGAAAGAATAGCGGCCAAACAGCGAGACTTCGGCTTGGATGATTTCGTCGGTGCCTATCACTGCAAGGAGCTATTCCGCCCGCTCATGGCCTATCAAATCGAATGCTGGTGCGGCGGTAGCGTAGACGAGGAGTACATTGCCAAGCTGCACCTTTCAATCGCCGTGTGCCGCATCCTGGGGCACGAGACGGCAGAAGTATATCGACGCGCCGGGGCAAATTGTGCGGAAGCAGGATCAAGCTGGGGGTATGGTTGTGAGTAAAGATCTAAGCTACAAACCGGAAGCATGGTTTGTGTACATACTGAGGGCCGCCTATGCCAGAAGTCAATGGTACAAATGCGCCAAAAGATTTGATAGGTTTTTCGAGAGGTTAGTAGAGAAAAATATGGCAGAGTTTAGATCAAGAGTCGGGCATCTTTGTTCGTCGCCCGGCTGCAACCGCGCAGCTAAACTGGTTTCGCAGGGGACCACTTCTTTGACAGGCCGCATTTTCAGATTTTATCTGTGCGCAGAGCACCGTGAAAAAGCGTCTGATTATATGGGGCATTACGTTGCAATCTTAGATTATATCCCGGACAAGGAGTTATTGAAGATCCCCCTCATTCAAAAGCGCTGAAAATGCGAGGCATTAAATGGAGGTTACGGATCGTAACGAATACTGCCCCACATGACTTTTTTTTACGGGGTGATATATGGCGACCATAGCAGGAATAGATCCAGGAGTTAAAACTGGAGTTGCCTTTTGGAATAGGATTGTGAAGATTGTCCTTGTGATTTGTACGAGGCGGAGAAAATATCATGATTGATGAATTTGATGAATTATTAGACAACTTGATACATATTAAAAATTTTGAGGCTATGTTGCCGAACAAGGTATTTTGTGGCAAGCGTCCAGCATCAGATTGGGGAAATCCTTGTCCTGTTGTGGATTGGAGTTACCCAACATTTGAAGCTCCCATGAAACGAAAAATTACTTGCAAGAAATGTTTAAGACTATATAAAAAAAGATTTAAAAATGTTGAAGATTTATCTTTTAAAACTTTTAGAAATAAAGATTTTTCAGGGCATGATTTCACTTCTACATCCATTATAGGAGCAACTTTTCGTGATTGTAATCTTGAAGGGGCACTTATAAGGTCGGCATATATGACGACGGGCCTAGATTTGTATCACTGTCATAAAGAAGGAATTTATATTAGATTAATTTTTAGTTCAGATAATCCTTATTCATCACGTGATGGGAATCCCAGTTGCAGACCAGGATGTCACCATGATTGGTAGCATAAATTAAAGGAGAAAAACGATGACCAATAAAAGTGTAGAATTAATAATCAGCCACTTGGATAAAATAGCCGCAAAATTGGGGGTCACGGCCGCGCAAATGTGGCCGTGGTTAGTAAAGCAGCAATATGTCGAGGCAATATGGAGCCTCGTCATACTGATAATAGTGAGCTGTGTCGCATATAGGTTTTTGCGATTTACAACAGTTCATTGGAAGCCCTTAGGCGCTGGTATTTACTCAATATATCGAGAAGACCATCAGCCCCTTTATTTGTTAGCCTGGCTAGTTGTAGGCAGCATCCTCGTGGGTTCGATTATCGCATTTATTACCAACTTCCCGGTTATATTTAATCCGGAATACGGGGCGCTTAAATCATTGTTATCCCTGGTAAAAGGATAATAACATGACGAACTTAAACGAAAATACAGAAGCTGAAAAGCTCTCTGAAACAGCAAGTCCGAGCGAATGCCTTATTATGAATAATTTTAATTCGGCCAAAGACAACCCACCTCCTACCGGGACGCTCTGTGTTGTGTATTTTCCTATCGGAGTAAACAATATTACGAAGAAAACCGCCGGTGCCGCAGCCGTAGCATACAAGACAGATGGAGGATGGAAAATGGCGGATGTTCCTTCCGGATTACGCGGAATAATGGCAAAAACAGGCCCTGCATATTGGTGTCGTCTAATTATAGATCACGACGTATAATGAAAAAAGATCCCTGGGGGAATAGCCGAAATGGATCAGGCATGTGACTTTGACTCACATTGATACCTCAATATTTAAGAGGAAGCAAAATGGATTTAAACGATGTAAAAATTGATGGAGAAACTGAATATTTTTGTAAGAGAGCGACCCTAAATTGTGTAATTGTCGCTTCTTACTGCTTCGATGGAGCTTCTTTAGTCGCGTGCAGTATGGAAGATGATACTTTCAACGAACTTTGGCAAACAGAAGCATGTTTTCTATCAGTTATTGATAAAGAAGCCTAATGCCTCGCTTAGCCGCGTAGTGGGCGCGACATAGAGCTTTAATTTAATGATAATGCTGACGACCACTACGCTGACTGGAGCTAAGTTTAGCTAGGGATACGGGGAGTGAAAACATGAAAAAAGGAATATTATATTGTGCTTGCGATAGAGCAAGCAAAAAAGACTGTCTCAACTGCCAAAAAAATAAAGCAATCAAACCAGATCATATTTGTCGTTGCCCGGCGTGGCCGAAGAAGGATCTACCCCGCCTTCGGTCATAGCCGTTGCGCGGGGTAAGTTGGTAGCGGGGGGGAATAGCCGAAATGGATCAGGCATGTGACTTTGACTCACACTGATGCAGGTTCGAATCCTGCTTCTCCTGCCAACGAAATTCGATGCCCCGCTGGCCAACCAGAATAGCTCCTTATGTTTCGTTTTACCTAAAGGAGAGCGTATGAAAACCTGCAAAAGAATAGGTGCGGTAACGGCAGATAAAATTGGATTTATAAAGTCACATATTGAAGGGCCAAGATGGGCTAGAAGTGACCAAGCAATAAAGAACGTTGCTTGGAGTTTGGGGCTAAAATGTAAAGTAGAAAGAGATACAAGCTTTCTCCGTGAAACTGTGAGATTTGAGGTTGAGGGGAACGAGAGCAATTTGATTGCCTTTAAGAATGTACTCACCTCTTCACTGGAAGAATGGAACGATAGATAACAGGGCGCTATGATTTTTCCGCATAGCAAGATATATGTCGCCTTATGCTAGGGCGGAATTCCAGCAAAAGGTGAGGGCGCTTGGTAGTTTGATATGGATGTTATTCTCACTGAGAAATGGTACTTCCATGATTCCTATGGAAAAATATTCGAGGAGTGAAACATGAATTACTATGCAGAGGCTATTTCAATATTGGCCAAAGACAACGTAGACTGGAAAGGACTTGTTTTCACGATCGCCCAGCGTCACCCAAAAGTAGTGGTAGATGCTATTAAGTGTTGTCAGGCTGAGACTGGAGTGGGCTTAATAGAAGCAAAATTGGCTGTGGAAGAATTCATGCGGGAAGACAATCTTGATCAGGAGTAAACAATGACAGTTTTTGTTTCCAAGTACGCATTGACCAGCGGGATTGAAGAAGTTTCCGCCGAGGGATGTGGAAGGGGAGTAGCCCACCGAATAGGGTCAATAGAGTGTTTTCTCGGCGAGGGGAATGAATGGCACTATACAAAAGCTGGTGCCGTTGCTAAAGCTGAGGAAATGCGGCTGAAAAAAATAGCCAGCTTGAAGAAGCAATTGGTGAAGATGCAGATACTAAAATTCCGGTAGTAACTATTCTACAACCTGCAAAACAGGTTGTGGCTCATATTTTGTGTTCTATGCATCACAAAAGGAGAAAACAATGATATATAAGGTAATGGCAGCAAATACTTCAGGTGACCTTGGCGAGCTGGTTACGGAGCGACTTCGGGAAGGCTGGGTTCTTCAGGGTGGCGTTGCCACCTATGATATGATCTTTTATCAGGCCATAGTATCTGAAAATGTTGTAAAGTATTGCGATAGAATTGACGCTGCTAGTGAACGAGCAGCGGAAAGTACATTGCTTAATGAAGAAAAACAATGAGAGATTTTTTAAAGGAAGCCGACCATAATATTGTGACCACTGCCCGCGAGTGGGAGGATGCTTCATCTTTTTGTACTGCATTGCAAAACTTCGGCTTTAAGGCATGCCATGAACATATCGCCAAGAACAAGTTTTTTAAAGGCCTTGCGATGATGCAGGATGCTATCAGGCATGAGCAAGCAGAAGCACTTGCTAACTGTTTTATGTTTGTAGGGACGGGGGGTGAGGAGGCAACGCGTCTGTCCAAGGAGAAGTTCAAAAAGGTTTTTTCCGAGGATGAGCGGCAGGTAGTCATGCATTTTCTGGAGGCACACGGGCAACTCCCGCATGCATATTCGGGTATAGATGATAAAGAGTTTCGGGCGCAAGCAAAGAAGGTTACGAAAGTGTGGGGAGAGGAGTGATGACAGACATTCAAAACATAATCGACAGAGCCGTTGCAATCGCAATAGACAAGGCACTTGGAGGATATCCCGTGGAAAGGATAACTTGGATTCCGCCGGAGAAGGCTACTAATGATCGCAACGGGTGCTTCACGGTGAACTTATTGACATGCGATTTAAAGTCCAAAGAGGCGCAAGCTTGATTTTAAATGCGATTATTGAATAATTGGAGTCTTATGAATAAAAAAGACGTTGGCGTTCTCGGGTATTTATTGGCAATTGTCGAGGAAGACGGTGTTCCTGGAGTGGAGAATTTTTGGAAAGCGAAAATTTTTGCACTAGATCCCAGAATAGAAGCCGAATATGACGGGTATGCGTTTGTAGTCGGGAGGGACGAAGAGATAATGGAAAAATTTGAAGAATTAATGATCAAAGAACTTGGACATGATTGGTCTCTTTCGGGGGTGTGTACCGGGGTTCTGACTAAAAAAATATGGCGAAAAGCGGAGAGCTTGGTCGAGGAATTATAACAAGGAGATAGAAACTAATGGCAGGCATTTTTGTGATAAAGAATGCAGAAGAAAGTGGAGATTGATAATAACCTGACTAATGCCAAGAGTTTTACGGCGTGGGAAATAATGGAGAAAAATAATGAAACCCTACGAACAATCCAAACTAAGAAAATATGACGATCGCTGCTGGAGCATAAACGTGGACATCACCGACAAAGCTATCAAGCTGGCTATAACTTTTAAAGAATATTGCATTGAACACAATCTGCCGCCAACAATCGAAATAGCCGGAGTTGCTTGGGATGCACAAAGTATTAAGGACAAAGCTTATATCACTGGCAAGAATTATGAGAAGGAACGCATCGTCATGTTGCTAGGATTAAATTAATGCTCGAAGGGAAGGAGATAACAGATGACAGGCATAGAAGTAGCAACAGGAGAACTTGTCGACTCAGGAAAAGTTATTTGCAATCAGGCAGGTTCCAGTGCCTGTGCTGATGATTGTCCCCATGGGAAGCCTCACACTGCGGACATTTTGATAGACTGCACCAGGGAGGTAGAATGCTTTTATTTAGACTTCATTGACAACGCATCCATGTGCCACTGCGAACCCGTTAAAAAACGCTATGTCCAGCATAAAAAATCAGGCTGTATCTTCATTGCCTCGGGCGAGGATGAGGGGCGCGCCGTCACCGGAGCAATAATCGGCGATAAGCTGATCAACGCAGAAATGGTCCCGCTTGCTTGCCTGGAAGACTATGATTGTGAGTTGTGCGGCGCAAGGCCGATATGGACGATTGATGGCTCTATCGGCGAGTTTCAGGCAGTCAACATTTGTTCTGGTTGTTTGCGCAAGATGGCTGATTATTTGGATGAATTGACAACGGGAGTTTGAGGTGCAATCAATGGAATTCAAACTGGAACTCGCAAGAGCAATAAAACTGCCATGGCATAGCAGAGATACAATTTTACCACACAATAGCCCCGACTACAAAGTACTTGTGCAATTCAACAATGGGCCTTTGGCGCTATCTGATGGTGAGGCCGTACACAACGATACAAGCATTTCTTTATGGAAAGAACTGGCGGCATAATGATTAAGTTCAGCCGCGAGGTTAACGGCACAGAGTTTATTTAACTAAAAAAGTAACTACGGAGGACAAGGTCAAAACAACTACCGTGCTTGCAGTCTGGTTAATTGACCTTGTTATATTATGGAGTGGATTGTTATGAAGATTAAAAAAATTACATCACAACATCGCCGAGACTTCCATGCTATTTATGAATGCGAGCATTGCGGAGCTACTAAAAGCGGTAATGGTTATGATGACACTAACTTCCATGTTAACGTCATTCCTAAGATGCAGTGTGTTAAATGTGGGGAAACTGGAGCATCTGATTATCGACCATTATCAACAAAATACCCAGATGGTGTAGTAATATAATGGCAAGCTGACTTGCCAGCCCGGGAGAATGTTTAAGACGCTGAACATCTTCTGGTCAAGTTAAGCGTTTGGTTATGTGCTATGAGTGAACGAGGCTCTTTTGTAACACAGTATATTTATTGTGAAAAATGCTTTAAGGCTTGCAAAAAGGTACTTGTTAGAAACGACAAATACCTAAAAGGGGGCGCCATACCTTCGTGGTAAGAAGGAAAGATACTCCCAATTATTGCCGGGAAAATTGGAGGTTTGGGGTCCTGGAGAAGAATTAATAACTATGGAATTTGAGATAAAGCCAAAACTTGACAATATGCTGTGTCATCCCGTAAGAATTTCTGTTTTATCAGATTGTAGTGGTGATAAAAAATTTGTATGTGGGCCTGAAGAATGTGACATATAACGATATAGCTCACCGGACGCAAGGAGATATGACTATGGTAGCCGATGAAACGAAAAAAGAGGGAACTGACTACAGCGAGACAAAAATCGCCGGGACCTTGCGTTCCGAGTACAGCGACCTGTTATTTTGCCCTCTTTGCGGGAGCAAAGAGTTTGACACCTTTGAAGGAACAGCTGCAATCTGTGCAGCTGTCTATTGCTGTAAATGCCCTTATGGCGTTGAAGATTCAGAGATGAGCCTTAAGGAGATTATTGACTGGCATAATCGCCGGGCCATATAACGAAAACAGGTCAGTGGGCACCGGCCACTGAGATTGAATTAAAAATAGGCGGCTGTCCCGGTGTTCCAATGCGCCGCCTGGTTAGCGGAATTTATGGAGGAAACATGAATCGACATATATTGAAAACCGATAAAGATGTTTTTGACTTGTCATGGAACGAAGACAAACTTTACGAAATAAGATTTGATGATCGTAATTTTCAAATCGGTGACGAGTTGTTTTTTGTAGAAACTGTTTATACCGGCGAAGAGATGAAAGCAGGGAAGCCACTTGAATACACCGGGAGGCTTATTTGCGCCACTGTCACCCATAAGCTCAAAGGCGTTTACGGGTTGAAAGATAACTGGTGTATTCTTGGCTGTTTCCCCAAGTATGTTGATACAGCCTTTGATATTGAAGATAGCGAAAAATGACTGACTGGTTTTTCTTCCAGCTAACGATAAAATTCAGCCGCCGGGGCTGTTTCCGGTCGGCTGCAATGCCCTTGTTGGGTATACTCGGAGGACATTATGAAGAACATCCTTACCTGCGTATATTGTGGAATAGCTTACCCAGAAGGAACACCACCGCACGGATCTAAAGTTCTGACTGACCATATCAAGGTTTGCGAAAAACATCCTCTTCGCGAGGCTGAGACTAAAATTGAAAAATTGCGATCTGCTTTGGCTGGCCTGATAGGAGCTAATAACAAAGAAGAACTTGAAAAAATGGAAGCCATTGTGCGTATTCTTCCTGCTCCAGAAGCTGACAAAATTGCAAGTATAAATGCAATCCATGCCCTTATTGAAACTGCTGCGTAGTTCTACCCAACAGGGCGCTATGATAATTCCGCATAGCAAAAAGAGATCAGTTGCGGAGTGAAGAAGGAATTATGTCTAATAAAATAGGCTACGATACCCAGGGTCCGGCGTATCCCCCCGAATGGGATACTCCGGAGATAATCCTCTGCGCGTCGTGCGGCGAGAAGATGGATGAGGCCAAGTTGGACAATGACGAGGCTCTCTGCGAGGCATGCTGGGAACGATTGCATGATCAGGAGCTATCTTGGGAGGAAAAATATTGATAGTTACTAGAATAATAGATAAAAATTTAATAATACAATATCCTGGCAGCGTACAATTTCGGCAACTGTTCCCGGACCTCAAAGAGGCAACTATTAACGGGGAATCTTTTTACGCTATTCCCCATACTGTTGAGGCCGCCCGGATCCTGAATAATATAGGAGTAAAAGTACAATCACCCATCCGAACTCAATATACTTGGCCGGGAAGGTACATACCCAGATGGTACCAGATAGATACTGCTGAGTTTTTCACTATGTATTTGAGAGCCTATTGTCTTAGCTCCATGCGCACAGGGAAAACTCTAAGCGCCCTGTGGGCAACAGATTACCTCCGGGAAATAGGAAAGATTAAACGGACTTTGATTATAGCTCCTTTGTCAACCATCTATGATGTATGGGCACAAAATATATTCGAATCATTTCCTTTTCGAACTTATGCGATTCTTCATGGCAGCCGGCAGAAACGCTTTGATTTATTGGCAGAGCCCAAAGACTTCTATGTAATCAACCACCACGGCATCGGGTTAATCGAGGAATTACTTAAAAAACGTCCCGATATCAACCATATCATAGTGGATGAAATAGCCGTGTTCCGGTCTATGAAAAACAGACGGACGAAGAAAGAAAAAGGGGGAAAATTGTGGGCTCCTCTTAATGAGGTACTCAATAATCAAGGTATTATAAGATCCGCCTGGGGATTGACCGGCACGCCGACACCGAACGAGCCTACCGACGCTTTGGGGCAATGTAAACTACTCACCCCCGAAAATTACCAAGGGTATTTTACATCATTCAAGCGGGAGACTATGTTCCAAGTCAGTTCATATAAGTGGGTACCTAAAAGGTCGGCGCCGAAGGCTGTAGCTCGGCTGCTTACGCCGTCGATCAGGTTTGAACGCACTGTATGCACCAACATGGACCCCTGCTATATAAACCGACGAGCGCAGCTCTCCCCAGAACAAGCCAAGGCCTATAAGCAACTCATCAACAAAGCAATGACGGAGCTGAACGGAAAGGTGATAACCGCCATTAATGCCGCTGTTTTGGTTTCAAAGTTGGTACAAGTTGCTTGCGGCCTTTGCCTAGATGTTAATGGGGCTCTGGTCAAGTTTGACTTCGGTCCGCGATTCGCAGTACTTGAAGAACTTATTGAGGAGAACGCAGAGAAGGTATTGGTGTTTGTCCCATTTACCGGGGTGCTAAACGCCCTTGCGAATAAGCTGAAAAAACGTTGGTCGGTTGCCGTAGTAGATGGTAGTGTGTCTGCCGGTAAACGTACTCAGATATTTAGAGACTTCCGGACTCTCCCTGATCCTCATATCCTTGTATGTCACCCCCGGGTTATGGCGCACGGCCTCGATCTCTCAACAGCATCCTTGTCTATTTGGTATGCCCCACACAGGAATGCTGAAGACTATCAACAAGCCAACGCGAGAATAGATGGCAGTGGTCAGAAAGTAAAAATTGACATTGCTAAAATATATGCGACTCCCGAGGAGAAGCGGGTTTACGACGTACTTGAGGGCAAAGGTCGTTTCCAGGACATAGTTCTTGCGCTGACTAAAAAGAAAAAATAAATGTAACCCAGCTAACGAAAAAGTGCTTGACAGGGGTTATTGAGGATGTTATCCTCTTAACAAATACAGACGAACTTTTACGGGAGACGGTTATGAATGAGCTAGACAAAGCCTTTGATGAGGATGCAATCTCAGAAGAGGAGAGAGAGGAATTGGGGGAACCTACACCGGCAAAGAAGCAAGCGTGCCCAACATGTGGCAAGCTACTGACCTGGATCTCTGACGGTAGTCGGCCAAGGAAGCATAAATGTATACCTGCTCAGAGCCTTTTTACTCCACCTACGGAGGTAGAACCTATTCAGGAGGTCCCCGCTACGACGGGCATCAGCGTAGCTGCCGTAGTCGGAGTCTTTATAAAGACCCGGGATGAACTCGTGACCAGGAAGAAGGCCTTTGAGGCGGATATCCTGCCGCTTCGACAGGTCCAGGAGGCGCGAGAGAACTGGTTGCTTGGCAAGCTGGCTGAGTCTGGGCTCCAAAGCATGCGAACAGAAGTCGGTACTTGCTTTGTCGATTGGAAAGATTCAGCTACTGTTGCGGACAGAGAGACTCTGTTTGTCTGGATCCAAACTGAATGGGAGCAACGGAAAGAGTTCCTTACAAATAGTATCAGTAAGACTGCGGTTAAGCAGATGCTGGCTGATGAGGGAGAGGCACCCCCCGGCGTAAAATATTCACGCTTCAAAAGCGTGAAAATCCGAAGGGTCTAATCTGGAACAATTAATTTTATAGGAGTATGAAATGGCTGAAAACATGGATATGATGATCCCCGATGCGGCGAATGTACCCGCCTATGCAAGCAACCCCGAACTGGCGCGCAAGTCCAACGAGGACGCGGCGGCTGGTATTTCTACCGGGTTCCCGGCGCGGTTGAAAATGAGTGGCAAACAGTTTGTACTTGTCGACGGTAATGGGGACGAAAAACTCTTTCCTCTCGACAAATTGATCGCCGGGCCGGATGGTAATGCGTATTTACCGGCCCTTTTCCTAAGAGCCAAAAAGAGTTTGAACAAGGCCTGGTACGCCGGTGCCTATGATCCAAATTCCGAAGGGGTGGCCCCGGACTGTTTTTCTTTGGACGGAGAGCATCCGGATGCAACTTCAACAGGTAAACAATCTGATGTATGTGCTGCCTGTCCTCAGAACGCTTGGGGGTCCGGAACAGACCAGAACGGTAACGCCACCAAGGGGAAGGCCTGCTCGGATACGAAGATCTTGGCCGCGTTTCTACCTGGATTTGGCATACACCAGGTCAATGTCCGGGCTGCCAGTCTGAAAAACTTCGGATTGTATGTTAAGCAGTTATCCGGTGCCGGAATAGCCTTGGGGGTTGTTAAATCATTCATCAGCTTTGACCCTACCCAGACATACCCGGTTATGATATTCCGGTATGGGGGGTTTATTGGTGAGGCGCTGCTGCCCAAACTGGCGGAACTGTCGGAATCCCAGGAGACTCTGGACATTATCTTTCCTAAGAGTACTGCGGTAGTAGCCCCAGCAGAAGCGGTTACGTCTGCTATGGACCCCGCACTGCCGCAAGCCGAAGCAGAGTTGATTATGCATGATAGCGACCTCGGCCTTGGTAATATAAAACCCGCAACAACGGCAGCGACCCCGGTAAAAGCGACCCCGGTAAAAGCGACCCCGGTAACCGCTCCAACAGGCCCCACCGATGAAGAGCTTCGTGCCCAGTTGGGGCTGTAAGCACATACCCGTAACGCCTCCCCCCCCTCCGCAAAGAGGGGGGACTTTTTTATAGGAGAGAAACCGATGAGCCTGACGACAGTAGGGCAGACAGTTGAGTATATATTCGAGGTGCTTGAAAAATCGGGCATGTATCTAACGGATTTCAGCCGGATAACCGGGATCAGCCGAGTGGCTTTGTATCGCTGGCGAAAGGGTAATCCTATAGCAGATAAACTGCGGTTAAATCTGGCCTACCAAGCAGCATACCGCTTGGAGAAAGCCTGTCGTCTTGGACTTCTCCCGTTGCACAACAAGTACAAAAAAGTTGAGCGCATAAAACTGCTCAGGAAGATAGTCGCAGATATGGCCAGTAAGATAGTAAAATAACATTTTACTTCTTGAGGCCACAGTATGTTTCTTGCAAAAATTCTCCCCCCCGGGGGGCTGTACTGTGTTGCGCTTTTACTGAAGAATGGAGGGTTCCGCCATTTCTTTTACCCCGATCTTCAAAAGGCACAACAGCAGCTAAATATTTTGGATGCCGGCGGGAATACTGTATACATTGCTCAGGCTACATTCGACCCTGAAAAAATAGCGGAAGCAAAAGCATATAATAAGACACTTCCATACGATGCACCGAAGTCCGAGCGTAAGAAAATACGCGGGCAGATCAATGCCCAACAGATTAAAAACTTTTTCCTTGACATAGATTGCGGAGAAAAGTGGCCCCTCAAAAATCAGTCCGAGGGAATCACAGAACTCAAAAAATTCGTAACTGCTACAGGAATGTCGACGCCTGCCGTAGTCAATTCAGGCACGGGGTTGTATGCTCATTGGATACTTTCCGAAGCTATTTCAGCGAAAAAATGGCGGGCGGTAGCTTTCCTGCTAAAAAAGATAATAGCGGAGTATTCCCCGGCAATCGGAGGGGACTCATCCCGGACATCGGATTCCGCCTCGGTACTTCGCGCGGTAGGATCACATAACAGGAAGAATGGGGTCGCACGGGAAGTAACACTTCTTCATGATGCAGATCCGATAAGCTTTGAGCGGTTCGTGGATATGTTGGACGCGGCTGCAAAGAAGAAAAGAATTAGCCGAACTGTTATCCTTCCTCCCGCTCCGTCGAAAGATATCAATGCTGACTTTCTACTTCCAGTAGACAATAATAGCATCCCGGAAAAAATAGCCGACAAATGTGCCCAGATGGCTCTTATGCGGTCTACTTGTGGCAATGTTCCCGAACCCCTGTGGTACTCATGCCTGGGTGTGTTAGTATTCAGCGCTGACGGCGCTGCGGTTGCTCGCGACTGGTCGAAAGGACATTCAGGGTATACTCAGGCAGAAACGGATGCCAAGTTCGCGCAATGGCGGGATTCGGGGATGGGACCAACGACTTGCGTCAAATTCGGAAGCGAAAACCCAACCGGGTGCGTAGGATGCCCTCATATCGGCAAAATAAAAAGCCCTATAATCCTGGGGCGTCCTGATCCTATAGTTAAACAGGTAGCTATTGAAGAGTGCCCGACACCGGACGGATTCCGCAGAGCCGCTGATGGGCTATATAGGGAAGAGGATGAGGGATGGTTCAAATTTTATGATTACGATTTATATCCGACCTGCCTTGCATATGATGAGTCGCTAGGCTATGAGGTAACAATACTGAAACATAAGCTGCAATACGAGGGGGACATGGAGTGTGTCTTCAGATCGTCGCTGGTCAATGATCCTAAAGCCTTATTGATAACCCTTTCCGATAACCACATAAAAGCAGTAGGACTCAAGGAGAAAAAGTGCATGGTTGCTTACCTTGAATCATATCAAGTACGGCTGCAACGGCAGCGAAGAATGTCTATGCTCCTTTGCCAAATGGGGTGGAAAGAGGCTCGTAATAATGATACGATGTTCGTATTGGGAAGAAAAATATTTCGCCCGAACGGTTCTGTCGAAGACGCCTCCTTGGCAAAGAACGTACCGAAAGCCGCCGAGGGGTATCATTCCGCAGGCAGCCTCCAAAAATGGGTAGATGCGACTGAAGTATTCAACACTCCGGGCATGGAGCCATTCGCCTTCGCCCTCCTGGCCGGCGGGTTCGGGGCTCCTCTGATGAAGTTTACGGGCTTCGCTGGGGCGCTCGTATCCTTGGTCGGAATTTCCGGTGTCGGCAAAACCCTCATGCTTCGTATGATCCAGTCAGTATGGGGCAAGCATACCGACTTAATGATGCTCCGGGATGATACGAAAAACGCCATGTTCTCCCGGCTGGGGGTCTATAATAATCTCCCGCTCACAGTGGATGAAGTGACAAATATTGACAGTAGGGCTTTGTCCGATCTAGTTTATGGTGTTACTCAAGGGCGGGACAAGGCGAGACTAACAAAAAATTCAGAAGAACGTAGAGTGCTGAATTCGTGGAATACTCTCGCGGTTACTACATCAAACTCTTCCCTCCTTGACAAATTGTCTGATATAAAACATGACGCCGGAGCGGAGATATATCGAGTATTCGAATATATCATAGACAAACACGCCTCATTTCATGGCTCGGTGACGGAGAACTTGTTCTGGGTTATCCACGATAACTACGGTCACGCCGGGGAAGTTTATGCACAGTGGCTGGTGCAAAATGTAGATAAGGTAAAAAATGATCTTGCGGCTGTCCGGGCACAGATAGAAAGCAGTAGTAAAGTATGCGGAGAGGAACGCTTCTGGGGGGCTGTAGCCTCGACCGCCATATTGGGGGGATTATATGCGCAAAAACTCGGATTGCTTAAATTTTCCCCTGCCGGGGTTCTCGTATGGGTTAAAAAAACCTTGGCCGAGATGCGCATAGAAAAGACGGAATTAGGGACTGATTCCGTTTCTATATTGGGGCAATTCCTCGACGAGCATACTACCGGAAGACTGATTGTAAAGGGGAATGCCATGAAGAAAGCCGGATGTACGATTTTAGAGGCTCCTCGTGGCCCCCTCACCATAAGATATGAACTTGATACCGGTCGTCTGTATATATCAAGATCAGCGTTTAAGGCCTGGCTAGCCAAGAAATTCGGCAGCTACTCGACAGTCCGATCGGATCTCCAAAAGGGCGGGTTGCTCACGCATGCCGGTAAGAGAAAGACTCTGGGCGCAGGTACCTTTTTCGGGGGGACACAACAGATATGCTGGGAGCTGAATATGAATAAACGACATATAGGAGAAGCCGGAACAACCTTAGTTCAAGTAGCGGCGCTGTTGGAGAAAGCACCGATTCCCGGAGAAGAAAAGTGTAAACTGCCTTGATCGGCGGTCCCCCCGGTCTGTTCTCACTCCAAGTAGCTGGGGATCTCATATTGCCGGGCAATTTGCCGGGTTCGAGTACTAACCATCCCCCTGCTCCCGCGTCGTAATTTTCTTACTACGGAGAGTATATCCTGCCCTTGGACTGCATAATACGGCATTTTTCTATTGAAACGGCGTATGGCTCTCCTGATGCTTGTTGGATCGTTACCTTGGACGATGTCTCTGGCTGCCAGCCTAATTAGATGTCCTCTACGTTCTGATATCTTAGCACTGATAGTATACATACTACTTTGCGCTGAGTATGCTTTGCTGATCTCTGTAGTATTGAACCCCAAGGCCAGCAGTATAATGTCGCCGGGACTGATTTGGTCCTGTGATAATAGCTGTTGCCCACTGCGAGTCTTCAATCCTTCAGAGGCTACACGTATTGCCTTCATAGTATCGCGTATTGGTTTGGGTGTGGCATCCTCCAATCCCCGGAGATAATCACCATTGTTGATCGCTTCGTCATAGCCCTGGAACCAACTTTGAGCAACGGAGAATACAGGCCCTAACAGGCTGGCGGCTTCCCATTTAGCAAGGTCTTTCCCATGGGTGCCCGGGGGTGGAGATTGCTGAGAACCGTATATGTTTGCGAGTCCGGTTCTTTGAGATGCGTCTATGCCTGCAAGAGATGGTAGACCGGTCTCCATTATATCGGCGAGGGTCTTGGGAAATGTATCATGTAACCAATTTGTATATGTAAGTTTACTGTCTACCGGATCATCATCGTCTCCAAGGATAGCATTTAGGGCCGCAAACATTACATTAGCCATCGGCAGTCCCAGAGTGCCGGCAAGCGCCCCGGTTACACCCATGATGCCGATGAACTCCTTTCTTGCTTCTTTTCTGACTTTGGGAGTTTCTCCCTTGAAAGAGTCATAGGCTATTAACGCCAGGCGAATCGCAGTCATTATCCGGTAATGCTGAAATTGTAAGATCAGGCGGATCCCGCCGCCTTGGGCTTTGGCCCCTTTATGCTCCACAGCGTAGGAGTATAAAGTCTTATCAACCACATCCCCCACTTTGTCCATGGCAGTAAAGAAATCAGTCGCGTCTTTGCCCTCTGTTGCTAATTCATACGTAGCCAGTACAGCTATTTTCCGGGAGGCAAGCTCCGACAAACTCATCGGCTTCATGGCAATGTTGAAAGACTTCGCCCAAAGCCCGTTGGGGTTTTTTCCGATAGTCAATGCGTAAGCCTCATGTGTTGCCGATATATCAAGAAGGTTACGTGCCATGGCTTCTCGTAAAACGAGGAGTTGGCGTTCTTCAGGTTTCAGCTTGGCAATCTTAGCAAGTTTCTCCTTATCTGAGAACAGGTCATCTCCCAGTTGTTTTCCCGCGGCCCCGGGCAGTTTACGGTTCTCTTCCGTGATCTTTTCGTGGAGATCCCGGAAGGCAGCTTCGACAACTCCCTTATCGAACATCTTGTCTTTGGTATATTTTGGACTGAATGCTTTGCCTGTCCACTTAGCCAGCACGGGGGCCGCTCTCCCCCAACCGAAACGCGCGGCAAGATGCGGCAGCGTAAGAATGGCCAACTGGCTCATCTGGACTACGGCGATTGACGGAGATGTAATGTAATACCCTGTACCAAACCTGCCGAGAGTTGAGGCTATCGGCCCAACTTTTACACTTCGCAGTGATTGTATCCTTGCCCGGAGGTCATTCAGGATATGCCTACGCATAGTCGTATCGACTCGCGTGTCGCTTTTCTCAGCTTCGGAGATATCATCCGCCAGGCTCTGTATACTCTCTTCAACCAGGCGCCCCTGCTCCGCCCATGCGATGTTTGAGGCATGTCTCTGTACATAGCTCATATAGCTGCGGAGCATATCCTCGTGCCAACCCTTGACATTACCTCGATGTATTGAATTTTTATAGGCCGAAGTTTCCGGCTGCCACCGGAGCCAGATTTGGTTCATATCATCGACTACCGACCGTGCCGACTCCAGGGCTGCATTTACCGCGTCCTGGTCGGTACGGTCCACGCCTTCAAGATACTTATTCTGAACCGCCTCGGAGAGTTGCCCCATGAGCATCTGGGGGATTGCAACGGAACCTTTCGGCTGCTTATTCTTATAGCTTTCCTTGATCGTATCTGCATCTACGCCTTGGGTAAGATACTCTTTTATAGCATCCCGGCGTTCGTCATTGGTTGTAAAGTGCTCGACACGTTTAAATCCCTCAGTATCTACATATCTGAGTGTAAAGTCACCCACTCTGGATAATGGCCAATAGGCTCCTTGCAGAGTGCTGAAGGTAGCATCTAACTGTTGCAGTAGATTTTTCCGAAGCTCAGGATTACCTTCAGTGGCCTTTTCAATATAGGTCAATAAATTACCACGCTCCCGCACTCTAATTGCCGACAGATGTTCAACTACCCGCCGGTAAGCCTCTTTGAGCTGGGGATCATTCAGACGATTGTAGGCCGCCTTAGATTCGTTATAGGCTTTCTCTAAAGTCATCCCGGTAGCTTTCTTCATACCGGAATCAATCCACCTCGTATTGGCTCTGGCCATCCGCTTGCCTTCTGGCCCATCTCCTTTCGTCCAGTCCTGCTCCATAAGGGGGAGCCATGGAGTCATACGATTAAAGGATGATACCGCGGCTGCTTTATTAAGCGCCTCACTTCCTTTCGGTTGCTTCTTAGCCTGTCGCTCAGTCTCATCATATAGCACCTTACCATACTCAACAAGGTCGGTTTTTGCAGCTACGATTGCATCAAGGTAATGTGAGAAGTCTGCAACCTGGTGAATGTCTTTTCCAAACCCCCAAGTAAGCAACTCAATAGGGGAAACCGATAACCATTGAGGCGCAGACTTAATATACAAGTCGTACATAGCGGACTTTGGTTTAGATAGCGCGGCTAAAACTTTGGTTACGTTCTTCTTTCCTTGTTGCAATGCATCAGCGGCCAGGGAATATTTGATATCAGAGGTCGGTCTTCCCACGGGGACCTTTACCCTAATAGCCCTTCGCAGCATGTTGTCAGCTAGACCATGAATAACATCATCGTCGACAGTGGTCCTAATTCCGGAGTTGAACACGAATGTCTTGATAGCCCGCTTGATTTTTTGGAATGATGAGCTTTTAGCATTTGCCCGATCCTGCAAGAAGTAGGTTATTGTCTCCTCCTGCATCAGGTCGTTAGGAGTCCCGGCATCTTTCGCCTTCTGTTCAGCCGCCAGCCACTCTTTATTCCCTGCTTTCAGGGACAACTCAACATGCTTAAGGATTGCTTTATATTTTTCTCCAAATACCCCACGCCAACCGGAACCAGCTTTAGCTTTGTGAACTACCTCGTGGAGGAGCAATGCAGGAGCTTCCTCTTTCGATACGTTATCGGCCACGAGGATAATCTTTCCAGTTTTGGGGTCGAAGGCCCCGGCTATTGAACCATCTTTTTGAGGTATCCAGGTAGCATCTCCCGGTATATCCCCAACCCCCTGCACTACGTCAACGGCAAGAGCTTTCATGCCCTGTGCAGACAAGACTTTGGCGGTGATGTGGTTTTTAAGTTCTTCGGCGTCCGATTTGCCCCGCTGGATATTTTCAGCCGCCCCCAGCGGTTTTTTCGAGAAACGAATCCCCTCAGTTCCATTCAAAATAGCATCGATCTTCGGTTGCAGTTTGGCGATACGCTTCTGAACGGCTTTCCAGTCTTCTTTTCGCCCAATCGCCTGTCCGATCTCCGCCATAGCCTGATTGCGGATGTTATGAGACATCTTTTCAGCGCCATACTTTTTGACACCCTCACGAATATGTTGAAGAACTGCCTCATCTCCGGCGGCCATCATATCCCCGGCCTTCGCTTTAGTAATACCATTAATTAAAGCATTGGGAGCAATATTATCCCCAGCAAGTTTCTCATTACTTATTTTTTTGGTCGTCTGCCCTGCTTCCGGGCTTGCCGGCGCCATCCCTGGTTGTACATTGTCCCGAACACGAACCGACTCAGCCGTTTGCCCTTGAGCCCCTTGCGTAATCCCACCCTTCTGAGCGCTTGCTCCTGTGCTTTGGGCATTACTTACCTCCTTCGGTACGGCAATAAACCCACCGTCTACTTTCGTAATAGTTAATTTGTCCGCATCCAGCTTGCGTTGAGCGATGACGCCCTTGACCGCTGCTTCCGAAGCGAAGGGCTGACCATTTATTCTTGTGATATTTTCCGGTTTGGTTGAGGAAAATTCTTGGACTTTCTTCTGATGAGCTTGCTCTATAGTGTCTTTGTCCAGTGACCGTACAGAGAAAGACGCTCCGTATGCCGGACTTGCCGGGTCGACGTCGGTTAATTGATAGAAAGAAATACCAAGTCCTTTCTGTTCTCCGTCATAACGTAATTGTGAGCCTGTATTCTCATTGACAGCGGTGATTATTTTCCCTGCTTCAGTCTTCCCAAAGGCCTCTTTGAGCTTTTCCGCCTTTTGTTTTCTTACCCGGGTATCAGCTTGATCTTGAACACTTTGCTGCGTTGCAATCATATCAGCAGCTAACTGCCTGCCGGACGTTTTATTCTGTTCCTTTGCGAGATTTTGCTCAAAGGCCTGTATTTTCTCGTCCGGACTCAGAGCGGGAGTAACCTCTGTTTTCAACCCCTCCAGTGACTTCCCAGCAACCAGGCCCTGAGCAATCTCCTTGACCGGCGCGGTGATAGTGGTTAGCTTGTTACCATCGCCGAATGTAACTGTAGCTTGGTCCCCTTTTATCGAAACAACGTTCGCCTCCGGAATTGTGTTAGCCACCAACTTGCTTTGGACAGCGTTCTCCGTAGTAGTTGTTGTATTTCTACGAACAGGAAGAATGTCCTTTACATCCTGTGACGCTAATTTATACCATTCATCGGCATCAGATATTTTTCGTGCTTTCGCTTCCTTATATATCTGGTCCACTACAACTTGACGCAACTTCGGTCCTACTGATGCAGGATCAGACAAAATATCATCTATGGCGTGGGCTCTTCCTGAATTTCTGAATTCGGCATGTAGACCGAAGGGAGCCAAAAATGTAGTCATAGCGAGAGTAGGGCCGACTACAGCCATCATCTGTTTCCATGGATTAGTATCTACTCCCGCCGCTTTCTCGACAGCCGCCTCTCCATAGTTCTGTGCCATCTCAGTACCGGTCTCAACCAGAGCGGTCTCTACCAAGTCTTTTGCAAACGGTTTCCATACGCTCGTATTGACTGCTCCGGTGATGATACCCGGAAGGGTTTTTTCCAGTGCCGGGGCGAAAGTTTTCGCCGCAATACCTACAAATTTACCCCCAACAAAATTACCCGCAGTTTCCCCGATGGTTTCAATCCCTCCTGATTTCCACCCGGCTATAATAGCATCGGCCTCGTTGCCCCCGGCTTTTTTCACCGCTTCGTAGGTCTGCTGCGCCTGTTGCATACCCATGGGGAGAGCCCCGGCAGCAGAAGATATAACAAGTCCGGTAAGCCCCGTTACAGCCAATTCAGGAGCGGCGGCTCCAAGCGCGGCCAGACCAAGTCCCGTGGCCACTGGAGCCCCTATGGACGGAGCAAGCATTTGCCCTCCCTGTGCGAAAGCATTTACAATAGTTCCATGCTGCCTAGGACGTAATGCGTTTTCCGGGAGAATACTTCTAGCCTGGGCTCTTTCAGCTACCCCTTGTCCATATTCATGAATATCCTGACTTATCCCCCCGGCATTGGGATCGGTGGCCCATTCTAAGGCCTGACCAAACAGCCGTGGCACTTCTTCAGTAACACCGGTGCGCAGTCCGGTCAGTATCTCACCGGCTGCGCTCCTTGCCGGTGCTGCGGGGCGCATTCCACTAAGGGGTGGCTTGGCTGCTACAGGGCGCATCCCGAGGGGGGCAGTTCCTGTAATAGCTCGCTGCTTAGTCGGAGCCCCTATATTTGTCATATATTCATCGAAGTTCAAAGACTTCCCCTTAGAAGGTTTGCTCTATATAGTTAAGAGCCTTCTGCGATGTCATAGTTTTCTCCCCCTTGAAATGCTTTATAAACTTCCTGCGTTGCGCCGGCAGGAGACTATTAAGGCGGTTAGCAACCCTAACATCAATGGGGGTAGCATTAGAAAGATTCTTATATGTCGCCCGGCCGCCCCATACCGAAGCTACGTAGGGGGTTTTGTTGCCGAAGGGGTCCGAGGTCTCCCCGAAATGAAGATTCGGCTTGGTATATAACCTTTGGTCTAAGGCCTTCTGAAGTTTGTCCGCTGTAACTGTATCCGGGGCGTTGATTATGGCGTCCCTAAGAGCAGCTATTTTCTTAGCCTCAGTCGCCTTAGTCTGTGTCAGTTCTCCATAAGCTTTTGCTCCAGGAGCCAGAGCAGCATTTCTCCCGGCTTGTATAGCATTACGCATACCTGCAGCGGCGGCGGTGAGGTTCTGTCCCCTTACCTTGGAAGCGGTAGTGAGGTTCTGCCCTCGTACCTTCGAGGCGGCAGTGAGATTCTGTCCCCGTGCAGTAATATCCTGCCCTCTGCCCTGTAATTCTGCCAGATATCTATTATTTGCAATGTTTGCATACACTTTGGCCTGATTTGCTCTCATCCCATTCGCAACCAATTCCCCGAAACTCAAAGTATTCATGCCCTGTGGCTCCAGATTCGGAGCAGAAACAGGAGCAATACCAGGAGCTGAGCGCATAGAGAGAGCAGGGGCAGCGGGAGCCTTGTCAGGCAGCCTGGACATATCCACCCGGCTATAACTGCCCCCACCGTTGAGAGCGAGACCGACCCCACCATGGGTATAGCCTTGCGAAAGTTGGTCTGCTGTAAATGTTCTTCCATCTGATGTTATTGCTACTATAGGGCTGGGTGCCGGAGCCCTAATACCTGCGGGAGCGCCTACGGGAGACACCGTAGGCGCAGTGATAGCAGTCTGGGGGATAACTCCAGAACTCCCGCTCCATTGTGAGTTATCCGGGGTTGCAGGTTGTACTCCGGATAACCCTTGATTAACCCCACTCAGGAAATTAGTAACCCCCTCGGTGGAATATTTTGCGGCTTCTCCTACAGCATGCGCCGCCGGGACAACGACCCGGTTCTTAATATCATTCAAAGCCCCGGCAGCTCCTACTACCGGAGTTAACAACGCCTGACCTCCGGCCGCTGAAATATCCCCCTGGCGTAAGTAATTATATGCACCACCCATATTATTAACCGCCGCCCTCATGCCCGGCAGGGACTTTATTGCATCTCGATACATCCCGCCGTAATATCCAATATTACGTCCGAGGTTCCGTGCATACATCCCGCCATAATATCCAATATTCCGTCCGAAGTTCCGTGCGGAAGAAGTTCTCCCGGGGACGAGGTTTACTCCCCGACGTATTTTTGCTGTATCAGCCATGACGCGTTCTCCTTACTGGTTTTTTATGCGGTTGCGTTTATTCCAGAGCTAACAATGCTGTTCAGGCTTGATAGCGCCGCCATGGCGGTCCTTGCGTATGCATCCGCAGCCGCAGTAAGTGCTGAAGCCTTCACCTGGTCTCCTTGTATAGCGAATGTCTTCTGGGCCTTATAGATATCGTCTCTGGAGTTCATCTCCGCCAGTTTACTATTAAGAATAATCTTATCCCTATCCAAGCGGGCTTCGTACCAAGTAGCGGCAGCAGCCATCATCTTCGCCTTGGCATCGTAAGTAAACTCAGCGGCCCGGATCGCAGATGCGGGGGCGGTGGCTACAGCCCTGATATATTCCGCTGCGGCCTGCATAGCCATGGTCCTGGATCTAATCGCCTGATCGACGGCGAACTTGACCGTATCAATCTCCCGATCAAATTGGATCTTCGCAACCTCGGTAGAATTGACACCATTAGCAGCCAAAGCTGCATAATCCATTTCTTCCTGCTTTTTGAGCATGGCCCCCGCCGGTAAGAAATATCCCTTGGCTGCATATCCTGCCGTAATCTGGGCTCTCTTGCTGGTAGTCTCCGCAAGAATGCGGTCCCTGTTTCTCTGCCATAATTGCGCTTCGATGGTCGCATTTATTCCGGTTCCACCACCCGTGATAACATCAATCATCCAAGCTGTGGCCTCGTCGAAAGCATCATTAGCGAGGGGATAATACTTGGAGAAGAACCCGGCTAATTGGTCAGACAGCAACTTAATCAGTTTATCAAGCTGCGCTTCGTACTGAAATGTTAATGCATCCACATCAGGGATTTCAGGTTCTATCGCCGAGACGGCAAACTTATCCGTACTATCCGGGGGAACAAAATAATATCCGCCGGCTATACTTGTGAGGTTCTGCGCCGCTTCGTCTACAGCAGTCGTGTTCTTGTTCGCCGTCTCTATAGCATTGTTAATGATTAGATCTATAAACTCTTGGGCGGTAGCCATAATTATATCCTCCTGGAAAGTCTAGCCGGTCTGAAGGTAATACCGTCCAGCTCAAACTCTTTAGTAGCAATAAGTGTAAAACGATAAAGAGCATCTTGCACATTTGGAGGTATTTGAGCCCGCCAATTTGTCGTTCCTCGTAAGCAAGCCTCAAGTTGATATGTATTTGTACCTGTAGTGGTCTCGACCTTCAAATACATATCTGAACCTTCGGACGTACCTATATGGATATTAAGTATTTTCTTTCTGCCCGGCAAGCCGCAATCGTTCTGTCCAAAATCAATCAGCGCAGATACTGTATTATCAGCAGCAGTATCTCCATCAAGTTGATAAACCCCGTCTTCAGCAATACCGTAATATTTACCATCTCGCTCAAAGAAAGAATTGAACCCAAACCCTTCGTATTGACTGGATGCGTTCGTCTCAAGATTCACACACCATACGGCCCTGGAACTATCTACAGCAGGTTGTAGTCCTCCAAGGGCGGTACTGGTTTGAGTCATGCCTACTGAACTGGCAACAGCCGCTTCTATGACATCTAAAGAGTAAACCCCTCGTATAGTAATAACGTCTGCTGCAATTACTGAGTCAATAACCGAGATGAGTACCACTCTCGTAGAAGTGATAGAATCCGAAGCCCTGGCTGTTTCGATTATGGCCAGGGCAATTATTTTTCGGAGGTCGAGTGTGCTTGTTGCCAATACTCGGTCGATAGCAATTATTAAAGACCCATATCCTTGCGCTCCCGAGGAAAATAGTGCCGGGATTGTAACGACTCCTTCCCCATAAGCATAATCCCCTCCTTTAGAAAGAAGGGCCGGGATAGATACATCCCCTTGCATGTGTCCAATAGAATGCATAAGTCCGGCACTGGTAAGAGCGGGGAGCATAACAAATCCCCCGTAGACTGTGCCGGGGATATAAAATCCGCTCTCTCCATAAGCCGTCAGCGCCGGGAGAGTTACTGCACTTTCAGCATAAGCATAGTCTCCTCCTTTAGAGACCAATGCTGGGAGAGCTACCGTGCTTGTAGCCGCCTGTTGTGCATAACCTGATAAATACCCGGTTCCGGTTAATGTAGAAACCCCAGGCACACCCATAGTTGCTGTAAGTGTGTTTGTACCGGCAAAAAGGGCCTCGTAATTATGACCAAAGAATGTCCCAGATCCGGAAAAAGTAATTGTCTGCCCGGCGTATGCTGTTAATGTCCCGGTTCCCTGCATTAGGCGGCTCCAAATTGAACTTGCCCGGAAAGAAGCTCCGATTCCGTGATGATATCACCGGATGCGTAAAGCCATGCATATCCGTATAATGCGGCTATCGGAGAAATTGTGAGGGGGACAAGACTTTTATATACGAGAGTTTCCGTTCCCGTTACGAGGCAATAAACGATGGTATTGTCCTCTTGCCGATATATCCGGATTTCGGTAACTGCACTTTGCTGAGATGTAAGCGTAGTCGTAACTGCACCGTTCTCGTATACTTTAACACCGGCTGAGTCGACAACAATCCCATGCTCGTACCCTGCGGAGTTGTGTGACGAGTTTTTTTTATCTATCCCTATAACAGCCCCTTCAATCCCCGTAGCACAGGAGAAAATAATTCCCTCGTTATTATCGAGAGAATACCGCGAACGGGAATGGCTATTCCAGCCTTTGTTGAATATACGGAGGAGTTGCCCGGGGGTAGCCGGAGTCCCTGAAGTAGCGGGAACAGCGGGAATAGCAGGAATCCACACAGTCGTAGTTACTGTGGTCAGAGTTGGGGAATTATAACCGATTAAACTTAACCTACCCGGCCCTGCCGGTACCCATACGTATGAGGTTACATATTTTTCTGTTGTCTGGTAATGTCCGGGGATCGCCGGAGATCCGGCAGATCCGGCGACCCCCGGAGACCCGGCAACTCCGGAAATAATCTTTATTGTAAATGGTTTGCCTAAAGTTGTCATAAGGCTCCGCCACCCCCGCCCCCGCCGACAGCAACCCCGGAGGATTGGCACCCGGCAGCGACGTCTCTCGCTACGGACAAGACCGCAGAGGAAGTAAAAGCGGTATTTGCGGCAAAGTCTATCCCTTCAATGGAACTAAAAAGATTAGTTCCATCGTCCCCCCCCATGGCATATCCCCGAGTATTCGAGTTTACTCCGGCAGCCTCTGATTTTGGTACGGATAAAACAGCAGCAGAAGTAAAAGTAGTATCTGTGGAAAAATCTATCCCTTCGATAGAAGCCAAGGAAGTAGTTCCATCAGCCCCACCCATAACATAGCCTGCCGTAGACGAGGTTGCTCCGATAGGCGAACTGCGCCGCACAGATAAAGCGGCAGCCGAAGTAAAAGCAGTATCAGATGAAAAAACTACACCATCAATCACTGTTTGCGGTACGGCGTCAAGTGTCGCAGTCCCTCCCATAGCATATCCCCTAGAAGAGGAACTTGCCCCAGCGAGGGCGTCTCTTGCTATAGATAGAACGGCGGATGAAGTGAACGAACTATCAGAAGAGAAAACTACACCGTCTATTACTGAAGAATATCCACTACTATTAAACCCGCCCAGAGCATAGCCCTGTGTGGATGAACTAACTCCGGCTAGTTGCCTTCTTGCTATAGATAAAACAGCAGCTGAAGTAAAAGCAACCCCCGACGCGAAAATTAGTCCATCAATAAGAACAACCTCACCGGTACCGTCATATCCGCCTAAAGCATAACCCCGTGTAGTCGAACAGGCCCCGGCAGCGTCTACCCTTGGTACAGATAAAGCAGTAAGCGAGATAAATGAGGTATCGGAAGCAAAAACTATCCCATCAATCAAGGAGTAAAAAGTACCATCGTATCCTCCCATGGCATAACCATTTGTCAGGGCAGTCTTTCCACAAGCGCTTTCTTTTTGCCCAATATTTTCTGTCCAAAAACAGTCACCCATGATTCAACGCCTACGAGTAAGGTCTTTGCTCTTCGTTGTTATCAAGTTAAGATCATTTACAGCTCCTTCCAGACCGCGCGCCGCACGAGTCAACCGGATCTTAAAATGCTCAAATTCTCCGTTCTCAAAATCTTTCCTCGAAAAAGCAGGAAATTGTTTGATTTCGGACCAAAGAAATAAGCACTCATGAAGAGCATCGTTGACCAGTTTCTTCATACCATTCAGTTTGGCATACTTCCGCTTAAGTTCGAGCGCTGTCCGGCGAAGTTCAAACTTACCAGACTTCTCTCCGGCCTTCAATTCGTCGATGTCAATGAGTGTTTCTTCGTAGTTGAACGCTGCTTCACGCAGGGCATTGATCCTGTCATATAGTCGCAAACCAAGCGCCCTATAGGCTCGCTCAGGAGTATATTGAGCTTCTTTGATAAACTTCCTGTTTTGAAAGTCGGAATTTCCGAAGGGGATATCAAAAAAGCGCTTTTCAAACTCAGGAGCTATTGAATCGATCTTTACAATATCCATCAGCTCTCCGGTAAGCCTACGACATAATAATCGAGCGCCTGCTCATTCGAAATAATGAGGTTTTTATCTGCCACAACAATATCCGTTCCGATAAGGCCCACAGTTCCCTGCAAACGTATTTCAGTAGTACTCAGGGCGCCCGTGTCCGTAGAGGAAACATGTCGATACCAGGAGACGGTCCCGGTAGCCAGGATCGTCCCTTTCCATGTCTCCGCCGCAGCTTTCGCCATTACCCCACCGGATGGGGCATCGAAAGTCAACCCGGTAGCTGTACCGTTATTCGTTATCTCAACGAGCAGTACCGCTCCAGCAGGCACAGCGTCCCCCGGATTCGCGGGAATTGCCGCCGAATTATCGTACATCTGAATCTTTCCAAGGCTGAGATCAGATTGCAATTGTGTGAGTAAAGAGTTTCTTGCCCCTTCGCTAAGTTCAAAAGACATTTTTCATTTCCTCTCTGTTAATCTAGCACCGCGACAAGATCACCAATCGCTATTGAAAGTGGATTTGCACTATTGATCGTTCGAGCTACTTGCATAGCTCCATACATCAGACAGTTTCCACCTGTTGAAGCATCCCATACAGACAGATATGACACAGTAAAATCCGCCGCAGGAGCCACACCATCAGGGGTATAACTTATCGCCGTTGTATTAAGGCTCTGTCCAGCGGCCGCCGCGCCCATGGTTACCACTTGACGTACATAGTTTGTGTCTGCTACAGCCGTCTGTTCACCAACAGTGCCGTCCTCCGTAGGATCAGCATTGTGCAGGGCTACATACCACGCGGCAGGGCGAGTTACAACTGCGGTGGTAAGACTCCAGTCGAGCAGCAGGTTTTCACAATAATTCGCTAAACTCATTTTGATCTCCTATGCGGCAGTAAGTTGCATACCGGCCAGCGCCGTGACGGTATTACCTACGTCCGCAACTTTTGGGGAACTCAATTGCACTACTGAAATAAGCAATCCGGTAGTACTTAACTGAGCTATTCCTGTGGATATAAACAACAATTTTATATTTGCTGAAGATGTAAAAGTAAATTCCGCCGGCGCCCCAATGTTCGCATATATACCGTCGGAAATAGGACCGGGAGTAAGTATTTTTCGTTGTCCCCCGGAATATTTCTGACACTCAGGTGCGTTTATCATTAGGGAAAGCATGGTCTCGGCCGCAACGGGAGGATACGAAGTCTCTGATAAACCCATGTACCATGATGTATATTGGCTTATACCGCCCATAGCCGCTCCTACAATATAATCAACCCCGGCCGAGGGGATAAGATTATGTTCTGTTGTTTTCCATTTAATTATACCATGTTTATCTCTACATACCAAATAATAAACAAACCCTACTTTTACTGCGCTAAATAAATTCATTTTTTCCTTCTCACGGTTGGTCATAATCGGCGTAAGTCGAACACACCGGCATCCGGTAATAAATATTAGGAGGGTCGAGATAATTTGCTAACTCTGTAACATAGTCTCCATTACCGAATAAACAAACATCCCAATTCATCCTGACGGCATCGGTAACCGGAATCTTTGTCAATTGGTTCCACGATTCAGTTCCGGTATAATTCAGATGAGCGACATAATGGTCCGAAGTTGTTTCGTCCTTCATTATCCCAAGCAGGACAATTTTCAAAATAGTGCCGTCATCAAATACTTTGACCGGTCTGATATATTCAAGATGGAACCCTACTTTTACTGAAGGGAGGGCCGTCCATCCAACGAAGGGCGATCCATAATAAACTGCGTAAACCTTTGTTGGGGGTACAAGATTTTCGCAGACACATAAATAAGTCCCGTTTCCGGCATAAGTTATAGACGGTCTTGTCCCTGTTGTGGCCACTTCCGATGGTACGACAAAGGAAGTAGTTGTAATCCCAGTTTTGGAAATTTGAAACTCTCCATACTTCCGGGTATAGACATAAATGTTGCCATCTTCAGCGTGAAACATTACCGAATCGTGCGGCACTTCTGGACTAGGGGTTGGACGCGGGAAGAGTTGCCAGAATGCCATCAAGGCTTTCTTCCAGTTAATATCGGGTGGATTATCAGTAGTTACTCCGGGATAAATATTTTCCAGAATAGATGCAAATTGTCCGATATTCACAGTATAATTGATTCCATTCTCAATTATGACATAAAAAAGTCCCCAATTATTACTATCAGGATAATTATCATCAAACCAAAGTTTCAGAATACTGCCGCTTTGAAAGTTAACGATATATCCAGAAAGGTCACAGGCATGGAGCAATGTAGGATATGTGTCCTTCGCAAGAGAGAAAGCGTACGAACCAAGCGGCGTAGCTGCCGACCAGGTGGTGGTATCGGAAATAATTGCCAACAACTCAGCAGGAATCCCAGTGAAAATATCCGTCAACGTGAAAAAATCACGTTCCATCGTACCGGTGGCAGTGAATCGTATATATACCGCCGCGAACCTGGCGTAACCGACATCGGTTATATTGACAATTTCATAAGGCACACTGGTTTCATACGAATAAACAACGGCGAAATTAGTTGCCGGCAAAGACATAAAAACACGACCAGGGTAGTCGGTTCCGGTATTTTCTAGTTTGGTAAAGGTTCTACTTGTTAATATGCTGCCATCGGATTCATAAAAATGAAGAAGATATTCAAAAATATCTAAAGTATAATCAGCGACAAAGTTAGCACCGGCCCCGCACCAGAACCCTTCCGCTTGTTTGTATGGAAGAAGAACTGGAACAGGAGTCGGCATCTCTTGAAGATACGAATCGGCCGTTATTATGGCATCAGTCGTTTTGAAATATTGTTCACGTGGCAAGGAATCAAAAAGAATAGTCTCATACGCACTCTCATCTTTCTTAACACCATCGGCGAATCCAAAGACCGCGTCGGAAAATTCTTTCAAAATCTTCAAGTCTTGCTTTGCCGTAATCGAACCGGTCCAGTTATCAGCCACCAGAAGCGTCATGGAATCTTCAAGTGAGCAAGCAACGATCAACCCCATAGGCGCTGTTACTCTCCCTTCCTTTAAGTCAGGATCAAGATTACGCACAGTGAATGTGAATCCGTCGTAAACAAGAGCTTTAGACAAAAGCTCCAGATTTTTTATTTGCCTATGAAGCTTATTGGCAAACCATAGTCGCCTTTTGCTCCTATCACCGTCAAAAGTAAATCCCATGACCTATGCGGCAGTGAGCTGAAGCCCAGCGGTAATATTCAAAATATCAGTATCCTCTAACGCCTTCGGGACAACAATCTGTGTTGCGGAAAGAAGCAGGCCGGTCGTGTTATCCCATACACTGTTGGACGTAATAGCTGCAATTCTAACTGTTGCGGAAGCATTAAAAGTAAAGACCGCCGGCGATGCCGTATTCGAGTATAACCCGTCAGCTACCGCCCCCGGAACAATTGCGACCCGGGCGCCTTCATCATATTTTGTACATTCCGGAGCAGCGGCCAGTAAGGTCGTCATTGTGTCCGTTGCCAAAGGTGCGTATGCTGTTTCGGAGAGCATCAGATACCAGGTTGAATATTGCGCCCCACTGTCCATTCCCGCAGAGACGAGATAATTCAATCCTGCCGTTGGGATGAGGTTAGATTGAACTTGGACCCATTTTCGCTTTCCGAAAGAATCCAAACATTCCAGTTTATACCAAAATCCAATTCCACACGATTCAATAAAGTCCATTTTATGCCCCTTTGCGCACAATTTCTGATGCGATAAATTCTTTCGACGCCCGCTTAGATGTTACCGGATCTGCCAAGCTGACAACAAACTGGACGATCCCGTCCTCTTCCCGAACAATGGCAGCTCCTGAATCAGCAGTCTCAGGAGCAACAAGTCCCTCTACTAAGTTCTTAATTGCTCCACCGGACGCCCCCAGCACGGTGCCATACTGCGATTGCCAATAAACCTGTTCCGGTACACCATTAACATTAAGCACGGCATTCCCTGTACCATAAACCCCCCCGTAAGTAGCCAAGGGGACGACCTGAAACCCGGCTTCAAAATCTCCCGCGTAAAACTCTGTCTTGTCACCATGCGCGAAAAAGATCCCGTCTCGAACCGGTTCCATAATGTCTATTTTATTGGGGAACAAGAGAAAATTATTACTAAGTTTAAAATGGTCAAACTCCATCGGCTCTGTATACCAGACATACCCCGTAGAATCTGCTGTGAGTATTCGCCCATTATAATGCCGGATTATTCTACATGGAGGAGCAGGAGAAATAAACATGCTCTCAAGTACCATCCCGTTGTCGTACCCTTTCGATGCGACTGAATACGAACTGGTGCCAGGAGTTACATCTGTGACATGGTATAAGGACTTACCGTTTGATGTACTGAGGTAAAGACGAAGGGATGCAGGGTTTCCTGTACTCGATTGGGGTAATTGTCCAAAGACTATTCCGTTATTTTCTGCAAGGGTAATAGTCGTAAACTTGGATGCCCCTGATTCAACTCCGTCACTATCTACCCAGCAGACCGCCGCTATGTAGACTCCGGCATCAAGAACCCCAGATGTATAGTAAAGACCTGGTGTAGATGGAACTGGTAGTCCCCAGGACGACACGACCCCGGCAACAATTTTTATACTGATTAGACCATCACTGAAATAGACAGTATTATGCAGATAATCATAAGTAAACTCGGTTCCATAAATCCCGGTATATAAACTTGTCGCGGTGTCGTCATTATTGAGTTTCTTGAGAACCGTTCCTTCGATGAAAAATTCCCCGGCCGGGCAGGAATATCCCCCCTTTACATCTACACCGGAGTAAATAGACGCCGGTTTTTTCCGCCGATGTATCCTGTTGTCGTTGCCAAAATCAACATTTACAGCATTACGCACAGTATCCTCGGGAAGAATCGCCGCCGGACTGCGATTACACATACCGCGCCCCCACGGATGCAGTGTGGTAATTCCTCTGTCATACTGCATGCTTTACTCCCTATTCATGTTCTATATGCAGGCGCTGTTCCTACTCTAGTTTCAATGTTATGATACCGCCGCATTAATCTATGCCCGTCCCGGATATACATCTGGAAGGCATGCAAATGATCGGCAGCCTTGACCGGGTCCTGGGCCTCCATATCATGATGATTAAACGCTTTGTATGCCGCCCATTCAATACAGGCCCGTTGTAACCGGGTAGGCAACTCCGGTGATGCAACGGTTCCAAACCCATCAATATCATTATTCGTAAGAGCATACTGACTATATCGCCATACCTGCAAAATAAATACATCAGTATCCTCAGCAATGCCCGGTGTCCTGTCAAACACAATAAGTCCGGTCTCTTTATCGGTTTTCCAGGCCCGGGGAGACCCTGATGGTTGTGAAATAATATCTGCATCAGCATCCATCTTTCTCAACTTCCGAGTGCCGTCCCAGATACTCAGTATCTGGATGATCCGGTCCGGAATGTTGTAAACTGCTATATCTGCAACAAGAGTAATTGAATAATTCGTCGCATCAACGAAATATCCGGTATCCTCGCAAAATTTGTCCTGTCCTTCTTCCAGATACCCCAGAAGTGTAGTATCCAACCAAGTTACATCGGAGGCAGGGACATTAAGCACATACCGAAGTTCCAGAAGCATCTCTGCTCTAGTCAATATACTTACCCCCCTTCACCAGCCGCCAGGGGAGTGCTGAACGGTCTTGTCGAGCGAGGTCCATTTTCCCGGTAGTCTGATTGCGTATCGGTATAAAATGAGTACTGATTGCATCCCTCAAGACATAAACGATAGATGGCGGTACCTGGACATTTACCCCTCGCATAACTTGCAGTTCGTGACTAAAGGGCGCCCCGTCTTTTTTCGTACCGTGCGCTGCCAGGAACTCGTAGTTCGGCTTGTCATCCTCCATATCCACCATGATCGTCGGCCAGTTCTTTCGGTCGTCTTCGGGATCAATCATCGGTTTTTTCTTGGTTGCTTCTTTCTCCTCAAGATTGAACTCATTATTCAAATCAGTTTTATCCATGGTATGTCTCCTGGTACATTATTTCGCTGCTTTGTCAAAAGCAACATTGAATTCATCCTCTGAAGTGAATGTATCGTCAAGCAGGGGCATGAGCTTTTCAATCAGAGACACAACCTCTTCGGCATCCTTGGCTACAAACTGCTTCTCACTCGACCCCGGATACTCGGAAATTACAGCAGCTCCTTTCTTTTTCTCTGCCGGTTTAATTGGTACCCGGCATTCAACAACGTAACCATTGGATGCCTGCCCGACTTCTAACATTCGTTTCATATACATAATTTCTCCAAGTCGATTACTTCCAATATATGCAAAGGACGAATCCGCCCTATTTTTTTGGTTAGCGCCTCAACAATTTCTGTATAATACTTTTTATCAACACTAACTCCGTGCTGCCATACATAAGCGCATGAACAGCATTTGTACCAAAGGTCAACTCGATATTGCCGACCGGCGACTTGATAACTTCTGGATTGCAGTGAATATTCTTTATACCTAACCGCCCCGCCGCAAATGGGGCATTTTAATGGTTGTACTGGTTCCAGCGGCATACGCCAATCATGTGTATGCCGCCAGAAGTTTGAGTAATCATTTCTTTTCAACAACTTCATTACTGACCAACTGCTATCCAGTTGACATACACAGTTGTTGCCGCCGGCACGGAAGTCACGGTCAAAACAACTGCCGTTGTAGTCGCCGCTGTTGAAATTCGAACCTCTAGCGCACACTCCTTTCCAAGAGTAACGATAGGAGCAGCACCATATGCAGCCGCAAAGGTCGCTGTCACAGCCACATCGGCTGCGGTAGTCCCCGCATTTGTGAATGTTTCCCGCCCAGATTCCAGCCGATCACCAGCCGATTCCCCTGCGAGAACTGGACCAGTAGTCCCATCTAACTGGTTCAACTCTGCGGTTGTGGCAGTTACTCCGTCGAGAATGTTCAATTCTGCGGCCGTAGAAGTTACCCCGTCGAGAATGTTCAACTCTGCGGTTG
>VAPF01014329.1_pt1 | contig 42329 bp, 43 predicted proteins | sample 3393931 | NCBI WGS metagenome assembly VAPF01 (sample SAMN08290437, study PRJNA428436) | hydrothermal vent metagenome | isolation source: Deep-sea hydrothermal vent chimney | place: Atlantic Ocean: South-mid Altantic Ridge | depth 2773 m m | reverse complement strand
TTCAGGTGGTCCTTTATTAAAGTGACAACGCCTTCATACCCTGACACTGTCGCCGGTTTCAGTCGTTTTCTCTGTTCTGTCAGGAATTCTTCAAGAACCACATCGATGGTTGTCTCTGCTTGCTCAGGAAATTTTATCACCTTTTTACTCATAGCAAAGCTCTCTTTCTGTCACGTTTTTTTGATAGCCGGGGGCTTTCAATGTGGAGCCTCTTCATTCCGCCATCCTGATGTTCTTTATGGATTCTCCAATCTCTTTCAGAAACTGTTCTATGTCTTTCAAATCGTTCCGGAGTATCTCGTATAATTCCTCATCCGTGATTTCGTGGTAGAGGTGGACGATCCTGTTACGGTATCCGGCCATTTCCATGAGTTTATACATAAGGGCGTCTGATATGACCCCGCTTTCTCCAAGTCCCTTTGCTATGTTTTTATATTCATGAGTTAATCTGATCTTGCCTGTCTTTGCCAGAATATGTCTTCCGATATCAAATATTGCCTCAAGACAATGCCGGATATATGTTTCAGCGGTAGCAGGGTTTTTATAATCTTCAAGAAATTCTTCCCTTGATAATCCGCTTAATTCTTTTAAACGTGAAAGGGCGACTCTTATGACGTCTATTCTCCCTGTAAGTATGTTCATATTCAGGTTCATCCGCTTATGGCCTCCAGCACTTCTTTTGTGTACTGGTCGTAATCAGGTTTCCAGTCCTGGTAAAACTTTATAACGTGTTCTTCATATTCAAGCCGTTTGTCATCATCAGAAGTATAGACCGATATACCGTTTATTGCTTCGAACTGCAGGATTACCCCCGTCTCCTGAAGAAAGATAAGGTCCAGCGTAAAGGGTGAGAATATTTCGCTGAGTTCTGAATAGAGTCTCCCATAGGTCTTTATCCGTTCACCCGGGCTTAACCGTTTTGCATGGAAAACCATACCAAGGTCAATATCAGCAAGGGGATCTTTAATCCCCTCAGTCTCCCTGCCTTCAATCAGTTCAACGGCTTTCTCCGCCCCAGAACCAAAGGCATAAGCAGCAAGGATACCGTAATCTGCGCAGAGTTTATTAAATTTAACGATTTTGTTCATCAGACGGCAGTCTTTTTCTGTTTATTGTATCCCATGGAAGCTTCCTTCATCTATTATTTATACCTTTCAAGACCCCTGAATTGTAGTTATCCTCAAGTTGCGCTCTGCGGTCCGTAAGCGCAGTTTTACCTTATTAAAAGCTCCAGAAGCGCTTTTTGAGTGTGAAGGCGATTTTCGGCCTGGTCAAAAATTACACTATGAGGACCGTCCATAACCTCTGCTGTAATCTCTTCTCCCCGATGCGCCGGAAGGCAGTGCAGTACTGTCACATCTTTTTTTGCGCAGGCCAACAACCTGCTGTTTACCTGATAATCACTGAGCTTCCGTTTCTTTTCATCAGCGTTCTTCTCCTGTCCCATACTGACCCAGACATCCGTATAGATTACGTCGGCCATGCCTGCTGCCTCCCGGGGGTCCCTGAGGATAATGATCTCGCTTTTCGCGGATGCCCTGGCATTTTCGAGTATCCCGGCATCGGGTTCAAACCCTTCCGGACAGGCAATGTCAAGATTGAATTCCATTAGCGCGGCCGCCTCAATCAGTGAATTGCAGACATTGTTGCCGTCGCCTATAAACGCGACCTTCAGGTCTTTCAGGCGATTTTTGTTTTCCTGGATGGTCATCAGGTCGGCAAGCGCCTGACAGGGGTGGTGCAGGTCACTCAGTCCGTTAATTACCGGGATAGATGCGCCGGCTGCAAAGGTCTCGAGTGTTGTGTGGGATGACGTCCTGATTACAATTCCTCTCAGGTAACGCGACAGTATTCCGGCGGTGTCACGCAATGATTCTCCTCTTCCGAGCTGAAGTTCGGACGGATTCATATATATCGGCTGTCCGCCGAGCTGGTATATTCCCACCTCGAACGAGATACGTGTCCGGGTTGAAGGCTTCTCAAAAAGCATGCCGATGCTTCCTCCGGAGAGTGGACGTGCGTCCGCGTCTACACCGGTCTTTAAATCCAACGCCCTCTTAAGAAGATTTGTGACATCCACCGAAGACAATTCCAATAATGAAAGAAAATCTTTTTTCATTTTTCCCCCTACGAAAGCCTGTCGAAGACCTGTTCGAGTATATCGGTAAGAAGGTCTATCTCTTTTTCGGTTATGATCAGCGGGGGCATGAACCTCAGGATATTGCCCGCCGTACAGTTGATAAGAATTCCCCTGTCCAGGCACGCCTTGACTACTGGAGCGGCGTTACGGGTTAATTCAATGCCGATCAGGAGTCCCGCGCCCGATATATTAGCGATTATGCCGGGAAACTCTTCTTTCAGCGCCTCAAGTTTTTTTCTGAAATATCCACCCATCCTTCTGCACTGATCAAGCATTAAATCATCTTCGAGCAGAACATCGAGTGTTGCCATCGCAGCCGCGCAGACAAGGGGGTTGCCGCCGAATGTCGACCCGTGAGAGGATGGCTGAAATGCCGTCGCGATCCTGGCCGTCGAGAGCATCGCACCGATGGGAGCTCCACCGCCGAGACCTTTTGCGAGGGTCATGATATCGGGAGTGACACCGTAATGTTCATATGCAAATAATTTCCCTGTTCTACCCATCCCTGTCTGGACCTCATCCAGAATAAGGAGAATACCATGCCTGTCACACAGCTCTCTTACATTACGAAGGTATGATTCGTCGGGCATCTTCACCCCGCCTTCCCCCTGGATCGGTTCAAGCATAATCGCACATGTCTGTCCTGTTATTGCGGCCGCCAATGCTTCTATATCATTAAAAGCAACATGCCTGAAACCGGGCAGGAGAGGCTCAAAGCCGCTCTTTATTTTATCCTGTCCAGTCGCTGTAAGCGTTGCGATTGTCCTGCCATGAAATGAATTAATCGCCGTTATTATTTCGAATCTGTTATTAACCGGCTGCTCCCTGAAGTATTTCCTGACAAGTTTTATCGCGGCCTCATTCGCCTCCGCGCCGGAGTTGCAGAAGAAGACCTTGTCGGCGAAAGAGTTTATTACCAGTCTTCTGGCCAGTTTTATCTGTGGTTCAATATGATAAAGATTCGAGATATGGAGAAGTCGCTGTGCCTGTTTTTGGATCGCGATTACTACCTTCGGGTGACAGTGGCCGAGACAGTTGACAGCCAGGCCTCCCACAAAATCAAGGTATTCTTTTCCATCGGTACTCCAGACCTTCATGCCACGGCCCTTTCTGAGCACAACAGGAAATCTGCTGTAGGTATTCATCAGGTAATGGCCGGCGTCATCGAGCAGTTTTTTCGTCTCCATTCATGAATAATAACGCACAACCCCTTGTGAAATCAAACAAATACCATTTTTTAAAAGGACGATACAAAAGGCATTTCATGAATGTCCGCGATGGCTGTCTATAAATAGACTGATGGAAAAGAGTGAAGGGCGGGAGGCGGATTATTTTTTTTCAGTTCATTTGCGGCACTTGCTATTATCCCGACCGCTTCATTTACCTCGTCTTCCGTATTGTCCTTCCCGGTGCTCAATCTAATGGATGATAACGCGTCTTCATCCGTCAGGCCGATATTTTTTAAGACGCCTGATGGGGTCTGCCTTCCCGAGTGACAGGCGGAGCCCGAAGAAATAGCGACCCGGTCCCTGATCTTTTCGATGAGCTCGAAAGAAGATATTCCGGGTATGCGGAGGTTCAGGGTATTGGGTAGTCTTTTTGAAGGATGGCCGTTCAGCCCGACGCCGGGAATAGAAGACTGGAGGCCGCCCAGAAGCAGCTCGCTTAACCGGGTGGCATGAGCAGCACGTGAATTAATGTCTCTCCCGGACAGAAGGCACGTCTTCCCGAATCCTGCTATCCCTGCGACATTTTCTGTTCCAGGCCTTAACCCCTTTTCATGTCCGGCGCCAAAGAAAACAGGTGCGATCTTTACGTCGTTCTTTATATATAGCGCTCCAATGCCTTTAGGGCCGTAGAATTTATGTGAAACTACCGTCAACAGGTCTATCCCTGAACCGTTCATACTGAAAGGTATCTTCCCTATTGACTGTGCCGCGTCAACATGAAATGTTATTCCGTATTCTTCTGCTATTCGGCCTATCTCGTCAACAGGTTGGATGACGCCGGTTTCATTGTTGGAATGCATGATTGATATGAGGACCGTATCTTTTCGGACAGCATGCCTGATGTCGTCAATGCTGACTATTCCGTCACTGTCCGAGCGGACATATGTGACCTCGAACCCAAGTGATTCCAGGTATCCGCATGTTTTGATGACTGAAGGGTGCTCGATGGCCGATGTAATAATATGGCCTTTTTTGTGCAATGCCGCAGCCCCGATTAACGCAAGGTTGTTAGACTCCGTCCCTCCCGAGGTGAAGTATATTTCATCATGGCCGCATCCCAGGAAGGTGGAGATGATTTCACGGGAGTCTTCTATGACCTTTCTTGCCTGCATGCCGGGGCGGTGACTGCTTGAGGGGTTACCGAAATCCCTCTTAAGCGATGAGAATATTGCATCGGACACTTCGGGATCAACCGGTGTGGTCGCGTTATTATCGAGGTATATGGTTTGAGTTAATCGTTTCAGGACATGTCCCTGTGGACAATATTCAATGTGATATTGCCCTTTTTTATAAGTTTTGCAATTCTCTCGATAATCGCTGGAGAGCGGTGATTTCCGCCGGTGCAACCCACGGCGATCGAAAGATATGATTTTCCCTCTTTTATATATAGAGGTATCAGGAAATTCAGCAGGTCTTCAATTTTCGTCATGAACTCTATTGTCTCGGCGTGCTTAAATACATAATTGACAATGCGCCTGTTTTTTCCGTTCAGCGGTCTGAGTGACGGGATGAAATGGGGGTTCGGCAGGAATCTGACATCGAAAAGAAGGTCTGTATTCAGTGGAACCCCGTATTTAAATCCAAAAGATACAAGGCCTATAGTCAAATCTTTCCGGTCGCTCCGCGGGAAATAAATGGAAGGTATCAGTTTTCTTAACTGATGTGGAGAGAACGAGGATGTGTCTATAACCCTGTCCGCGTTGGCCCTGAGCATGGCCAGACTCTCTTTTTCCTGTTTTATAGCTTCTTCCAGTTTTCCACCTAACGGATGGGGCCGCCGGGTCTCCTTGAACCTCCTGATCAGCACCTCTGTTTCAGCTTCCAGAAACAGTATTTCCAGGCGATGTTTGGACCTGAGGGCGTTCAGGACCTTCTCCGTGTCCGCAAGAAATTCTTTTTCACGGATATCTACGCCCAGCGCGATGTTTTTAAGCTTCCGGTTGAGAGAGATGTTGTCTATTAACGAGCTTAGAAGGGAAACCGGCAGGTTGTCGACGCAGAAAAAACCGGCATCCTCGACCGCCCTGAGTGCAACAGTCTTGCCCGAACCCGATAGCCCCGTGATAATAACGACACGGGAAGCTTTGTCGTTGCTTGCGGGATGATGCCCGGTTTTTTCTGCAGGTTTTCCTGTTTTCACGGAAATATTCTATCTCACCGGTTCAATCAGCCCGAAATTTCCATCCAGTCTGAGGTATATCACATTGATATCGTTGGTGAGATCGTTCAGAAAAACGAAAAAATCCTTGTCGAGAAGCTCCATCTGCATGGACGCTTCATCCGGACTCATCGGCTTTAATTCAAAATGTTTGTTCTTTATTATGATGCCACCTTCCGTTGCGGAAGACGGATTCTCCTTCGGCTCGGAAGGCACCCTGTTGCCGCCCTTTCGCTGAGAGATGAATTTCTCCTTGTACTTCTTGACCTGTCTTTCGAGCTTCTCCGAAACTTGGTCGATCGAGGAATATATTTCGCCTGTTACGCTCTCTGCCTGTATCAGAATACCGTTTACTTTGAACAGCACCTCGGCTTTATGCCTGTATTTTTCGACGCTGAGAGTGACTACCGCTTCTGAAATATTGGACAGGTAGCGCTCGAACTTGCCGATCTTTTCTTTAGCGTATTGTTTTATTGCCGGTGTCACCTCGAGGTGTCGTCCGCTAATTATGATGTTCATTACAGCCTCCTTTTAAGTATTGGTTTGAAGTATTTGGTAGCAACCTTCTTCTTTGTGATTGTGGCGGAATTTTTAGTTCATCCCTGTATTTTGCGATCGTCCTTCTGGCGATCCGGATGTTCCTGTCCGTCAGAATATCCACTATTTGCTTGTCACTGAGAGGCCGCCGCAGGTCCTCTTCCGTGATTATTTTCTTAATCAGCTCTTTTAATGATGTTGAGGATATACCACCCGAATCACTCGATATCGTGTTGCTGAAGAAAAATTTAAAGCAGTAGATTCCATGGGCGCAGGAGAGATATTTATTTGACGTCACCCTGCTGATAGTGCTTTCATGAAGACCCAGTTCCAGCGCAACGTCTTTGAGGTTCATGGGTTTTAAATAATTAATGTCCCTGTCAAAGAAATCTTTCTGAAAGTTCAGGATGCTTTCGGTCACTCTGTAAATAGTTTTGTTTCTCTGGGACAGGCTTTTCAGCAGCCAGATGGCCGAACGGAGTTTTTCTTCCAGGAAATGCCTGTCTTCTTTTTCCATGGTGTTTTTCTGTTTCAGGAGTTTCTGGTAATAATTACTGATCCTTAATTTCGGCATTCCTTCGTCATTCAGGATTATCTGATAGCCTGTGTCTGTCCGTACAATATAGACGTCCGGAATTACGTAGTTAATCGCCGAAGACAGGAAGTTTCTGCCCGGCTTCGGCTCGAGTCCCTCTATGATTCCGGTTGCCGACATGATATCCTCAAGCGGTACATTGTATTGTCTTGCCAGTTGAACATATTTCTTTTTGGCCAGCATCTCCAGGTTGTTCAGAACTATATTGTCGACAAGAGTTCCCTGAAGCCCGAGCAAGCCCAGCTGCAGGTGAAGGCATTCCTCTATTTTTCTCGCGGCGACACCGGGCGGATCAAAGCTCTGAACCAGCCTGAGCGCTCTTTCGGAAGTTTCAGCGTCGGTGTCCGAGAGCGACTGTATTTCTTCATTTGAAATTCTAAGGTATCCGTTTTCATCTATATTGCCGATTATTATTTCTCCGGCGGACCTGGTTTTTTCGTCTTCTTTTGAGAGGCGGAGCTGCCATTCAAGGTGATCAATAAGGCTGGTTGTATTGCTCAGGAAATATTCAAAAGAAGGCAGGGTCACATTTCCGGGAGTGAAATATCCCAGGTCTCTTCCGTCGGCACCTCTTTCCTCAAAATAATCGGACGATACAAAGTTCATCATCTCCTCAAGGGGCATCTCCGTGTCATCATAATCGTTTTCACTGTATGTATCGACAGATTCTTTTTCTTCAGGAGTGAGCTCTTCCGATGTCGTCGTAGCATCCATTGACTCTTCCAGCAGGGGGTTTTCCACCATCTCCTGCGTAAGTGTCTGGGAGAGTTCCAGCAGAGGCATATGCAGCAGTTTTATCGCCATCTGAAGCTGCGGCGTCAATACCAGCTTCTGTGAAAGCCTTAACTCAAGACGGTTTTCAAGTGCCATTTATAAGCTGAACTCCTCACCAAGATAAGCCTCTTTTACTTTCGGTGCCGATACCAGTTTTTCAGGTGTGCCTTCATCCAGGATTTCACCATTGTTTATTATATAGGCCCTGTCGGTTATCGAAAGCGTATCCCTGACATTATGGTCTGTAATAACTATACCAAGCCCCTTTTCCTTAAGATAGACAAACATTTTTTTCAGTTCAATAATAGCGATGGGGTCTATGCCGGCAAACGGCTCGTCAAAGAGGATAAATGTGGGTCGGGTGGCAAGCGCCCTAGCTATCTCCGCGCGCCTTCTCTCACCCCCGGAAAGCCTGTATCCATTTCTTTTCGAGAACTCTTCCAGTTTGAATTCATGTAGCAGGTGCCCGACCTCGATTTCGATTTCTTCCGTTGTAAGGCCCTTGATCTCGAGTACGGCCCTGAGGTTATCTTCAACCGAGAGCTTTCTGAATATCGAGGGTTCCTGCGGCAGATAACTTATACCCATCAACGCCCGTCGGTACATCGGCAGGTGGCTTATATCTTTTTTGTCGAGATAAATACTGCCGTGTTCCGGCATTTTAAGTCCGAGCATGGTATAAAATGTTGTTGTCTTTCCGGCGCCATTGGGCCCGAGTAGTCCAACGATCTCGCCTGTAGTGACATAAAGGTCGATGTTCTTCAGCACTATTTTTTTTCCGTATGATTTGCGTAGACCTATGACTTCAAGAAGATGCATTTATTTATCCTTCGCGGCTTTCAGGAATACCTTGCTGTTTTCTACGCTAAAACGGTCTTCGTTCATAAAATACGTCATTTTTGTGCCCGTAACAACATTCTCGCCATCTATAGCGCGTGGACCACCGGCAAAAACAACTTCCGACTTATCGGGATAATACGTCGCCTTTTGGGCAATTATTAATTTTGCATCCTTCTGAAGCTTCACGTCTCCGGTCGCCTCGATTTTAGTGACATCACCGCTGTCACCACTGTAATAGACTATCATTTTATCGGCATACAGTGTCATCCCGGCTGATTTTGCGATAACATTGTTTTCGAAAATAGCGGTATGGGCCCTGTTGTCGGTAATAAGTGTCTCCGATGTCACCACAATAGAACTCTTTAACCCGGGTTTAGTTCCTTCGGAGAATGACTGCGACGGGAAAATTGCTATAAACAGAAGACTAATTATTAAAAGTCGCTTTAACATTACTCAGTATCCTCACTCTCTGGTCGGCATTGCGGATTTCTATGCCCCTGCCACTCAGACTGAAGTTTTTCCCCTGTATGATTACTTGATTGTCTGTTTTTATGGTTCCGGCGCGGCTGTCGAGTTCAATGTCTTCTGTGGTTATTGAAACGTCATCCATCCTTGCCGTAACCCTGCCGTTAACAGTCAGGTTTTTGCTGTCCGGATGATAAACTCCGTTGTCGGCGTTTATTGTTATCCCATTGTCCTCCAGTGTCATCTCGATAGAGCTTAACCGCACATTTTCTCCTTTTTCGGTAATATCGGCCCGTTTTGCCGTCAGTACCCAGTCCCGATTACCATTCTTTTTATTGACGATCTTCAGTCCCTCGATAAAAGATTCTTCGTTGAACTGCACGTTCAGTCTGGTATCTTTTTCGCTTTTAACAAGAATAAAAAATAGTGAAAAAAACAAAATAGCGAAGGCAAGGAATATGCTTCTCTTCATATAAAAATTTTATCATATAGCCGTTTTTTAGTAAACCCTGACAAGTATCCCGGATACACAAAAAAAGTGTATCTTCAATAAATGCTTAACAAACCGGCCAGTTACGACCGGATTTTAGATTTTGTCATGTGATAACGCTTTTTTCATAACATCAACGGGTGGGAATAAGCCGGTCCAGAGTTCAAATGCAAGAACACCCTGCCATAAAAGCATGCCCAGTCCGTTAACTGTCAGGCAGTCTTTCTTTGAGGCGCTTTCAAGCATCCGCGTATTTCCGTATATAAGATCGCATACTACCTGGCCGGGCTTGAGGGAAGATGTGCTGAAAGGTAATGGGTCCCCCTTTTTAAGGCCGAGAGGGGTGGCGTTAATTATTATCGCGAACTCTCCTGGATTCTGAATTTCCTGAAGACCGGATACATTATCCCTGATTTTCGAAAGGTCCGCCACCAGTTTGCCGAGTTTGTTCCTGTCAATATCAAAAAGATATAATTTATCAGCCTTCCCGGACAGGTAATAGCTTATCGCCCTTGAAGCACCACCCGCGCCCACCACCAGAATCTTTCTGTCTTTAACGTTGATGTTGTTTTCCGACAGGGAGCGCATAAATCCCCTGCCGTCGGTGTTGTAGCCTCTCAATTCTCCATTGGTATTTACTATGGTGTTGACGGCTCCGATAAACATAGCCTCTTCATCTATACTGTCCAGCAGGGGGATAACAGCTTCCTTGTGCGGCACCGTTACATTTACTCCTGCGAAATTGAGTGCTCTTATGGAATCTACCGCCCGGCCAAGATCTTCAGGTTTGACCAGAAACGGGAGATAGCAATAGTCCAGACTAAGAGCTTCGAAGGCGGCGTTATGCATTGAGGGAGATAAAGAATGCTCAACAGGACAGCCAAAAAGCCCTGTTATTCTTGTCTTTCCTGTAATATTCATATAAGACTCCATGTTTTTCATGCTAATCGATTTTTAAAAATTCACCCCGGCATCGGTTAAAATTCAGTAACAGCAACTTTCGGCCTTACCCGAGGCTGTTGATAGTATCTATAAGGCCTTGCGGTGTGGCAACTGTTTTAACGGTTTTTAATCCGGATGCCTCTTCAATGTCCTTCAGTGAGACATCGTCCAGGAAGATATCCTCGTCTTCTTTCAGCACCGAGTCAGGGACGATAAGCACTTCATACGAATCCGTATTGTCGTGCAGGGCCTTTATCACGTCCCGGCCGGTAAGAAGGCCGGTGACCGTAATTGACGGACCGAAGAAATTATTTTCGACTGAAAGCACATCAATATGAATACCTTCTTTCTCTGCGAGCCGGTCTGTAAACTTCTTCAGAAAAGGATAAAATGAAGCGCCTGTAAAGGTAAGGAGCTTCTTCCCTCTGGTGAATGACTTGGGTGTTCTGGTCCTTTTTGACTGGTGGATAAAAAGAGATGTCATTCCGACGCCGTTTTCTATCTGTGGAAGACTTCCGTATTCCTTTAACCTGGGGAAGGGCTGTCCGGCTTTTATGTACATTTCATCGGAGCAGTAAACCACGGGATCGCCATGGTTTTTTTTGAACCTTTTCTGGAGTGATTGTACTATTCCCATGGTCTCTATGGCGGTCTCTTTTGTGACGGCCTCGACTTGAAGTTTTCCGGGCGTTGTAAGGCCGACCGGGACGACGGCGATTGATGAGGCGTATGGATAAAACTTGAATATATCCTTGATCGTATTCCGCAGCTCCATACCGTCATTATGCCCGGGACAGAGAACAATCTGGGTATGCATTCGTATCCTGTTTTCGGAAAAAAACTTCAACTCTTTCATGATATCCGGCGCCTTTGGATTCCCCAGCAGTCTGTTACGCACCGCTCTCCGGGTAGAATGCACCGATACATAGATAGGGCTTAATCTCTGCTCAACAATTCTCTTTCTGGCAGTACTGTCAAGGTTTGAAAATGTTATATAATTACCGTATAGAAACGATAACCTGTAATCTTCGTCTTTTATGTACAGTGATTTTCTGAATCCTTTTGGAAGCTGTTTGACAAAGCAGAAAAGACAGTTATTTTTGCAGGTTTTGACTTTAAAGGTCTTGATTGTTAGTCCAAGGTCATTCTCATTTTCAGTTATTAGCTGAATTCTTTTGATGCTCCCTTTTCTTTTGTATTTTATATCCAGGCTGTCGGCGCTGTTATAAAACATGAAATCGATAACGTCATGCAGTGGATGGCTGTTTATCGAAAGCAGGAGATCGCCGGGCCGCAGTCCGGCTTCATCAGCCAGGCTGCCCGGCATTATGCTTTCTATCTTTATTCCGGCCTTAGAGCGCATTTGTAAGCTTAAAACCCTTATATATATATTGCAGGCCCGATAATGCCGTAACCGACGCCGTAAAAAACAGAAGGATGTCCGGCACGGGGGGCAGGGGTTTTATGTTTACGGTCAGCAATATATAGATCAGTGTAATCATCTGGGATGCTATAGCGATCTTACCCATTATCACCGGCTCGACCTTTGGATTATGGGTAATCATGTATAACAGGAACCAGCCGGTCAGGACGATAAGGTCCCTGCTTATCACAATAATGGCGACCCATTTTGGTATTAAGCCATAGATGGAAAAGAGGATAAAGGTCGTTACAAGAAGAAATTTATCCGCCAGGGGATCCAGAAAGGTCCCCAGCACTGTTTTCTGGTCTTTGACCCTCGCTATCAGTCCGTCGAGAAAGTCCGAGACCGCGGCGATAATAAAAAGATAAAGGGCGTAGTCGTATCTATAGTAAATTATTGCGGTAGTAAACACTGGAATAATTATTATCCTCGTTATTGTTATGGTATTGGGTAAATTTAATACCCTCAAAAGTGATCCCCCCGTTGTATCGTTGGAATTATAAGCCGGCTGAATTGTTATGGTATATTAAAGGGCGCTTTTTTAAAATCCAATCTTAATCCAAGCTTTTTTAAGCAACCTGATTCCGGTTCCCCGTACAGCGAGGAGAGCAACATTTTCGCGTAACACTTCTCTATCATGAATCCATATTCCCCGGCATCGGTGACTGATGACCTGAAATATTTCCCGGCCCGAGAGTCTGCACCTTCCAGCATAGCAATTTCTCCGAGGCCGAGTCTACAGTAAATAATCCCTCTCGGATCTTTTGTTTTTTTAAACAGGGTTTGGGCTGTCCTGAAATACTCGCGCGCTCTGGAATTGTCGCCCAACATTTTATACGTCGTCCCGATACTCCATAGCGTGTATGAATAGCTAACCCTGTCGCCGATTTTTTTATACAGGGTTGACGCCTTGTTGAAACTTGCAAGGGCTTTTTTGTATTCGCCGGACATCCTGTGGGCATTTCCCTTGCCGCAGTAAGAATACGCCCGCCCGAAATTGTCCCTCAGCTTTAAAAATACTGTGTTTGCGGAATTGTAGTAGTCAAGGGAATCGCTGAATAGGCCGGCTATCCTTGAGGCGCCGCCCAGACCGCAGAGGCAGTATCCCGTTCCCGTATCGTATTTTAATGATTTGTACTTCTCTAAAGCTGTATTATAGGTTTTTATGGATCTTGAAATATCTCCTTTGATCCTGAATGCCCCGGCAATCGCCCAGTTGCAGAATGCGATGCCATGCTCATCCTTGTTTTTCTTATAAAAAACAAGAGCTTGATTAAACATCTTTAAAGCATTACTCCAGTCTCCTTTTCCCCTGAATGAGAGTCCGATACCGATCTTGGCATCAGACATGGCAACCGGATCGTCGACCTTCCCGCATGTCGTTATGGCATCGGAATAGGATTTCTCCGCCTTGTCGAAATCACCGACCATTCTATAGATGTCGCCAATTGAAAGCTGACATTCCAAAATCCTGCCTGTATCCCCTGAAGATGAATATCCACTCAAAGCCTTTTTAAAAAAGGTGAGAGATCTTTTATATTGATTGCCCTGCCGCAAGGTCTCGGCTTTTTCGAATATCTTATCTGTTTCCGAGGGTTCCATCAAGATTCTCCATCAATGTTTTATAATTGCCGGCGCCGAAGAAAGCCGACCCCATAACAAGCATATCCGCTCCCGCGTCGGCTATCTCTTTTGCATTTTCCAACTTAACGCCGCCATCTACTTCAATGGATGTGTTCAGCCCGCGGTCCTCGATCATTTTCTTCAGCAGTTTTATTTTTTCGATCGAATGCGGGATGAACTTCTGCCCTCCAAACCCTGGGTTGACCGACATCACAAGCACAATATCAAGGTCATCCAGAATATCCTCAAGATTCCGGACGGGACTGGCCGGATTCATCGATACTCCCGCCTTGATCCCTTTTTCTTTTATCATCTGTATTGTTCTGTGCAGATGTACGCAGGCCTCGCAATGGACCGTCAGTATATCGGCTCCCGCCGTGATAAAACTTTCCAGAAAGCTGTCCGGGTCTTCTATCATCAAATGCACGTCAAGAGGCATAGCGGTTATTTTCCTGATCGATTCAACAGTGGAGCTTCCGATGGTAATATTAGGCACAAAATGACCGTCCATGACGTCGATATGAAGCATATGGGCTCCGGCGTCTTCAACCGCCTTTATCTCTTCGCCCAGGCGCATAAAATCAGCCGAGAGTATTGACGGGGCAATTTTAATCATTGGCGTTCTCCTTTTTAATCATGTCATAAAACCATTCCAGTACATTGTCTTCCTTCAGCTCCAGGTATATTTTATCGCCGGTTTTTACGATTGCTCCGGGTTTCGGGTCCTGTCTCCTGATCGTATTTCCCGTCCCCTTTGTCCGGACCTCGAGCCCGATTTTTTCGGCCAGGTCCTTTGCCCTTTCGAGACTTTTACCTGAAAAATCAGGACAGAAATAGCTGTATTCATGGGGACCGAGGCTTACGAGTAGAGTGACATAGTCAATCAATCTTTCATCCGGCCCGGGTTTTTGGGTCACAACTCTGCCTTTTTTAACGGAATCGGAATGGACATATATTATCTTCCCTATTTTCAGCCTGTTCTGGAGAAGCAGTGCTTCGGCATCGTTTTGGGTTTTATTGATGACCAGGGGAATGGAATAGACCCTGGGTCCCTTGCTTACGATGACCTTTATCGCTCTCTTTTCCTTTATCTTGTTTCCGGCCGGGATGTCCTGCCTGATTATACATCCGGCGGGAATGCTGGAGTCATAATCTTCACCTTCAATTTTCAGGTACAGACCGGCCTGGTTTAATAATTTGTTCGCCTCGAAAAGGGTCATATTTACCAGTGAAGGCGCCTCAACGGTCCGGCTGTAACTTAATACCTTGAATGTCAGGTAGCCGAAAGTCAGCCCCAACACTATAAATATCGTGATGATAACCGGCACACGAATTAAATTGTTCATTTTTTGCAAAATTTCACCCCAAAAAAGCCGTCCATGTTATGTTTATGAGGATAAGTCCGATAGAATCCCTTATCAGCAAAATCTCCCGGGTAAACAGAGCCAGCATCTATAATACTCATTTCTTTTGCTGTCTTCAAGAATTCAGCTACAGCCTCTTCTCCTTCCTCCGGTTCAGTCGAACATACGGAATATACCAGGATACCCTTTTTCTTTAACAAGGATGAAGCGGCAAGGAGTAATTCTACCTGTTTCGATCTGTATCCAGCCAAGTCCCCGGCCCTGTGCCTGTATTTGACATCCGGATTCCTTCTTATGACCCCCATGGAAGAGCACGGGGCGTCCACCAGTATCCTGTCGAACGTTCCGATATTTTTCACCCTGTTGAAATCCGCGTTGATTATTTTTACGGACCTGATTCCAAGGTCATTAATGTTTTCCTCCAGCCTGCTGATTCTTTCCGGGTCTTTTTCGACCGCGATCACCTCGCCCTTGTCCCCCATTAGTTGCGCGATATGTGTTGTCTTGCCCCCGGGGGCCGCGCATGCGTCCAGTATCCTTTCGCCGGGCTTCGGATCGAGCAGGTAAGCGATAAGCTGCGAGGCCTCGTCCTGTACCGCGAAGAGTCCGGAAACAAAAGACAGATCACTATAACTATGTAATTCCTTCATGATAATCCCATCCGGCGAAAAATTGGCTGGTGTGGAAATGATTTCGTTCTCATTAAACTTCCGGATCAGCTGGTCCCTGGTTATTCTCAGTCCGTTCACCCTGATCGTCATGGGAGGGATTTGATTGTTCGCCTCCGCAAGGAGGGCGGCCCCACGCCCGCCGAATCTTTTCATCCATCTCTTTACCATCCATTGCGGATGCGAAGTATTCACCGAGATGGCGGCAACCGGATCATCTAATTCCAATGGAGGTGTAAAATCATTTTTTCGTCTCAGGATGTTCCTTAATACACCATTAACAACCGTGGGTCTGCCCGTCCGCCTTATGGCGGGTATGCCACCTTTCTTTTCGATTTCCACGGATTCATTTACAGCCGCCCAATCCGGTACTCTCATGAAGTATATCTGAAACAGTGCCGTCCTGAGGTTATTAATGGTAAAATCTCCCGACATCGAGAAATTCCGGAGGAAATGCTTCAATATCCAGTCAAGTGTGTCCCTGAATCTCAGGACGCCGTAGACCAGCTCCATCATAAAGGCCCTGTCTCTTCTGTCGAGTGACCGCGCCAGTGCTTCGATAGCATTTTTCGGCCTGCTTCCTTTCCCTGAAATTTCCAGGAGAGCCATTATGGCGAGGAGGCGAGGATTGGTTATATCTGAATCTATTTTCCCCCCTTGGATTGTTGAGGTTTTCAATTGTCTGAATTCAAAACTGTCAGTTATAATTATACCATTGAAATCCGTCCTGTTTCATGCTGAATGACGGTCTTTATTTCTTTCTCTATTCCTTTTTTTTCATCCCCACGAGTGTATCGACCAAAAGTTCACCCATTGACTCCATACTGAAATCTTTCAACGTCACAATATATCCGTCATAATTTTCAGGCGTATCGGTGAATACGGCACTGAACGGCACTGTCGCCCCGGGTTTAATAACAGCATTCGACAACTTCGTCCGGAACCGGAAGCCGGACAATTTCCCCCGTCCGGGCTTTCTATGGTAATAAAGCTGTTCGCCGTTTATTAATACTGTTTTCCCGATAACATTTTTATCATGATCGAACAGTTCCACGACCAATATCCATCCGGGCATATCCTTTTTTGAGGTATTTTTTACAACCCCATGGATAACCAGATACCCTTCATCATTAAATGAATTACTCAGGTCCTTTAACTTGAGTCCCTCCGATCGTATCTGCATTATCCCGGTAGTTGATGTCCCGGTTGTATAAAGTTCCTTTACACCCATCGAGATCGAAAAAAACACAGACAGAAGCAGCGCGAAGATCACAACTTTCTGGCTCCTGGAAAGTTTCGACAGGATGCTGCCTTCCTCATAATGGGGAAAGGTATATTTTTTTACGAGAATAACAGCGACGGATACCAGCAATGCCTTTGCCGTCCAGGACAGAAGAGAGCCGATGATTGTAGTTTCGACTAAAACGCCCCTTAAAGCAAGTCCATACGCCGCGCCGATCAATGACCCTATCACGCCTCCCGCCGCCGCGCCGATTAAAACACCCGGCAGGGACCAGACATTTATACCCGTAAAGACCTCGGTAAGTGAGAGAAGCGCCCCAATGGAGACGCCGAGGGCGATTAACTTAAGGGTTGACGTCAACATCGCGCCTGAAGTGGTGAGACCCGAAAGTTCGATGCCCATGGAGATGAAGCCGATTCCGAGCAGTGTTATCATAATCATCGGGATTGAACAGCCCAGAGCGCCTATGGCTCCGGAATAAGTTCCGGATACTATCGGATTTCTCCCTGTTTTATTATCAGGATCAAAAGCTGAAACGCTAGGGGCTTTCTTACTGGAAGTCGAATGAAACCCTCCGAAAAAGACCGGCTCGCCACATTTTGGGCATTTATAATAAAAAACTTTATCGGATAACCGGGAATCATCGAAAAAATAGGAATTGCCGCACTTCCAGCATTTTTTTTCCATCGTCGCACCTCTATTTTTGAAAGATGAAATTTTTTTTATTGTCTCACAGCTAAAACTTATATTCCGAATCCGGTCTTCCCGGTACAGCTGAATCTTGATGATAAATCGTATTGCCCTGTCTACTCCCTGCCGAAAAAATCTATTGCGTTCTTAACTTTCTCCAGATTTACCTGTGTGTTGAAGCAGGGGCCGTATGGACGCTCGTTCGAGATCCCGAGGGTAGGAAGTGGATATGCGTCGACAATGCCGCTGGAAAGGTCTCTTTCGCACGCAATCGCGACTATCGCGCCAGGTTTAACATCCATTACGGTCTTCCTCGCGATAGTCCCCCCGGTAGCTACAAAGAGATTGAGATTGTAGGCTTCCGCTATCTCTATGAGGTCTCTTATTTCACACCTGCCGCACCTTTCGCAGTTATAAATATTATGAGTAAGCCGTATTGTACATTTGTTGATCTGAATGCAGTGGGGCAGCAGCAGCAGAATATTCTTTGTTTTCGGCTTTTCCGCCTGGACCAGTCTGTTGTTAATATTGATTATGGCCCTCTGAAGCCACTCCTTTCTGCTTTTAAAGAAAGCGCCGATAAACATAAAAAATGGATAGAGCAGTTTAAGAACAAGGCCTCTAATAATTCTATATGGCATCAAGTGTCATCTGCTCCCGTAATCGTCTTCCATTGGCAAAAGCCCTGGCGGACATCGGTTTCCTGCCCTCCGGTTTTACTTCCTTTAATGATATAATTCCCTTTCCGGTACCGATATGCAGACCGTTACCGGTTATCTTTATTATTATCCCCGGAGTACTTTCTGTATCCGTATCTATTATCTTCGCGCCGATAACGGAAATCTTTTCTTTATTAAAATAACAGTACGCCCCCGGCCAGGGATAAGTCCCCCTGATCAGATCGAGTATTTTTTTTGCAGGAAGAGACCAGTCTATTCTGCCGTCCTCTTTTTTAAGAACAGGGGCATAGCTGGATACTCCCGTCTGGGGTCTTCGTTGTATTGAATTGTCTTTCAACCCGTTCAGTGTCCTGACCAGGAGTACGGCCCCAAGCTCAGAGAGTTTTAGACCGAGGGTGTAGGCATTATCTTCGCTGTTTATGACTATTTCCTCCTGGAGGAGTATGTCGCCGGTGTCGAGACCTTCGTCCATGAACATCGTGGTTATTCCTGTAACGGTCTCTCCGTTCATCAGCGCCCGTTGAATCGGGGCCGCACCCCTGTATTTCGGAAGAAGCGAGGCATGGACGTTAATACATCCCATGGGAGGCAATTTCAATATATCGGGAGGTATCAACTTCCCGTAGGCGACAACGATAATAATTTCAGGTGACTGCCTTGACAGCTCTTCAAAAAATGATGGAGTTTTAATGTCCGGAGGCTGTATAACCGGGATTCCATGCAGGATTGCGAATTCTTTTACGGGCGGACGTGATAATTTATGTCCCCTGCCTTTCAGCCTGTCGGGTTGTGAGACAACTCCAACAATATCCTCTCCTGATTCCATGAGCGCCTTCAGCGAGGGAACAGCAAAATCCGGGGTTCCAAAAAAAATTATCCGCATGGTTAATAATATAATATATCAGTTTTATTTTGATAATTTACGGGATTTCCTGAAACGTTTCTTGAAAAATTCCCTTTTTATGGGGCTCGTTCGGTCTAAAATCAGAATGCCGTCCAGATGATCGATTTCATGTTGTAACGCTATGGAGAGCAGGCCTTCGCCATGTAGCTCCACTGGCCTTCCTTCCCTGTCCAGAGCGCTGACCAGCACTCTTTCGGCCCTGTGTATCTTAGTGGTGTATTCAGGGATACTCAGGCAACCCTCCTCGAATTCAATGTCCCCTTCCTTCTGTATAATCACGGGGTTTATAATCACCAGCAGCTCTGATTCTGAATCTCCCACGGCTGTATCTATTACGGCCAGTCTTTTAGGCACTCCCACCTGGGGGGCCGCGAGTCCAACTCCTGGAGCGGCATGCATAGTCTCGACCATGCTGTCTATAAGCTGCTGAAGGTCGTCATCTATGGTGTCCACCGACCGGGCCTTCTTCATTAATATCTTTTCAGGATATTTCCTGATATTTAATACCGACATACTGAAATTATAAAATATTTCCGCTTCCGCGGTCGAGCAATACGCTGGTATGGGGTCTATTTGACAAAGTTCGGTAATTCTTATATTTTTAATAGCTATGAGACTGCCGGAATGGATAAAAACAAACGTGCGCGCGGATACGCGTAATACTAAACAGTTATTGAGAAGGCACAGACTATCGACAGTATGCGAAGAGGCGAGATGCCCCAACAAGGCGGAATGTTTTTCAAAGCCTACAGCCACTTTTATGATTCTCGGATCAAGCTGCACCAGAAATTGCGGGTTCTGTACCGTGAAATTCTCAAATCCCGAACCAATTGACGAAAGAGAGCCGGAGAATATTGCCGATGCCGCTGAAGAAATGGGGCTTCGATATGTTGTAGTCACATCCGTGACAAGGGACGACCTGCCGGACGGCGGGGCCGAACACTTTGCGCGGACGATAACCGCGATAAGGAAGAAGCTGCCTGACGCGAAAGTCGAGGTGCTGACACCTGATTTCAACGGCGACCCCGGCGCCCTGGAAAAAGTGCTCGAAGCGAAACCCGATATATATAATCATAATATGGAGACAGTCGAAAGACTTTATCCTCTTGTCAGGCCAAAGGCCGTATACAGTCGTTCCCTGCGGCTTCTGAAACTGGCAAGGGAGATCGCACCTGATGTATATACAAAGTCGGGGTTTATGCTCGGTCTGGGTGAGAGATATGAAGAGGTTATCCGGCTTCTGGAGGAACTGCGCGGCGCCGAATGTGATTTTATTACTATAGGCCAGTATCTTCAGCCCGCCAAAGATAATCTGCCTGTGGTAAAATACATTAGGCCTGAAGTGTTTGAGGAGTTAAAAAAGGAAGCAGTTAAAATGGGTTTCATGCATACTGCTTCAGGCCCGCTTGTCAGAAGCTCAATGAATGCGGAGGAGATGTACGGACATGTTTGAATTCAACAGGATTAAAAGGTTGCCGCCTTATGTTTTTTCGATAGTCAACAACATCAAAATGGAGGCGCGACGGAGAGGTGAGGATATCATAGACCTGGGTATGGGGAACCCTGACGGAGCTACGCCGAAACATATCGTCGATAAGCTGATAGAAGCGGTTCAAAAACCGAAAAACCACAGGTACTCCGCGTCAAAAGGCATTACACAGCTAAGAATGGCGATATGCGAATGGTACAAGAGACGGTATGACGTAGACCTTGACCCTGAATCCGAGGCCGTTGTCTCGATAGGTTCCAAGGAGGGACTGTCACATCTTGTGCTAGCCACTATTGAGCCCGGAGATGTTGTAATGACTCCTACCCCGGCGTATCCGATACATCCTTACAGCGTGATTATCGCCGGCGGTGAGGTGCGAACAATCCCTGTCGGTCCGGGAATAGATTTTTTCGATGAGATGGAAAAGGCATATAAATCCGCGTGGCCCAGGCCCAGGATGCTGATAATAAACTTTCCTCACAACCCGACCACACAGGTCGTGGAAGACCCTGATTTTTTCAGAAAGGTCGTGGATTTTGCAAAGGAAAATAAAATAATAGTCCTGCACGATCTAGCCTATGCCGACCTTGTCTATGACGGTTACAAGGCCCCCAGTTTTCTGCAGGTTCCAGGAGCAAAAGACGTTGGAGTGGAATTTTTCTCCCTTACAAAAAGTTATAACATGGCCGGCTGGCGGGTCGGCTTCTGCGTCGGCAGCAAAAAAATCATAGAAGCCCTCTCTCAGATTAAGAGTTACCTCGACTACGGCATGTTTCAGCCGATACAGATTGCGAGTGTAATCGCGCTCAGAGGGCCGCAAGAGTGCGTTGAAGATATAAGAAGTGTCTATGAGAGCAGAAGAAATGTTCTTATCAACAGCCTGCAACAGATCGGATGGAAGGTGGATCCTCCAAAGGCCACGATGTTTGTATGGGCCAGGATACCGGAAGCATTCGAAAAAATGGGTTCGCTTGAATTCAGCAAACTGCTTCTTACGGAGGGTGGGGTGGCCGTCTCTCCCGGAATAGGCTTTGGAGATGGCGGAGACAGTTACGTCAGATTCGCTCTGGTCGAGAATGAACACAGGATAAGGCAGGCGACAAAAGGGATCAGGAAGGTCCTAAGCAGATGATAAATGTCGGGATAATAGGCTTCGGCACGGTAGGTACCGGTACAGCAAAAATACTTTTGAAGAACAAAAGTCTTCTGAGGAACAGAACCGGCATCAGGATAAACCTCAAAAAAATAGCTGACCTTGACATAAAAAGGGACAGGGGAATAAAACTACCCGACAATGTGCTGACAGATAATGTTGATGAACTCATCAAGGACCCCGATATCGATATCATTGTAGAGCTGATAGGCGGCACCGGCATCGCCAGGGAGATTATACTCAAATCAATCCGGAACGGAAAACATGTGGTCACAGCGAATAAGGCATTGCTTGCGACTCATGGGACGGAGATACTTAAGGCTGCCGGAGATATGAATGTCGAGCTGGGGTTCGAGGCTTCCGTTGCCGGAGGAATCCCTGTTATCAAAGTCATAAGGGAGGGACTTGTCGCGAACCGGATAAAGGCCATTTACGGAATAATTAACGGCACGACAAATTATATACTTACCAGAATGACCGAAGAAAAAAAGGATTTCGGGGATGCGCTGAAAGAGGCGCAGAAGCTGGGCTATGCCGAAGCTGACCCGACATTCGACATTGAAGGAGTCGATTCAGCCCACAAGCTGGCGATAATCGCTTCGCTTTCATACAGTTCGCAGTTTAGTCTTAAAGACATATACTGCGAGGGAATCTCGGGAATATCACCGATGGATATCGAATTCGCCCTTGAGCTCGGTTACAAGCTGAAGCTGCTTGCTATCGCCAAGCGGCGGGGCGCAAAGGTTGAACTCAGGGTGCATCCGACAATGATTCCCAAAGAATATCTCATATCAAAAATTGACGGCGTATACAATGCGGTGTCCGTTGAAGGTGATGCCGTGGGCGCCACCCTGTATTACGGTAAAGGGGCGGGCGACATGCCGACGGGAAGCGCTGTTGTCAGCGACATAGTCGATATAGCGAGGAACATCGTGAGCAACTCTACCGGAAGGATACCTTTGATGGCGAAACCTGAAAAGGCGGTCGGCCCTATGAAGATGGACGATGTTATCTCTATGTACTACTTCAGGTTTTCAGCCCTTGATAAACCCGGAGTACTGTCGAAGATCTCCGGTATTCTGGGGAAATACAATATCAGCATAGCTTCCGTCATACAGAAGGGCAGGAGGGAAGGAAAGGCCGTGCCTCTTGTAGTCCTGACGCATAAGGCGAGAGAGAAAAACGTGGTTATGGCCATAAAAGCGATAGACAGGTTGCCTGTTGTTGCCAGCAGGACGGTGTTTATAAGAGTAGAACACAAAGAACCTGATTGATGTTTCCTGCTTTTATGTTGAATAAAGTTTCAATAAATATTAAATTACTATATCCGGGAGGTTGGAGTGGAAGAAATATTACCTGATAAAAAATTAGACATAAAAAGTCTTATCTGTCCCTATACCTTCGTTAAGGCGAAACTCGCGATAGAGGTGATGGAGATCGGACAGGTGCTGGAGATACTCCTGGACTATGAAGAGGCGTCAAGGAGTATTCCGAAGTCGATGGAAGACCATGGCCAGACCGTTTTGAAAATCGAAAAGATCAATGATACCGACTGGATTTTACTGATAAGAAAGGACAAGGACTAGTGGATTTCACAGAAGAACAGATGATGCGTTACAGCAGACACATCATACTTCCCGAAGTAGGCGGAAAGGGACAGGCAAAGATCGCCAAGGCAAAGGTTTTTATAGTAGGGGCCGGGGGACTTGGCTGTCCTGTCGGCTATTACCTTACTGCAGCAGGCGTCGGCACCATAGGAATTATTGATAACGATACCGTTGAACTCAGCAACCTCCAGAGACAGATCGCCCATAATGTAAATACAATAGGCATGGCAAAAGTCGAGTCGGCGAAGAAGACCTTCGGGGCGCTGAATCCGGATGTCAATATTGTTGCTATACAAGACAGGATTTCAAAAGACAACATCATGGACCTGATTAAAGACTATGATATCGTAGTCGACGGCAGCGATAATTTTCCCACAAGATATCTTATCAACGACGCGTGCGTTATGGCCGGAAAGCCACTCGTTAGCGGAGCGATCCTTAGATTCGAAGGGCAGGTTACGACGATGATGCCCAAGGACGGTCCATGTTACAGGTGTCTCTTCGAGGAACCGCCGCCGGCCGGCCTTGTTCCTTCCTGTCAGGAAGCCGGGGTGCTGGGTGTGATCACAGGAATAGTAGGGGGTCTCCAGGCGACAGAGGTCCTGAAGTTGATCCTTGGCAAGGGCGACCTGCTTAAGGGAGAACTTTTGATATACGATGCGCTGAAGACGACGTTCAGAAAAGTAAAAGTCCCTAAAAACCCTGCCTGTCCGGTATGTGGAGAAAACCCCACTATCACGGAACTGATCGATTACAGTAGTGGCGACTACTGCACGACATAACAACAGGGGTCCAGGATTTTCCCTCACAATCCGGCGTTTCGCAGAATCCATCGGCGTGGACGAATCCTCCTTAATCAGGGAAATCCGGTAATACATGCGAATCAAGCTTATTATCTTTGATCTCGACGGCACACTGGTTGATTCAATTGTTGATATAACAGCCGCGCTGAATTATGCCACGGAGCCGTATGACATCGACAGACTGACGGTTGAGAAGGCTACAGGCATGGTCGGCGAGGGCCTGACAAGGCTGATTGAAAAACTACTTGGAGAAGAGAGGGCTGAAATATTGCCCAATGTGCTCGAAAGGTTTTTAAGTTACTATACTGACCATCTGACCGATTTTTCGGCGCCGTATCCCGGAGTCCGGGATACTCTGGAAAGACTCGGCGGGTATAAAAAGGCGGTCATCTCCAACAAAAGGGAACTCCTTACCAGAAAACTGCTCCAGGGGCTTGAACTCGACGGATACTTTGATCTTATCCTTGGCGGCGACAGCGTTGAGACAAAAAAGCCTTCCCCTGAACCTGTACTGAAAGTCATTGATATGCTGCGATCAACACCTGAAGAAACCGTGATTGTCGGCGACAGTAATTACGATATAGAGGCCGGAAAGGCCGCCGGCATAACTACCATCGCGGTTTCTTACGGCTACAGGGACGTCAGCCTTCTTCATGATGCGGACTTTATAATCGACGATATAAGGGACCTGGAACCGAAACTCAACGCACTTTAAAATCGGCTGGAACTATTTTTAACATGGAAACAACTCTGGACGGGATTCGTGACATAAAGCTGTACCAGAACAGGAAGGGATACAGGTTTTCCGTTGACGCACTACTACTCTATTCCTTCGTTAATGTAAAAAACGCCGGAAATATAATTGACCTGGGAGCGGGCTCCGGCGTAATCGGACTGCTGCTGGCCAAAAAATATACCGGCGCGAAAGTTTTACTGCTGGAATTACAGGAGAGTTTATTCAGGCTTGCCGAGAGAAATATCGGTATTAATAATCTTCAGGAGAATGTTCACGCCATCCTGTCAGACATAAAAGACGTCAGGCAGGTCGTTGCGCCCCAGTCATACGATGTCATTGTCTCTAATCCACCATTCAGAAAACCGAAATCAGGGCGTATAAGCGCCGGGGAAGAGAAGGCGATCGCACGGCATGAGATGCGGCTGAACCTTGATGATCTGGCGGATGCCGCATCATATCTTCTTAAGGCGAGGGGAAGATTCTTCATGATATTCCACCCTGAAAGGATTCTTGAAGTGGCCGACGCACTCAGGCTGAAGCGCCTGGAGCCGAAGAGAATCAGGTTTGTTTATAATGATGCCGGGGCGGAATCCAGGATCGTCATGATCGAGGCGGTGAAAGGAGGAAGTGCCGGGTTGAAGATTGATAATCCATTGTATATTTACGATAAAAACGGTTCATATACCGTGGAGGTGCAAAAAATCTACGATTTCAGGACATGCTGACAAACACATCTTCATATTAAATATATGGACTGAAAAATATATTTATTGACGGATTTATATTATTTATAACAATATATTTCAAGTATTCTGTATAATATGAAAAATTTCGTATGAGGAGGAGATGTTATGTTTTTTTTCAAGGTTTTGGGGGTTGCAGTTCTTTCACTGGCATTACCGGCGCTCGCATCCGCATCTGGAGCTCATGACGGACTCAACTGTGTTGGCTGTCATGGAATTCATAATGCAAAGGGCGAGATTATCTTTGCTGTTGAACCAAACAAGAAGAGCATTAATCCTGCGACAAAGAAGCCGTTCAAGGGTACGACCGCTCTATGCCTTGGCTGTCATGAAGATATAGAGAAAGGCGGAATGGGAATTGCCGTGATTTCATCTTCACATAGCCATCCGTTTGGAGTGACGCCTGATCCGAAGGTGGCGCAGGTTCCGGAGATTTTCTTAAGAGAGGGCAGGCTTGATTGCGTGGGCTGTCATGACCCGCATCCTTCCAATCCTAATTACAGGTACCTGAGAGTGGACACGGATAAAGGCTCGAACCTCCAGGGCTTCTGCGGAATGTGCCATGCTTCAAAGACGGACGCCAAGCTATTAAAGAACATGAAGATATTTAACAGTATGGACGAGAGAACTTATAAGGTTCCCACTAAGAAGAAGTAATGATTAAAAATACTTTCTGCATCCTTGACGGCATCGGAGAAAAGCTCGAAAAGCGCCTCTGGAAAGAGGGTGTTTTGACCTGGGACGATTTTACGGATGCGGATGAACTGCTCGGATTTGCTCCTGAAACGAAGAGGCTCTTTGACGAGAGCCTCTTGCAGGACTCGACTGAATTGAGTACCGGGAATGCGGAATATTTCTTCAGGAGACTAAAGAGCAGGGAACACTGGCGGCTTTTTGATTTTTTTAAAGAAGACGCTGTCTGTCTTGATATCGAAACAAATGGGCTTCAGCCTAACAATGGAGGATATGTAACTGTTGTTGGACTTTATGACGGTTATGATTATAAATGTTTTGTCAGGGGTAAAAACCTGACCGTGGAAAATCTCAACACTGAACTCAAAAAATATAAATGCCTGATCACCTTTTACGGCGCCGCGTTTGATATACCTTTTCTGCTGAGAACTTTCAACGGCGTTCAGTTCAATATTCCACATTTCGATCTCTGCTTCAGCGTAAAGAGGCTTGGATTTAAAGGTGGGCTTAAAAAACTTGAGCAGGACCTCGGGATAGAGAGAGACGAGTCAGTCCGGGGGCTTGACGGTTATGACGCTGTAAAACTATGGGAACTTGCGAAAAGGGGTTCTTCCGGGGCGCTGGACCGGTTGATAAATTATAACAGGGAAGATACAGTAAATCTGATGCAGATTGCAAATATTCTTTATGAAAGGCTTAGAGAGTTAACCGGAATAGAGGAATATCTGTCCATTGAAGCCGTTTGATAATTTCTTTACATATTTAGCCATCGAAAAGGGCCTCTCGAGAAATACTATCGCTTCGTATTCCAATGACCTGAAGAAATATGCATCTTTTTTATCCGAAAGGAAACAGGATATAAATTCTGCCCTGAGGGCTGACATAATAGACTTTGTCGAGTTGCTTGGAAATGAAGGCTACTCGGCCTCCAGTGTCTGCAGATATTTATCTTCGATAAAGGCCTACTATAAATACCTGGTTATCGAAAATATCATTGATAATGACCCTTCTGAAAATATACATACCCCAAAAAAGTGGAGCAGACTACCAAAAGCATTGAGCGTGTCCGAGGTCAAAGACCTGCTCGATACAAAACTCACCGGCAGGACGGTATTGAGGGATTCCTCTATGATAGAACTGCTTTATTCATCAGGACTGAGGGTCAGCGAACTGGTTGCCATCAAACTCGGCGATATGAATTTTGACGCCGGGTTTATCAGGGTCATAGGCAAGGGGAATAAGGAACGCGTGGTGCCCATGAATCACAGGGCCATTGAAAAGATCAAACTGTATATTGTCCAGGAGAGGCCGCATATATTAAAGAAAAAACAGTCGCAATACATCTTTGTTACAAAAAGGGGCGGACCGATGAGCAGGCAGAGGTTCTGGCAGACGCTAAAGGTCGTCGGCAGGCAGGCAGGCATCAATCTTTCTCCTCATACAATACGGCACTGTTTCGCTACGCACCTGCTTGAAGGTGGGGCGGACCTCCGATCGGTACAGAAGATGCTCGGCCATCTGGATATATCTACTACACAGATATATACAAAAGTAACGAGCGACAGGATCAGGAAGGTCTTCAGACAATACCACCCAAGGGCATAATACATTCAGCCGGCGGTGCTTTTTTGTTTTCTAATCCAAACTGCACTGGATACTGATGCGTTATTTATAATTTTGCTTATGAGTTTATAAATTAAAAAAATCACCTTGCTACTTTACCCCAAAACTAAAATTATGTTATCTTTTAAGACTTCAGTGAAATTGTCTTTTATTGCTAAGACATTGTTTTGGCGGTAGTTTACAGACCAGAATCGAAAGGAGTTTAATAATGCTGATAATAGGCGAAAAATTGAGCATCATAGCAAAGAGGGTTAGAGAGGCTATGATGAAGAAAGATAAAGAACCCATTCAGGAAATCGCGACTGCCCAGTGGAAAGCAGGAGCCGGAATAATCGACGCAAATATAGGACCTGCCGAAGACGGCGGCGAAGATCTGATGCAGTGGATGGTTACAACGATACAGGAAGTTGTGTCAGCCCCGGTCTGTCTTGATACGACCAATTTCGACGCTCTCGAGGCTGGACTCAAGGTCCATAATAACGAATGGGGGAAACCACTGATAAATTCTACTTCCAATGACCCCGAGAGGTTTCCAATCCTTGAGCTTGCCGCAAAGTATAATTCGCAGGTTATAGGACTGACTGTGGGCAAGGGAGGTCTTCCCGCAGATGCAGAGGAAAGGGCCGAAATTGCCGCGGAAATCATGGCAAGGGCGATGGAATACGGCGTTTCGCTGGAAGATATTTACCTGGATCCGCTTGTCCTTCAGATAGCGACCACTCAGGACCAGGCCATAAAAGTCGTAAAGACTATAAAGATGTTCCAGGAACTGAATGACCCGCCTATGAAAACCGTTGTGGGGCTGAGCAATATTTCAAACGGATGTCCGAAGAGTTTAAGACCTGTTATCAACAGTAATTTCCTCGCTCTGCTGATGTACGAGGGACTCACGGCTGCTATCGCGGATCCCCTGGAGAAGGAGATTATCCATACGGTAAAAACGATAGATGTGATAATGGGCAAAACATTGTACGCGCATTCATATATGGAACTGTAAATGTCGCCGGCGGCTTGACGCCCGGAAAATCAAAAGACCATAAGTTTTCGGATTATAAATTTCAGACTGGAGGTTCAGATGTCATTCACACCGACCAAGGAAACATACAGTGGAAAAGTATATCCTGTTACGATAGGAACGGGTGATAAAGCGGTTACTTTTGGAGGAGAAAACGTCCTTACTTTTCATTCATTCGAAGGGGAAACGCCGAATAGACCCGTTATAGCGTATGAGATACAGGACGTCCCCCCGACTGATTGGCCGGACAGTGTTAAAAAACCGTTTGAGGGTGTTTCGGATGATCCTGTTAAGTGGGCGAAATTCTGTCAGGATGAGCTTAAGGCCGCAGTGATCGCCCTAAGACTGATCGGGACCCATCCGGACAAAGAAGACCGTTCACCCGTGGAGGCCTCGAAAACCGTTAGTGATCTGCTGGCCGCGATAGATGTACCACTTATAATTCTGGGCAGTAATCATGCCGAAAAAGATTCTCAGGTGCTGGTTGCCGTGGCAGAGGCGGCCAAAGACAAAAACTGCGTTATCGGAAAGGCGCAGGAGGCGAATTACAAGACGATCGCTGCGGCGGCAATGGCTAACAATCACAAGCTGATAGCAATGTCGGAGCTTGATATTAACCTCTCAAAGCAGTTAAACATACTTATTACACAGATGGGTTTTGAAAAAGAAAGACTGATAACCGATCCGATGTGTTCCGCGTTGGGCTACGGGCTTGAGTACACATATTCGGTTATGGAAAGAATAAGACTTGCCGCGCTTTTACAACAGGACGCGACAATGCAGCCGCCCATGCTTGGAGATATCGGCATGTACGTCTGGAAGGTGAAGGAAACACATGCCCCCGAGTCTGACCAGCCTCAATGGGGTCCAACAGAAGAGCGTGGAATAGCCTGGGAAGCTACAACCGCGACATCGCTGCTCATAGCAGGCGCGGAACTTTTGATAATGAGACACCCAAAGGCTGTGGATGCGCTCGAAAAAGTTATAGAGGAACTTGTTTAATGGCGGATTCTAAAGTGGAAACCAGAAATTCCGGCTGTTTCGTGTCATCCGGATTTCAGCGTGGGGTTTTCAGTATTTTTCAGGAGGTTTAAAAATGGCTTTATCAGGCGTTGAGATATTCAAGCTTTTACCAAAGACCAACTGCAAGAAATGCGGTCATCCAACCTGTCTTGCTTTTGCGATGAAACTTGCCCAGCGACAGGCTTCACTCGATTCGTGTCCGGACGTTTCCGAAGAAGCAAAACAGAAACTTGGAGAGGCCTCGGCCCCACCGGTTCGGCCGATAACCTTCGGATCGGGAGATAAAGCTGTCAAGATGGGAGAAGAGACCGTTCTCTTCAGGCACGATAAAAAGTTTGTAAATCCGTGTGCCTTTGCTCTTGAGATTAAGGACACGCTTTCACCCGAAGAGATTTCGGAATTAGCCGCGCAGGTCGTCGGCTCCGAAATCGACAGGGTTGGTCAGAAGTTGAGAATCGACGCGATTGCACTGACCGATTCATCGGGTGATGCCGGAAAGTTTGAATCCGCCGCGAAACTGGTTGCCGGGAAAGCGCCTGAGGTTCCAGTGATTCTATGCACTGAAAATCCGGAGGCTGCTGAAGCGGCCGTGAAAATATTTGCCGGGAAAAGGCCGGTAATTTACGGGGCGAATTCATCGAATGCCGAAGCTATGGCGGATATTGCAAAGGCCAACAAGGCTGTGCTGGGAGTAACCGCGAACGGCCTTGAGGAGCTTTCGGCGCTTACGGAAAAGATTAAGTCTCTTGGAGTCGAGGATATGGTTATAGATTCCGGTGCAAGGAAGGCAAAAGATATAATCGAGCATAACACCTTAATAAGAAGGGCCGCGATAAAAAAAGGGTTCAAGCCTTTAGGCTATCCAGTTATCAATTTCGCGCAGAGAGAAGACAGCCTTCATGAAACTCTCATTGCTGTTATCGGAGTGGCGAAATACGCCTCCATAACGGTATTGAGCAGTATAGAAAAGTGGAAAAGCCTCGCACTGTTTGCTCTCAGACAGAATATCTATACCGACCCGCAGGTGCCTATGCAGGTCCAGCAGAAAATATACAATATTGGCGAGCCGGGCCCTGACGCTCCACTTTTTATAACGACAAACTTTTCCCTGACTTATTTTATAGTTTCCGGAGAGATAGAAAACAGCAGTGTCGCAAGCCGGCTGGCGGTAATGGACTGCGAAGGGCTTTCTGTTTTAACGGCCTGGGCGGCCGGTAAATTTACCGCTTCGAAGATAGCACAGTTTATTAGTGAAAGCGGCGTGGACAAGGAAATATCTCATAAGGAACTGATAATACCGGGCTATGTTGCGATATTGAGCGGATCGGTCGAAGATAAACTTCCGGGATGGAAAATCACAATCGGGCCGCGTGAAGCCAACGCGATCCCGACTTTTTTAAAGACAAAAGCGGTGTAGCCCCGATTAAAGAAAACAGACAGGGCGAATTTTCTTTTTTTATGCCCAAAATAAAAAATAACACTTTGCGAGCTTGGGTGAGGAAATATTTCGTATGAACGTTTTCACTATTAATGCCCCACCCATGATGACAGGAGGTCATAATGTCTAAGTTAATAGCCACAGCGGCTATAAGAGGCGCGAATAACCTGGTGAAACGCGCTGATGATATGCTCCAGAAGGCCATTGCCGCACATGGTGAGGATTTTGCGTTTGAATTTCCTGATACAGCGTTTTATCTGCCCATGATATACGCAATGACAGGTTTTGCCGTGAAGACTCTCGGGGATATGAAGAAGGCGCTTGAAAACACCAGGAGTCTCCTTCACGACGAGCCTGATGAAAATCTCTGGAAGCCTTATCTCGGGGAGGCTCTTGATTCAGGCATGGCCTCTCTTTTTGCGGAAGAGATTATCATGGCAGTGCGTTATATAGAAGGTCTCGAGCCTTGCAAGGATCCTGAAACGGGTTATGTATATAACGGATTCATTACCGACACAATACAGCGTAACCTCGGCATCCAACTCGTTGACGGAACAATGCCGGGATTCGCCGCCATAATAGGTGCAGCGCCGGATGACGAGACAGCGGTCAAAATAGTCAGGGAGTTACAGGAAAAAAACATCCTTTCATTTCTTTCGGGTAATGTCAACGGCAACAGCGTTACAAAACAGCTTCTCAGGCAGGGCGTGGAACTCGGCTGGGATACCAGGATTGTGCCTCTCGGACCCGATACGGAACATACCCTTTACGCCCTCGACTGGGCTGTAAGGGCTTCACTAATATTCGGAGGCAAAAAGCCTGGTGACTTCAGGGAACATCTCAAATACCAGAAAGACCGTGTTTTTGCCTTCGCGCTCGTACTCGGTGAGCTTAACGATATTATATGGACAACAGGGGCCGGCGCCATTAACATGGGGTTTCCGGCAGTATGCGATACGGATGTTCCCGTGATACATCCGACCGGCGTATGTCTTTATGAAGAGGTCGACAAGGAACTGGACCACAGCAAGATCGTCCAGAAGGTAATTGAAGTAAGAGGACTCAAGATAGTTGTTGAAAGACCTCCTATCCCCGTGGCGTATGGCCCGGCGTTCGAAGGCGAGAGGATAAGAAAAGAGGACATGTTTATAGAGTTCGGCGGTCAGCGTACGCCTGCCTTCGAGTGGGTAAGAACAAGAGAACTCGAGGAGATAGAAGACAACAAGGTCATTATTGTTGGGGAGAACTGGCAGGAGAGGTTCGAACAAGGCGGAAAGATGCCTTTAGCCATAGTGGTGGACATCGCCGGAAGAAAAATGCAGAAAGACTTTGAATCGGTAATAGAGCGAAAAATACATCACAACCTCAATGAGGCGCAGGGCCTCTGGCATATGGGCCAGAGAGATATAAACTGGGTCAGGATAAGCAATAACGCGAAAAAAGATGGCTTGACCCTGGAGCATATAGGCATAATCCAGGCCACAATGACCCATTCCAGGTTCAAATCCATAGTCGACAAAGTGCAGGTAACGCTTTATGTGGATGAAAAAGACGTCCTCGAGTTACAGGAGGAGGCGAGAAAGGCTTATCGTGAGCGTGACCTTAGACTCGGCAATATGACGGATGAATCAGTGGATATATTTTATTCATGCCTGCTTTGCCAATCCTTCGCCCCGAGTCATACCTGTGTAATTACACCTGAACGCCTCGGTCTCTGCGGCGCATATAACTGGCTTGACGGAAAGGCCGCGTTTGAGATCGATCCCACCGGCGGCAACCAGCCGATCACAAAAGGTGAGGTCATTGATAACCTCAAGGGCAGATGGACCGGTGTCGATGAATATATTCAGAAGGCTACCGGGGGCGCTCTTGAGACCATGAACGCATACACCATAATGGACAATCCGATGACATCATGCGGCTGTTTTGAATGCATAGTCGCGATCGTCCCTGAAGCAAACGGCGTGATGCTGGTCCAGCGCGGCCATACGGAAATGACACCTGCGGGCATGAAGTTTTCAACTCTTGCCGGTAGCGTCGGAGGCGGAATGCAGACACCGGGTTTTATGGGCATCGGAAGAAATTTCATCACGAGCAAGAAATTTCTATACGCCGACGGTGGATTAAAGAGAATAGTATGGATGACGAAAAATCTCAAGGAGAGCCTGAAGGAGGCATTCAGTAAACGGGCTGCAGAGGAAGGAGTGCCTGACCTGCTCGATAAGATTGCCGATGAAACAGTCGCTGAAGAATCAGAAAAGCTGCTTGAGTTCCTTACCAGCGTCGGACATCCCGCACTTGAGATGGATCCGATGTTTTAAATGAACGGTATCCAGTTCTGGGTTCAGGACTGAAAATTCAGTCCGGGTTCTGAAAATTTAAGTTTGGAGGAGATATGTCAGAGAACATAAAGAGCGCCAATAAGTCATCGGAAAAGATTATAAATTGGGGCGAGACCAGAGGCATAGATACCTGTTTTGAGAGGGCGCTGAAACTCAAGCCCTGTCCGATAGGCTCCACGGGAGCCTGCTGTGATAACTGTCATATGGGGCCATGCAGGCTGGTCGGGAAAAACGCCGAGGAAGAGGCGAGGGGTGTATGTGGAGCCACACTGGCAACCGTGGCGTCAAGAAATCTGCTGAGGATGATAGCCGCCGGGACCGCCGCGCATTCGGACCATGCAAGGGACATGGCGTTTACGTTGCTCGCTGTCGCCGAAGGCGAGGCCAAGGACTTCAGGATAACCGATGTCAGAAAGCTCTATCGAGTTGCCGGATATCTTGATATAGAGATTGAAGGAAGACCTGTTAATGACGTTGCTCGTGATGTCGCCCTGAAATTACTGGATGACTTCAGCAGGCAGAAGGGCGAGATCAATTATGTCAGTCGCGCACCCAGGAAGACGCAGGATCGATGGAGGAAGTGGGGCATAGTCCCGAGGGGAGTAGACAGGGAAGTTGTCGAAGCACTCCACAGGACAAATATCGGGGTCGACCATGACCCGGACCATATCCTGACACATGGGCTGAAAACCGCGATTGCGGACGGATGGGGCGGATCAATGATCTCGACTGATATTACCGACATACTATTTGGAACTCCCAAGCCGGTCCAGGCGAAGGCAAGCCTTGGCATATTCAAGGAGGACGAAGTTAATCTTATCGTCCACGGACATGAGCCTTCGCTCGCTGAGATTATAGTGGACGTTGTTTCAGAGCAGGAGATGATCGAATACGCGAAGTCAAAGGGGGCCGTGGGAATAAACCTCGGAGGTATGTGTTGTACGGCCAATGAAGTGCTCATGAGGAATGGCATACCGACTGCGGGCGGATTTACAAACCAGGAGCTCGGCATCATGACCGGACTTGTCGACGCAATAAGCGTAGACGTGCAGTGCATAATGCCTTCGATTGTGGAGCTTTCGAGTAAATTCCATACAAAAGTTATTACAACATCCGAAAAGGCGATGATTCCCGGCGCGATACATATAGAATATGATGAGCACAGGGCGAAAGAGGTAGCACGTGAAATCGTAAAACTGGCGATCGATAACTTCCCCAACAGGAAGGCCGAGGGCAGCCATATTACTGAAACATCACCTTTGATCGCCGGTTTTTCACAGGAATACATAGAGTATATGCAGGGTGGTTCGTGGAGGGCGTCTTTCCGGCCGCTGAATGATGCCATAATGGCGGGAAGGATCCGGGGTGTAGTGGGTCTTGCCGGATGTGACAACCCGAGAGTCCAGGCAACAGGCATACACACATTTATCGCATCCGAGCTGATTAAAAATGACGTGCTGGTTGTTTCTACCGGATGTGGCTCGGCAGCCTGCGGAATTGCGGGTTATCTCACGCCGGAAACAGCGATCGAAATGGCGGGCCCGGGATTAAGGGAAGTCTGCGAAGCGATCGGGATCCCCCCTATACTGCATCTTGGCTCCTGCGTTGACAATTCGAGAATACTCACTATCGTCTCCGCAATGGCCGCTGAAGGAGGACTTTCGGAGGAGATCGCTGGAATGCCTGCCGTCGGCATCGCTCCTGAATGGATGAGTGAAAAAGCCATCGCCATCGGTTGCTATTTTGCAGCTTCGGGCGTACCTGTGGTATTCGGAGGTGAATCACCCGTGGGGGCGAGCGAAGAGGTAACAAGGATAATGACGGAGGTCTGGATGGAAAGGTTCATGGGAGCATTACATTTCGAGCCCGACCCGGAGAAGATGCTTAGCCTTGCGCTTAGTTATATAGACGGGGCGAGAGAAAGACTTAAGCTCAGAAAATATGAACCGGGCAAATTCGGCGGAGAGCGGGTTCTCATGGATATGGCCGCAAGACGTGAAATCGAGAAATCGGCCAAGCCGCATATGGGTATATACTGAACGCGTATCGAGCTTGAGATGTGAAGTTATAAATCCGTGGATATACAATACTTAAGAATTACTATTCGGAGGTTTGATGAAGGTTGAAGAATTAAATGTCGATGAGATAATCGGACGTGTCGGCAGGATACTCAGCGAAGAGGACAAGAAAAAAGGAATCCTTATATACTCATTCCAGAAGATACAGGAAGAATTCGGATATCTCCCGGAGGATGAATTAAAGACCCTTTCTCAAAAACTTTCCATGCCGCTGGCCGAGATATACAGTGTCGCAAGTTTTTACAAGCAGTTTCATTTTTCTCCGAGGGGCAGGAAGGTAGTCAGGGTTTGTACCGGCACGGCCTGTCATGTCAGGGGAGCGAAAGACGTGCTCAATAGCCTGGAAAACGAATTCGGAATTAAGGAAGGTGAAACCACTGAAGATCGTGAGCTGACGCTTGAGACTGTTGGCTGCGTCGGCTGCTGCGGACTCGCGCCGGTTGCAACAGTAAATGAGGAAGTTATTGGAGACATCGGAAGAAAAAAACTGAAATCTTTAATAAAGCTTATAAAAGAGGACCAGAATGAACAGCAGACTTAACAGTATAGATGAACTGAAAGACCTCAGGGTCAGACTTGAGGAAGAGACCTTCAGGCCAGAGAAGAACAGGGTTCGGGTCTGCTGCGGAACCGCGTGTATCGCGTCGGGCTCAAAAAAATTGGTTAAGGCCTTCGAGGAAGAATCCGAAAGAAAAGGCGTTGAGGTTGAATTTGTAAAAACAGGTTGCCAGGGCCTCTGCCAGAAGGGACCGGTCATGAAGGTTGAACCTTACGGCTTTTTCTATCAGAAGGTCGGTGAAAGGCACGTAAGTGAGATAATCTCAAGTACATTTTCCATCGGGGCTCCCGTAAGGGAACTGCTCTACAGGGATTCCTTTCTTGACGAACCGGTGGAGGAGGTCGAAGAAGTTCCTTTTTATAAAAAGCAGTTGAGGGTCGCGTTGAGGAATAACGGGATGATAGACCCCAACAATATTCATCAATATATCGCGGTCGGAGGCTACAGCGCCACGGAAAAGATATTTAGCTCGATGACACCTGATCAGGTGCTGGCCGTGATTGACAGGGCGAACCTCAGGGGCAGGGGCGGTGCCGGATTCCCGGCCGGCAGGAAATGGGCCCACTCAAAGAAGTCTCCCGAAAAGATAAAATTTGTTGTCGCCAATGGAGACGAGGGCGATCCAGGGGCTTTTATGGACAGGGCCATCATGGAAGGAGACCCACATATACTCCTGGAAGGAATGCTGATATGCGCGTATGTGCTTGGAGCCAATTACGGCTTTATATATGTCCGGCATGAGTATCCACTGGCTGTCAGGAACTTGAGGATCGCCATTAATCAGGCCGAAGAGCTGGGAATGCTCGGTGAAAATATACTCGGTACGGGGTTTGATTTTACCGTCGACATCAGGGAAGGAGCTGGCGCTTTTGTATGCGGCGAATCAACCGCCCTTGTTGCGTCCATAGAGGGCGAGCGGGGATTCCCGAGGCCAAGGCCCCCGAGGCTTTCCGAGCCCGGTGGCGGAGTCTGGGGTTATGTGACCAACCTCAATAATATAGAGACATACGCGTGTGTCCCGCATATAATCGAAAATGGCGCCGACTGGTTTCTTAATATCGGCACGCCGAAATCAGCGGGGACGAAGGTCTTCGCCTTGACGGGAAAGGTTGTCAATACCGGCCTCGTAGAGGTCCCGATGGGCATGACTTTAAGGGAGATAATCTATGATATCGGTGGCGGGATTATAAACAACAAGGCCTTTAAGGCTGTTCAGACTGGTGGGCCTTCCGGCGGCTGCCTTCCGACGGAACTTCTCGACCTGCCGGTTGATTTCGATTCATTAATCGAGGCCGGCTCCATGATGGGGTCCGGCGGAATGGTCGTAATGGACGAAGACACCTGCATGGTTGATGTGGCAAAGTTTTTCCTGTCATTCACCCAGTCCGAATCATGCGGAAAATGTCCGTCCTGCAGAATCGGCACATACCATATGCTCCAGATCCTAGAGAGAATAACGACAGGCAAGGGAGAAGAAGGCGATATAGAGAGACTCGAAAAACTCGGCCGGCGCATACAGCAGGCTTCCCTGTGTGGCCTGGGACAGGCTGCGGCCAACCCCATTCTTTCCACGCTCAGATACTTCAGGGAAGAATACGAGGAACATATCAGCGATAAATACTGCCGTGCTAAAGCCTGTAGCGGACTCGGCAAGTTTAGTATTGACCATGAAGCATGTATTCTCTGCGGTCTTTGCAAGGAGGCATGTGCTTTTGACGCAGTAAAAGAGACCAGGAATAAATTCTTTATCGACCAGGATTACTGCACCAGGTGTAATGCATGCTATAAGGCCTGCCCGGTCGATGGTGTAAAGATCGAAAAACATAAGAGACGCGCAGTCGAGCAGGAGGCTTCATGAGCGATACGAAGAACGAACCCGGAAAGAAAGACATGAAGGACGTATTTGAGTCCGTCAAAAACATAAAGTGCGACATACAGAAGTCCCTCAAATTTGTCGGGGAGTTTCTTTCGGAGCCGATGTGTGGAAGATGCCTGCCCTGTTCTCTCGGAAGCTATGAGGCGATGGTCAGGCTGAAGAAGATCTCGGATGGAGTCGGCGAACAGGTAGACATTGACGCGCTCGATAGAATCAGCAGGCAGATGACCGAAGGCTCCATGTGCAAAAAAGGCAAGGATACCGCGAAATTCATCCTTGAATCCCTGAAATCGGATGCCTATGAAGAGCATCTCGATAAGAAGTGCAGAGAGCTGGAATGCCTCCCGCTTGTTACATACAGGGTAATACCGGAAAAATGCGTTATGTGTGGCTTATGCAGGGATGCATGCAGGTATAATGCTATTCTGGGCGAGAAGAGGACACCTTATCTTTCATGTTACATGCCTTTTGAGATCAGACAGAGAAGATGCGTCAAATGCGGTGAATGTAAAGTCGCCTGTTCTTATGGCGCGATAGAGATAGCGGAAGAAAAAATTGAAGCGCTTGTTTAATATTTAGGAGGAAAGCATGGGGAAAATGGTTAATCTGAAAATAGATGGAAATGAAGTTAAAGTTAAGGAAGGTCTTAATCTTATAGAAGCAGCGGAGACTGTCGGGATACATATCCCCAATCTCTGTTATCTGAAGGGTATGAAGGGCATTGGTGCGTGCAGGCTATGTCTTGTTGAAGTCGAGGGAGGCAGAGGACCTGTTATCGCGTGTAATATAAAGGCCAGGGAAGGCATGGATGTACAGACGAAAACCGACAAGGTGCAGGAAATAAGAAAATTCGTGATAGATCTAATCCTCTCGATGCATCCTCTTGACTGCATGACATGCACAAAGGCCGGGGTCTGCAATCTTCAGAAATACGCTTATGACTTTGAGATAAAAGAGTCGAGCTTCAGCAGGAAAAGCTTCGGTTATCCGACCGATGAATCGAATCCATTCATAAAAAGGGACCCAGAATACTGCATACTTTGTGGAAAATGCATCCGGGTATGCAAGGCCCAGGACACCAAAGTTCTTGACTTCAAGGGCAGGGGCGTAGGCGCAAAAGTCGTTACCGGCAATGAAAAACCACTTCAGGAATCATCATGTACATTCTGTGGCAGTTGTATCGATGTATGTCCGGTAAATGCGCTTGTTGAAACGAACTGCCTGAGAAAAGGAAGAGAATGGGAGTACGAAAAGATTAATTCAGTCTGTTATTTATGTGGCTGTGGCTGTGATATTATTTTGAGCGTTAAAGACGGAGAAGTTGTAAAAATAAACTCAGGGGCGCCCGATGGTGCGTCAGAGCGTTTTATCTGTGCTACTGGAAGGTTCGGGTTTGACCACCTGAACTGTGACATGAGAGTGTCCACGCCGCTGAAAAGGGTAAACGGAGAATTACAGGAGACGACTTGGGATGACGCCACCAAAATAGTCGCAGGAAAACTCAGCTCTGCGGGCGCCGACGCCGCTTTTATATGCAGCGGCAATATCATGAACGAAGACGCCCTTCTTCTGAAGCAGCTCGCCACCGATGTAGTAAAGACCGGAAACTGTGATTCATCAGTCAGTCTCTATTCGGATTATGAGGCGCTGAAAGGCGGAGGCGCTGACATCGATAGTGCCGACCTCCTGATTCTTGTAGGCATTGCGCCCGACCAATGGAAGAGGTTTCTCCCCGCTGTTGACGCTGTAGTAAGAAAGAGAGTAAATGCCGGAGCAAAGCTGATCGTGATAAATTCGGTCGAACCGAAAATTTCGGGTGCGGCCACTGCCTTTCTTGAGGGCGATGAAGTAAAAATTCTCGAAGAATTCGCTCAGGCACTGATCTCAGGAGGCGTTAAAGCACCCAAAGAGATGATCGAGGCGCTCGCCCATGTAGACCCCTCGGACGCAGTGATGGAGGCGTCAGTGCTATTTAAGGAGTCAAAATCACCATTGATAATTTCGTCCCCCCCGCTCTACAAGGCGGCATCCAATTTATCTCTGATTAGAGGAAATGCCGTTACCGTTCCGCTGGAGGCGAACGCAAAGGGCGTAGTGATGATGGGTCTTGGAGCGGGCGGTAAGAAGTTCAGTGATATTGTTTCTTCATCCACCCAGGTCCTCTATGCCGTTGGTGAGGTTCCGGTTTCAAAAAGACCGGATACCGGATTCCTTATTGTGCAGAATACCCATATGACCGATCTTTCGACGCAGGCCGACATAGTCCTCCCTTCAACAACGCCTTATGAGGCGGATGGCACGATCGTCGATTATCTCGGAAGAATAAAGGAAGTAAAGAAGGCCTTGGATCCGGCTGCTGATGCCAGGTCAAATGCTGAAATTATTATGGATATTGCCAGTGCAATGGGAACTTCGCTTAAACATGTCAAGGCAAGTGAAGTTAAAAGGGCTGTAAAGTCTAAGCTTAAACCGGCATTCAGTCCGTTCGCTAAAGATAAAGGATTAGATATCGACGAAGAAGAATTCACCAGGGAGAGGAATAGAACCACGGTCAACTGTTCCAGGCTGCTCTGGCTCAAGGAACTGGAAGAATCGGTTTCTGTCTGAATAAAGCAGGGAGCCTGTTCATGAGCAGGCTCCCTTTCCAGCAGAGAAAAGCATAGCGCATAGCAAAAAACAAGAAACAAAAAACCCTCAGTGTTCAGAGACGAAATCAGATCGAAAGAAAAACGATAGCTACAGACGACTACTATAAAATCCCCCTAATTCCTCCCTTACTAAATCAGGAAACTATCCGGTAAAAAGGCAATTAAGATTTTTTGAAGCCGCTCCTGATAAGGTGGCGCGGAATTTTTTTATTGACAGAAAACAAATAAATATTTAATATTTCAGATTACATGAAAATATCAATATTACGGATTTATTGATATTTTCGATAATTTTTTAATAACACTAAAGAAAGGGGGTATTACAGAATGAAGAAAGTATTGGCTTTATTGTTTACCATATTAATGGTACTTTCACTTTCCCTTGCTGTCGGTTGCCAGACTACGGACGAAGCTCCAACACCTGGTTATGGTGAGCCTGCGGCTGGTTATGGTGAGCCTGCGGCACCGGGTTACTGATATGCACCTTAACGGAATCTAAAGATAGTTACGAAAAAGGGCCCTTATTCGGGTCCTTTTTCTTTTTTTTTGCTTTACATATCGATTCTCCGGGTAAAAATGTTTTATACTACATAAATGAAATTACATAACGCTCTTGTTTTTTTTCTGCTTCCGGTTATACTTCTGTTTTTCTCCTGTGCGTATGCCGTTGCCCTGGAGGCTGAAGTCATTCCCACCGAGGTCGGGCAGGGTGATGCATTTGCGGTTAAAATATCCGGCGCAAGCTTGTCAGAACACCCCATCTCCGTCTTCAGGAACAGAATCATCGGATTTAGTGAGTGTGGAAAGGGATGTTTTATCGGTATCGGAGCTGTTGACATGGGCACAAAGCCCGGTGAATATAAGATCGAGCTTGACACAGCCGACGTGAAAACGAGCCTGCCACTGGTTGTTAAAAAAGCCGATTTTCCCTCGATATCCCTTACCCTGCCGGAAGGAAAAGTATTTCCGAACAAAAAAGATCTCAAAAGGGCCATAAGGGAAGCGGATAAACTGAAGAAGATATGGCCGGTATCGACAGAGAAATTATGGTCTGGAGAATTTATCCTGCCGCTTGAAAACGGTATATCAACCGTATTCGGCACAAAACGCGTAATCAATAAAAAAAAGAACAGCATCCACAGGGGGATGGATATACGGGGAAAACACGGTGAAAAAGTAAAGGCATCGAACAGGGGCAGGGTCGTTCTGGCCGAAGAACTTTTTTTTGGAGGTAACACGGTTATTCTCGATCATGGACGGGAGATATATACCATCTATATGCATTTATCGGCATTCAGTGTTAAGCGAGGGGATATTGTTTCAAAGGGAGATATTATAGGTCTCGTAGGTTCAACAGGCAGGGTAAGCGGCCCGCATCTTCACTTCGGAGTAAAAATCATGGGGGCAAATACCAACCCGGTTTCTCTCATTGGGCTTGACCTGTGAGAACAACTATCTATATAATAGCGGCCATTTATCGTTTAATCCGAACTATTTCCCTGAATTAGCGGAGAAATCCCCCTGAAAATATAGGTAATTAGCTTTTTACTGTTGTAATTATTGTTACAAATCGGTTAAAATTATCTTATAACCTTATAAGTCTAAATTAAACAGAAAAGACGTCAAAAAAATCTGAGAGAAACAGACAGAGCAATGAAACCAGGCGAAGAGATAATAATCATGGGAGGCGGACTTGCCGGGCTATCGGCTGGAGAAGTATTATCCAGAGGCGGCAGGA
>VAPF01005593.1_pt1 | contig 42377 bp, 36 predicted proteins | sample 3393931 | NCBI WGS metagenome assembly VAPF01 (sample SAMN08290437, study PRJNA428436) | hydrothermal vent metagenome | isolation source: Deep-sea hydrothermal vent chimney | place: Atlantic Ocean: South-mid Altantic Ridge | depth 2773 m m | reverse complement strand
TCGCCGGATCCGGGAGTCGTCCGGATATAGCAAACTACTCGACTGGAAAATTCCTTATCTGATATAATTATGATATTGTGGATTTGCTGCTTGCTCTGTCAGCCACAAAAATAATACATGGGGAGGCCCGGACAATGAAAACTGCTCTGATTACCGGCATCACAGGACAGGATGGAGCATATCTGGCCGAGTTTTTGCTAAAAAAGGGTTACATTGTCAATGGAATTAAACGGAGGTCGTCCCTTTTTAATACTCAGAGAGTCGACTATCTTTATCAGGACCCGCATGAAGGCAGCCCAAAATTCCTCATGCATTACGGAGACCTTACCGACGCGACAAACCTGATAAGGGTCATCCAGGAGACCCAGCCTGACGAGATATATAACCTTGCCGCTCAATCTCATGTGAAGGTCTCTTTTGAGACGCCTGAATATACCGCGAACAGTGATGCTCTGGGTACACTCAGACTTCTTGAGGCATTGAGGGTGTTAGGTATGACCAAAAAGGTGAGGTTCTACCAGGCTTCAACAAGCGAGCTTTTCGGCCAGGCCCGGGAGGTGCCGCAGAGGGAGACCACGCCTTTTTATCCCAGAAGTCCGTATGCGGTGGCCAAACTCTATGCTTACTGGATCGTTGTGAATTATCGCGAGGCGTATGGCATGCACGCCAGTAACGGGATACTTTTCAATCATGAGTCGCCTACAAGGGGTGAAACATTTGTGTCGAGAAAGATTACAATGGCCGCGGGCCGGATTAAATTCGGGCTCCAGAAAAGACTCTATATAGGGAACCTTGACGCGAAACGCGACTGGGGATTCGCGGGCGACTATGTCGAGGCGATGTGGCTTATGCTTCAGCAGAAAGAACCCGATGATTATGTCATCGCAACAGGTGAAACCCATTCCGTTCGTGAATTTATCGAAGAGACTTTTAAAGAAATCGGCATAGAGATAGTATGGAAGGGAAAGGGATTAAAGGAAAAGGGCATCGCCGGAGCCCTGGATACCGACAGACTGTCCTCAATGTTCAAAATTAAGGCCGGTGATACCGTTGTGTCTATTGATCCGCGATATTTCAGGCCGACGGAAGTCGATATCCTGATGGGAGACGCATCAAAGGCCAGGGACAAACTCGGCTGGCGGTCCAGGGTTAAACTGCCCGAATTAATAAAAATGATGGTGGATTCGGATATAAAATTGGCTGAAAAGGAATTGCTGCTTAATCAGAATAATATGCCGGTAAGGTGACAGACTTATATAAGCATTTATGGACAAAACCATGGATAAATCCTCCAGAATCTTCCTTGCCGGTCATCGCGGCCTTGTAGGCTCGGCCATACTGCGCAGGCTTGAAGCCGATGGATATAAAAATATAATAACCCGGACCAGCAGTGAGCTTGACCTCACCAGACAGCCGGATGTCGGGAAATTCTTCGAGACTGAAAGGCCGGAATATGTCTTCCTTGCAGCCGCGAAGGTGGGCGGAATCATGGCCAACAACAGATACCCCGCCGAGTTTATTTACAGAAATCTCATGATACAGACCAATGTTATACATTCGTCATATCTGAGCGGCGTCCGAAAACTCCTTTTTCTAGGAAGCTCATGTATATATCCAAGGCTTGCGGAACAGCCGATGAAAGAGGAATGCCTGTTAACAGGTAGTCTCGAGCCGACGAATGAGCCGTACGCCATAGCAAAGATAGCCGGGATAAAGATGTGCCAGTCTTATAACAGGCAGTACGGAACAAATTATATCTCGGCGATGCCCACGAACCTGTACGGTATGAATGATAATTTTGATCTCGAAACATCCCACGTGCTGCCGGCGATGATCAGGAAGTTCCATGAGGCGAAGGTCCAGATGGAGAAGGCCAATGTCGAAGCACTTTCCGGTTCCTCACCAATGCAAACCACTGTTGAGCTATGGGGTACCGGCTCTCCACGGAGAGAATTTCTCTACGTAGACGACCTTGCCGACGCCTCTCTGTTCCTGATGAATCTGGATGAAAAAACCCTTTCCCCTGTGATCAGACCCCCTGCGTCAATCATTAATATCGGCGTGGGTGAGGATTTGGCGATCAGAGAACTGGCCGGGTTAATAAAGGAAATAGTCGGCTTTGGCGGGGAAATAGTATGGAATCCGTCCAAACCTGATGGTACTCCGAAAAAATTGCTGGATACCGGTAAGATCAAATCTTTGGGCTGGACCCCGAGGATAGGCCTTGAAGCCGGTATCAGGATGACATACGAATGGTTTTTGAAAAGCAAAACCAGGGAGGCGATATGTACGCGGTAATACTTGCCGGAGGAAGCGGTACACGTTTCTGGCCGCTAAGCAGGGAAGCGACGCCCAAACAACTGCTTCGTGTATTCGGAGACTCGACCATGATACAGCAGACGGTCGAAAGACTCAATGATTGCGTGCCATTGGACAAGACCTATATTGTGACAGGACAGAAATACGCCTATGATATCAAGCGCCAACTTGTAGAGACATGCGGCTCCAGCAGCTTCAAGGTGGTTGTAGAACCTGAAGGCAGAAATACAGCTCCGGCAATCGGTCTTGCCGCTGTATATATCAAAAAGAGATCACCTGATGCCGTTATGGCAGTGATGCCTTCGGACCACGTTATCCTGAGGAATGCTGATTTCATAAAAGTCCTGGAAAAGGCCGGGAAACTTGCCCGGAAGGGATATCTGACCACGATAGGCATTATCCCCGACAGACCGGAAACCGGTTATGGCTATATCAAGAAAGGGGCTTCCCTGACTGAAACAGAAGATATGCGGAGTTTCAGTGTCGAAAGTTTTGTCGAAAAGCCCGGCAGGAAAAAGGCGCTGGAATATCTCAAGTCCGGCGATTATCTCTGGAATAGCGGAATCTTCGTCTGGAGGGCGATCGATATTTTAACCGAGATCAGGAATCAGATGCCGGATTTATACAGGGGGCTGCTGGAAATTGAAAAGGCGATAGGGAAAAAGGACGAGGAGGAGGTGCTAAACAGGGTATTTAAGACCTTCAAGTCCGTATCAATAGATTACGGAGTTATGGAGAAGGCCCCGATGGTTGCTGTTATGCCGGCGGACATAGGCTGGAGCGATGTCGGAAGCTGGCGCGCCCTTGATGACATCTCGGAAAAAGACGGGGAGGGTAATATTATTACAGGTAATGTCATCGATATAGGATCAAGGAATTCGATCCTGTATGCGGGGAAACGCCTGATCGCGTCTGTTGGATTGGAAAACGTCGTTGTGGTCGATACCCCCGATGCGACACTGATATGTAACAAGAACAACGCACAGGACGTCCGTAAGGTGGTGAGCAAACTCAGGGAAAAAGGAGCTGAAGAACTGATTCAGCATGTCACCGTCAACAGGCCGTGGGGGTCTTACACACTTCTTGAAGTCGGGAGCCGGTACAAGATAAAAAGGATAGTTGTAAAGCCGGGGGCGAAACTGAGCCGGCAACTCCATCACCACAGGAGCGAGCACTGGGTTGTTGTATCCGGTACTGCAATGGTCACGGTCGGAGATAAATCATTTAATCTGCATCCCAATGAATCCACTTACGTGCCTATATCAGTCAGCCACAGGCTCGAAAATCCGGGCAAGGTCCCGCTGCAACTGATAGAGGTCCAGAGCGGTGACTATATCGAAGAGGACGATATAGTGAGGTTCGAAGATGAATACGGCAGATGATTAATCCTGCAATATTCAGACAATATGACATACGCGGCATATGGGACAAAGATATTACGCCGGGTATTGCGGCGCGGATAGGCAGGGCGTTCGGTACATATGTCTTTAACCTGTCGGGGAAATCCCACATCACTTTATCGGTAGGCAGGGACGTAAGGCTCAGCTCCAAAACCATCTCGGACAATTTTATCAGCGGGCTTCTCTCGACAGGGGCCGATGTCATTGATATCGGGGAGTGCCCGACCCCCGCCCAGTACTTTTCCCTCTATCATCTCGAAGTAGACGGCGGTGTTATGATAACAGGCAGCCACAATCCGCCTGAATACAACGGCTTTAAACTGAGCGCCGGCACCGAGACCATTTTCGGCGATGGAATACAGGATATCAGAAGGATAATAGAGGATGGAATTTTTAGCGGGGGGAAAGGCTGCTTAAGTCATCATCCGGTCATAAACGGCTATATGGACTGCCTTAAAAAGGATTTTTCCGACCTGCGTGGGATAAAGGTTGTGCTGGACGCGGGTAACGGTACCGCCGGATTAGTCGCGCCCGCCATAGTTGAAGCCCTTGGCGCGGAGGTTGTGAAGCTTTTCTGCGAGCCGGACGGTAATTTCCCCAATCACCACCCAGACCCTGTTGTGCCCGAGAACCTTGAAGCGCTGACAGAGATGATAAAGGTTTCGTCCGCCGACCTCGGGATCGCGTATGACGGCGATGCCGACAGGATGGGAGTTGTGGATGCCGACGGTGAAATAATATGGGGTGACCGCCTGATGATAATCTTTTCGAGGGACATACTGAAGAAATCTCCAGGGGCCGCGATTATCGGGGAGGTGAAATGTTCCCAGGTCATGTATGACGACATAAAAAAACATGGCGGCAGACAGATAATGTGGAAGACGGGCCATTCGTTGATAAAAAAGAAGATGAAAGAGGAGAAAGCCCTTTTTGCCGGTGAGATGAGCGGCCATATATTCTTTGCGGACAGGTATTTCGGTTATGACGATGCGATATATGCAACACTCAGACTGCTCGAAATTATCAGGGAAAATGGACGGCCATACAGTGTTAAAAGATTACTGAACGGCCTGCCGACAGTATTTTCCACTCCCGAGATAAGATTTGACTGTGACGACAAACTGAAGTTCTCCGTCATCGAGAGGATAAAAGAGGTCTTTTCCGGTCATGACCTGAATACGGTCGATGGCGCCAGGATAAACTTTGATGACGGATGGGCGCTTGTCAGGGCCTCAAATACCCAGCCTGCCCTTGTTATGAGGTTTGAGTCACGGACCGAAGGGGGACTGAACAGAATAAAGACGTTAGTCGAAGAAAAGTTGAATTCCATTATTGAATAAAACACGATAATATGAAACAGGTCAGAGCAGTCTCTCTTATCCTTTTGTTGTCAAGAGTCAGTCCTTCGGATGAAATCATCGGAACCGCGGAGCAGATAATAAAAGAGGGGGTCGAATGGAAGAGGTTTTGCGATCTGTCCCTGGTTCATGGCGTGGCCCCCCTGATATACAAAAATATCGGTTCATTCAGTGACCTGCCGGAAGATGTCATGAATATTCTGAAATCGGCATATTTCCATAACCTTAGAGATTCCCTGTCAGCGGCTAATGAACTCGCGGGGATAGTGGCCGCACTCGAAGAAGGAGGGATTGATGTGGTCCCTGTGAAGGGTCTCCTTATGACGGAAGAACTCTACGGAGATATCGGCCTGTATCCGTCGGCGGACATCGATATTCTGGTAAAAAGGGAGGACGTTCATAAGGCGGCCGGGATAATGAAAGAGACAGGCTATGATGGTGAATCCGGCATGGATGAGTTCCGGCTTGATAATTACCAGGATGTCTCTTTCCACAAGGCCGGCAAAAAGCCTGTTGAAATGCATATCTCGCTCGGGAAACCGAGGTATTTCAATCTGCCCTGGAATTTCTGGTGGGAAGATTTGAGGGAGAAAGATTTCGATGGTCGTGGATATAAGGTACTGTCTCCCGAAAAAACCCTTGTCTACGCATGCATGCACCTCTTCGGTCACGGGTATTCCCCCTTCAAGTTTATCGTGGGTGTCGCTGAAATGCTCAGGATTTTCAGGGACGGATTGAGATGGGATAAATTACTGGAATATTCGGATAGGTTCAATGTATACCATCCGATGATGCTCTCCCTGTATTTAGCGTCAAAACTCCTGGACGCGCCGCTGCCGCCGGAAATTACCGGTCGCCTGAAAAAGCTTTCCCCGAAGGAAGAGTGGATTTATAAAAAGATCGAGTCGTATGTTTTTATCGAGAAAGTCAGGTTTTCCAGAATTATGTTCTTATTGACCTCCCTTCGATCAGGTCTTCCCGAACTCTTTACGTATCTGGTGAGCTGGTTCTTCCCGCCGCTTAAGGAGGTGTCGTACAGATACGCGGTCCCTTTGAGATCAAAGAAGATCTTTCTTTATTATCTCCTGAATCCTGTATTGCTTTTATCTAAAAAAAGAAATATATAGTGATTTTCCGGAAAAAAATCCGTTATATGTTTATAATATGCGTAAATTAATTAATATGGATAACTTATGGCCAGGACATCTGAACATCTGAGCAAATTGCTGGTTAAAATAAAGAACAGGACCGCTTCAGTCGGTATCATCGGACTCGGCTATGTGGGGCTTCCTCTTGTGATTGAATTTAACCGGGCCGGATTTAATGTGACGGGTTTTGATCTCGACACAAAAAAGATATCCCTGCTGAAGCAGGGAAAGAGTTATATCAGGCATATACCGTCCGAAAAGATCAGGGAAATGAACCGGACAGGGCGGTTCATGCCAACAAATATCTTTTCTCATATAAAAACCGTTGACTGTCTGCTTATATGCGTGCCGACTCCGTTAAATGAGCATAGGGAACCGGACATCTCTTATGTGATCGAGACGACGGATACGATAAGCAGGTACCTGCGTCCGGGTCATCTTGTTATCCTGGAAAGCACTACTTTCCCGGGGACCACAGATGAAGTTGTCAAGCCGATACTCGAGAAGACTGGACAGAGGGCGGGCAGGGACTTCTCCCTTGCCTATTCGCCTGAACGCGAGGACCCCAACAACCCTGACTTTTCTACCTCGACCATACCTAAAGTCGTTGGAGGCTGTACTCCCCAGTGTCTTAAAGTTGCAAAGGCGCTGTATGACTCCATAATCGTAAAGACAGTTCCGGTATCCGGTACAAAGGTTGCCGAGTCGAGCAAACTGCTTGAGAATATATACAGGGCGGTGAATATAGCGCTTGTGAATGAACTGAAGGTCTGTTTTGATCGGATGGGCATAAATGTCTGGGACGTGATCAATGCGTCAAAGACAAAACCGTTCGGTTTTCAGGCGTTTTATCCCGGCCCCGGTCTCGGCGGTCATTGCATCCCCATTGATCCTTTTTATCTGACATGGAAGGCCCGGGAGTTTGATTTCCATACAAAGTTCATCGAACTCGCGGGTGAAATCAATACAGGCATGCCTTACTATGTGATCGAAAAGGTTGCCGGAGCGCTCAATACAAAGGGCAGGAGTATCAAGGGCTCCCGTATCCTTGTTCTTGGTCTTTCATATAAAAAAGATATCGATGATGTGAGAGAATCTCCTTCACTAAAGCTTATCACACTGCTCCGGGAAAGGGGTGCCAGGGTAGACTATAATGACCCTCATGTGCCTAAAACTCACAAGATGAGGAGCTATGACCTCAAGATGACATCCGTCCCGTTAACAGAGAAAAATTTAAAGAGATATGATTGTCTTATCATCGCAACAGACCACTCGGCGTATGACTATAAATATATTGTCAGGCACAGCAGCCTCATTGTCGATACGAGAAACGCGGCAGGCCGGATAAAATCATCAAAGATAATACAGGCATAGGATAACTGAACGGACAACAAGCAGGAAATCAGAACAACATCTTTTGTTCCGCCTGGATTTCAACTCTATATTCAGCATAGGAGGATATTACTATGAAGATACTTGTCACCGGAGGAGCCGGATACATAGGGAGCCACATGGTAAAGACCCTTGGTGAAAAGGGTCATGATATTGTTGTGTATGATAATCTTTCCACGGGACATAAGGATTCTGTTCTGTACGGAAGGCTTGTGATCGCGGACCTGGCCGACATCGGTGCACTCGACAGGCTGTTCAGGGAGGAAAGTTTTGATGCCGTGTTACATTTCGCAGCCCATATCGTCGTGGATGAATCCGTCGAAAATCCGATAAAATATTATAAAAACAATTTCTCGAACGCACTGAACCTTATTGAGGCATGCGTCAGGCATAACGTTGATAAGTTTATATTTTCATCGACCGCCGCTGTATACGGCATACCTGAAAAAGACTCTGTTTCAGAAGATACTCCCATGCTGCCGATAAATCCGTACGGCGCGTCCAAACTGATGGTGGAGCAGGCGCTTAAGGATATCAGCCGGTCCTCGGCCCTCAGGTATGTCTCATTGAGATATTTTAATGTTGCGGGGGCTGACCCGCTTTCGAGAATCGGACAGAAATACATGGATGCGACTCACCTGATCACCGTATCCCTGAGGGCCGCGCTGGGGTTGAGGGACCAGCTTAATATCTTCGGGACCGACTATGATACGCCGGACGGCACCTGCATAAGGGATTATATCCATGTGGATGATCTTATAGACGCGCATATGCTTGCCCTCGATTACCTCTCGTCAGGCGGCGGAAGCAGGGTCTTCAATTGCGGGTACGGGCATGGTTATTCAGTAAGAGAGGTCGTCGACAAGGTGAAGGAAGTGACGGGGAGAGATTTCAAGGCCATAGAGACAGGCAGGCGGGAAGGCGACCCCCCGTCGCTGGTGGCTGATTCATCGAGGATCAAGAAAGAGCTTGGATGGAGGCCGTCTCACGATGACCTCGAGTATATAATCAGGACGGCATGGGAATGGGAAAAGAAACTCTTTAACGCCCAGGGGTCACAGACTTGAATATTGACGAGTGAGGCAGGCGTATACGCCTGCCTTTTCGATCGCTGACCCGCATCCCGGTTAATCCAGATTCAACAATACCATGCCCGATACAGGGTCCAGCTCTCTCTTTGCTGTCACGCCGTCTATTTCCATTATGACCGCCTCAAGCACCAGGAATGTCTCCGAGTTCTCCCTGAGGCATCCTACCATGACCCTGTCTTTCTTGCCGAAGGCGCCGTGGAAGTGCACTTTCGGTTCATCCCCCTGCCGGAAGATGGTCCCGAATCCCACGACTTCATGGCTTTCGCCCAGGTGCCTCCATACCGGCACGGGCGGGAATTCATCTTTTTCAGGGCCGGCAACAATACTGCCTTCCCGCATCCCTCCTATAAGATAAAATACAGCGGACCCGATATCTTCCTTTTTGACAATATCCACCAGATTCCCGATCACCTCATCCCGGTCTTCAAACCTTACGACAACGATTCTTCCGGGCCTTCCAACCTGATACTTCATATTTCCTCCTTATATGTGTTAATAACAGTATATTTTACAGATATTGACGGCTTTTTTACTGTGCCGATATAAATTGCTATCCGCCTGTTAGCTCCTTAAGCCTCTTCTTTGCGGTCCTGTTATGCGGGGCGATGATCAATGCTTCCCTGTATTCACCGATTGCCTGATTCAGCAACCCCGACTTCTCATAAGCCGCCGCCGCCGTTAATCTTATGCCGGCATTGCCGGGGAATTTCAGCACGGCCTGCTTCATTGCCGTAAGTGCGTCGCCGTATAGTCCCTTGTCCCTGTAATATTTATAAATATTCAAAAATAATGAGGGGCTGACTTCTTTTTCACCCACTGCGTATACTAATGCATTGCGGTATAACTCCCCGGCCATATAATCCCTGCCGGTATTATTCAGGTAATCCGCGAAGTTGATATATGGTTCAGCCTTTTCAGGCATGGCGCGCTGAATTTCGTTGTCACCGAACCCGTTCAGGACCATTATAGTGATATATTCCTTTGTCTTTCCCGGTTCCAGGGATATGGCGTTTTTTATGTAATTAATGCTGCGTTCTTTTTTATTCCGGGACAGCAGCCACAAAACATACATGCGGTATCTTGCAGGGTTGCTTCTATCGAACCTGATACCGGATTGGAGCAGCCTGTCTGCCGCATCGTAAAGCTTCCTGTCCGACATAACAAGTCCGAGCGTCTGCAGATACCCCCCATTGGTTGGATTCAGCCGTACGGATTTTCTGTAGCGGCTTAAGGCCCCGGTCTTGTCCGAAAGAAGCCAGTCCATGTTTGCGAGGGCATAATGATACCTCGCCTCCAGTGGGTCAAGCACGGATGACCTGTATGCTATGTTTCGGATTTCCGCAGCCTCATCAGCCGGGATGTCCGCCCCGGTTTTTTTAGCCTCAATTAATGCGAACCCGGTTTTGGCCCTGAGGACGCCGAGATTAAAAATCAGACCGGCGATCAAGATAATTACAGCCACAACCCCTGCCTGTTTAAGCAATGGGGAATTTGCCTTTTCAGGCCGGGCGACCTTTTTTCTCTCCCCGTGGTTTGTGTTGGCGGAAGCGACGGCGAGGCCGGCGAGGAAGAAAAAATAAAGTCCATTTGCTCCTATATGCAGGTTGAAATCAACAAAGCTGTGAATAAGGATATAGACCATACCGCCGAGACTTCCAATAAACAGATACTGCGAATAGGTGTCCCGCCTATTATGGGATGCCGCCCTGTATGATCTGTATATTACGGCGGACAAAAACCAGCCGGAAAGCAGAACCGCGATGATGCCGCCGTCTGCCAGGAGTTCCAGGTAATCGTTGTGGGCATGAGCGGCTATCCGGTCGTCGATCAGGGTGCGGTATTTCGGATATATATTAATGAAAGTTCCGAACCCGGTGCCTGTCAGCGGAAAATCCCTGATGATATTAATACTGTCCCGCCATAGCTGGAGTCTCATCCCGGATATATCGCCATGTGCGTCCCGTATTGAGTCAAATCTTTCGAATATCGGGTTCCATCCAAACCATCCAACGGAATACAGTATCAGTATCAATATCAACAAAATTAAGATGCCGGTCTTTTTCTGCCTCCTGGTGATTATTATTCCTATGAATATCATCGAAAAACTCAGGCTTATTATGCCGCCCCTCGAGACGCTCAAAAACATGGATGTCGCGATCAATATCGCTGATAAACCGAGAAGTATGTAAATATTTGTCCCCTGCTGATCGAAAATAGCGGACATATTATCACGGAGGGACCTGTATATAAACTTTGGCTTATATGCAAGAAAGAGGCATAAAACCACAGGAAACATCATGCCCATAAGTCCGGCATAATGGTTGCGGTTTACATAAGGGCCGAAGGGCGTTCCTCCCCAGGTCAATTCCCTGACCCAGAATATCCGGTTGTTTGAGAGTATATGCTGCATAATCCCCAGGAAAGAGAGGAGGGCCATAAATATTACAGTCAGCGCGACAGTCTTCTTCAATACCTTTTTCTCAGACAGCAACTGTATGGTGAGGACATAAAATGCCGCATAGGCGGTTATTCTGAAAAACTCCATCAGTGTAGCCTTCTGGTTTATCGAGATCGTGATCCAGGAGACGGGCCCGGTTATACCGGTCGTTTCTCTGTACAGGGCGTATGTCCCGGGTGAAATAAATTTTACGATGACTGAAGGAAGAGGGACCGCCTGTATTAATATATAAGCAAGGAGGAGTATCAGGGGTATAATCCCCGGAACCTTATAAAAAGGACAGGCTTCCTTGCCCGCCGGTTTTTTTAATAAAAGGAGGGATACCGCGAGAATGGTTGAGGTTTCCATCAGAGTCAGAGACCATTGTTCGACTGCGCCGAATGCAAGGGGCGGGAAGATCAGGGCGAATATAAAAAGTCCATAGCCGGTTTTTGCCATTAATGCCTTTTCCCTTCCGCCGGAATGTCTGTTGCCGCGGGTTTCATTCCGGAGAGACAGCCGGAAAGACTGAATGAACGGAGTCTGCTATCTGGACGTCTCCTCTGATGAATCATAGCCATTATTATATCCGTAATAGTATCCGCCATGTTTCATGTCAACGCGGTTAATCACAATACCTAGCAGATTCGATTCCATATCATGCAATGATTTCAGCCCCCTGCTCAGGCTTTCGAATGTGGTGCTGCCGGCCTTTGCAACTATTATAGTCCCGTCAAGCAGCTTGCTTAAAATAAGGCTGTCTGTCACAGACAGCAGCGGCGAAGAATCCCAGATGATAATATCGAACCGCTCATTAATGACTTTAAGCAGGTTCTCCATCCTGTTGGAGCTTAATAATTCTGACGGGTTGGGTGGGACCGGGCCCGAAGGCAAGACACTCAGGTTGCAGGGTTCCGGCATAGTTCCTATTGAGATAATATTGAGATCGGATACTCCCGCGAGGTATGTGCTCAGCCCCTTCGAATTATCCAGCCCGAATATTTTATGAATGCGGGGTCTCCTCAAATCACTATCAATGAGCAGGACGGAGTGCTCCGCAAGGGCGATCGTCAGAGCAAGGTTACAGGCAGTGGTGGTTTTGCCTTCGCCAACAGTTATGCTTGTGACGAGTATATTTTGGGGAGGTTTGTCGGCTGATGAAAGTAGAATTGCGGTCCTTATCCCCTTATAGCTTTCGGCGATAACGGATTGAGGTTCTCTCGTAACAATGATGTCGATATTTTTTTCGCGGGACCTTGAAAGCATGACCATTCCGAGCACAGGCACACCGAGCCGCAGGTCAATATCCTCGGGGGACTTGACTGTATTGTCCAGATATTCCAGAAAGAATACCATTCCCATACCTCCCATCAGTCCGACAATCAGGCCCAGCAAGGTATTAAGAGGTTTGTTCGGTTTGACCGGAAACTCGGGCATTGCTGCTTTTTCTACAACCCATACATCCACGGTGCGGATATCCTGGGTAATATTATGCTCCTTGATTTTCCTGATAATCACATCAAAAAGCTGTTTGTTGGTCTCAACCTCCCTCTTTAATGCATTGTACTGTATGAATTTCTGGTTGAGCTCCAGTGTCTCGGTTTTGGTCCTGTCCGCCATTTTACGGAAGTTTTCCTCGTTGGCCCTGGCCAGCGCATATCTGTTTTTTATCGTCTCGATAACTCTCCTGATCTCCTCCGTCTTTTTTTCGTTTAATATCTTGAGGTCTCCCATTGCCGTTATCATGACGGGATGTTTCCGGCCAAATTTCTTTGACATTTCAATGATATTCTGTTCAGCCTTCAGTATCTGCATCCTTAGCTCCTGGACTGTCGGGTCGGAAGCGACCGCAGGGATGGTCCCGACATTTTCGAGGTCCAGAGACATCTCTTTTACAGTGGTATAAAGCGTTTCCATCTCTTTCCTGTCCGTTTCAGCCCTGGCGATTTTAGAGGCGACTTCCGAGAGTTTCTCGGGCACCAGTGCGAGCCTGTTCTCAAGGGTGACGATATCGTTGCGCTCCATATATTTCTGTAATGCGTTCTCCGACTCTTCGAGTTTCGCCCTCTCTTTGTCTGCCTTCTCCGTCAGCCAGCTGATCGCGTGTCTGGAGGTGCTTATATTCATCTCAAGGATATCATCCATGTATGCCTTTGCCACTGAATTTACGATCAATGCGGCTAATTCGGGATTAGTGGACATATAGCTGATATTGACAAGCGTGCTGTTTTTTATTGGGTTTATTGTGATTGAGCCGCTTATCATCCGCGCAAGCCGGACGGAAGCAGACTCAGTTTCATCCGGTTTAATCTCCCCTCTGTTTCCGGTGTCCGGCTCCGGTTTCGAGATTCCCGTTATGTTTAAAATCAAGGTAAATATTTTCCTGAACCATCCGACTGTTCCATGAATTATACCGGGACTCTTATTTTCGTTTGGGAAATAAGTCTCTTCCTTTGTGTCGAGAGAAAGCATATTGACGACCCTCTCCGCGACAGACCGGCTTTTTATGAGTTGATATTGCGTGTTATAGAAATCAGGGTCATAAGGGACATAATAAAATTCCGCCAGATTACTGGGCTTGGGTTTCTGTATCAGCACCTTTGTCGTCGCCTCGTAAACCGGTGTGGTCGAAAACGTTGCTATTACGGTAATGACAAATAACGCTATGAATATAGTAAGAAAGGTGTACCTTCTTTTAACTATTACCCTGTAATATTCTCTTAGATGGATCTCTCTTTCTTCCATGTATCAGAAGAAACTCTCTGGGACGATGATAATGTCATCGGGAAGGACCGGCTCATCCATTTTTGCCCTTTTGATAACTTCTTCCTTCCCCTCCGTCTTTCTTAAGATTTTGACCCTTCCCCTTGATGCCGTATCTGTAAATCCGCCTGCCTTTGTAATGGACTTGATAACGGTTGAGCCTGCCTCATATCTGTACGCGTCAGGCTTCTTCACCTCCCCTGTAACATAAAACAGGCCGGCCTTCCCGATATAGATGTTATCACCGTCCATTATCGGCACATCCAGTGACGTGTCCCCGTCTTCTATGAGCCTTTTTAGATCGATAACTATTTTGTTTCCATTACCGCCGGGCTGTCCGGCCCTTCTTTTTATTACCGCTTTATCTCCAGCTTCTTTTGTTAAGCCGCCCGCTTTTGAAAGGAACTCCAGAAATGTTGTTTCTCCATGAAGTTCGTAAATACCGGGATTTTTTATCTGTCCCATGATGACGGTCTTTTTGCTCCTGAACTCTTCAATGAATACAGCCACGTGGGGGTTGACGATGTATCCATCGGCAAGAAGATCCGACATCTTCCGGGAAATCTGGGCCGCCGTCATCCCCGCCACATCTATATTGCCTATCAGCGGAAAATTAATTACACCGTTGCTGCTGATCCTTGCGGTTGTGTCAAGATCAGGATTGTCATAAACAGTTATTTTCAATATGTCATCTTTGCCCACAATATAATCCCCGGCATATGGAGTCTGGACCATCAACAGAATCAGTCCGATTATTAATGAAAAATATTTGCTCATTCCAGGTATTCCCCCATAGCCATTAAACTCTAAATCTCTTCCCTATGTCAAGACAAAAATGTTAGTAAATTTAAAAGCTTTTCAGCAGTAGAAATGGAGATCGGAAAGATTAAAACGATGCCTTGATGCTGAAAAGTATTGTATTGCCTGAATAGCTGAAATCAGAAAAATTCGAGTCTCTCTTTGTATGCGTATATACTATGCTGTTTTCAACCCGTTCCCTGAACTTATACTGAAATCCAAGTGACGATTTATACGTGTTATCTTCTCTTTCGTCAGTCTCGCCGCCGAGTGTCAGATCACCCTTGTATTTATCATCGGTGTATGAAAGCTTAACGAAACCCATGGTCCTGGCGGTCAGCATCTGTTGATATTCCATCCCGGTCCCGCTGGTGAGCATAAATAGCGATGTCTCCATGCTGGTCTCCCTGGTTTTCCTTACCGCAGTGAATTTTATGGATGTTTTTGGCGTGAATTTATGTTTGATCTGCGTCTCGAAGAGAAAATTTCCGGTTTTTTTCGGGGATCCGATAAAGTTTTTCCTACCATAGCCCGCCTTTAATGTCCCCTTTGATTTGGCTGTAATGTCCCATTTAAGACCACCCCAGAAGTGGTGCTCCCTGCTGTTCAGCACGCTATTGTCGGGATAATTAATATCGATAAAGTCATATTCCGCGAACAACGCGGTCTTCGGGCTGAATTTATAAAAAAGATGTGATATGAAAGCATTGTCACTACGATCCCTGAACATATTTCTCTGTGCGTCATAGTCGAGCATAAAGTTGGAGTAATCGATGCCCAGCCGGAGTTTTCTCCCTATATCATAGGATATTGCCGCATTAAATGAGTTACTCCTGAATTTGTCCACCTCATCCGCTTCCGTCGTCGAAACACCCGCCTCTCTTTCTACATAAGATATGGTGAACTGGTTGATGAGATCAATATCTATAATACGGCTGTTATATGAAATTCTGCTATAAAGTTTATGGCTGTCGGTGTTTCCGGATGGAGATATTCCTGAATGAGACGGGACGTCGGCCCTGTACACCAAATATGCCTGATAGCGTCTTAAAATCTTATTATCGAACCTGCTGAACAGGCTGCCGCCTGGAGAACGTGTTGATATGTCTTGAAATGCCGGAGGTTTTTGCCTGATACCCGGCAGCGCAAGCCATATCTTTGGCGAAAAAACAGTAGTGAAGCTGCTTTTCCTGTTGTCACTTGTGTTAAAGGCGTTGTCCGTATATATCCCCGTAATCATAAGAGAGGCATGAAGGTAGCCGCGTTTTCTCCCGAATAGTTCCCGGGCGGTCCATTTCGCCCCTGACATAGTCGCATCTTCACCTTCGTCGGGATTGTGTTGAACATTCCCGTCCCCAGGAGAGATTGTCCCCGGCCCGGGAAATACTTCGGCGGAAATCCCGTTCCAGGGGAAGAGAAAACAGATAATAATAATATATAGAATTTTCTTCATAATTGAACTGTCTTGTATTTGTCCTGTTTAATTTATGAAAACCTTCTGATATCCATGGATATTTTCTAACTATTCCGATCTGATGTCAAGAAAATTGGTGTAAAGTTGATGCCGATGCTGGATCCAGACACCTGGACATGACGATATTACGGCGTTCTCCCATGCCTTCCTCCTCTTCGGTGTGAGTATCCGGCGCCGGAATTGAAAACCGCTGGAAGCCCCATTTTTGATAAAGATTCAAGGCCGCGTTGTTATCTTCGGAGACCATGAGGTTTATCCTGTCCGCGCCCCCGGCGACGGCTTTTGCCAGTGCCGCATGCATCAACATATCTCCTATGCCGGAGCCGCGGTGACGCGCGCGCACCAGCAGCCCGAAGAGCCACCAGCCGGGGTGACTGAGATTATTTTTCGGGAACCTTCTGATGACCACCGCGCCGGCGATCTTTTCTCCCAGAGTCGCGACTAGGGTATATTCACTATCGTCCGCGCCTTTGATCTTCAGGCCGAAACTCCTGATATGTTCTTCCAGATCCATGAATCGCACGTAGCCATACAACTTATATATGTCGGAGGCGTCGTCCTCGCCGGCAAGGCGGCAGCCGACTTTTCCGCCGAGCAGTTTCCCGGAAAGAATACGGTAGGATTTCAGTGACTGCATCCCCCGCAGCAACCCGGCGGCGGCCTGCTTTAACGGCCATGTAAACGCCGGCGGCTGGACGTACGTCCATAAGAGTATCGCCAGCCGCTGGAGCCGCCTCTCATGCTGAATTATTCGTGTTCCACGTTGAATTCCGGCCACCCTGCCCAGTATCCGGTCTTCCATTACATACTCGTCACGTCCGGCTGACGCGTCCCCGCGCAATATGAGCATTGTCCGGTCGTTTATCATGGTCCTGCCGATAAAACGGTGCGCCGCCAGGCTTTTGCCGGAGGACCGGTAAAAGGCCACATCCCCTGTATTAAGCTCTGAAGCCCGGACGGGTTCCACAGTGAGGATGTCGCCGTCACGGATAAATGGATACATGCTGGAGCCCCTGGCTTTAAAGGAGAAACTGCCGTTCCGTGAGAGCACCCCTGTGGATATGGCGGCAAAATCTTCCTGTCCCAGGATCACTTTACGCATCGGACAAAATCCACCACATTTATGTCAGGCGCAAACCCCAGCTCAAAGCAGGGAATCGTTGTAACGAGCTGCGCGCAGAAGTCGAGCGTAAAACGCATTCCATCGGCATCCCATAATGTAGGGAAGCAGCGGGCCAGCAGCATTGTTGAAGCTGACGCGCCTTCTTTCAGCTCGGCGGTATTGGCCGCTGCATGACGGAGGAAGAATATCTTTTCGAGGGGCACTCCATTGGGAGATGTCCCGCTGTAGTCCCCGTGCCAGGGTGTGCCGTACATCCAGAAGCGGTTGTCGCGCCATCGCAGGACGATCCTGTCATCATTCAGAATCAGCGCCCGGTCCTTGAATATCCGGGCCATGGTAGACTTGCCGTGCGTGGAATTCCCGGCAAAGAGGTAGCCGCGACCATTGTCTTCAACCCCGCAGGCATGCACCAGCAGCCCTTTGCCCTGGGCCAGAAGGCAGATCATCAGCAGTTCCGAAAGCGGAAACTCCAGCGGGTTTGGAAGGAGACCGTCGGACTGCTCTCCTGGAGCAGGATGGTTGAAATAGACCCGGCCCTGCCGGAAACCGGCGTCAAAGACCCCGATGCGGTAAGGATGAGGCCCCATGATCGGCGACCTCAGGACAAAAAAATTCTCTTCCCCCCGATGGTAAAGACTCCAGATACTCCCGGAGTCGAAGACCTTGCCCCCTTCTCCCGGAATATTCAGGGGAATGCCGTCATAATCGGCATGGATGGTTATATCGGGCTTGCCGCCGCAGAGGAAATCCCGGTAGGCATCCTCGATCCGGATGTCCCCGGTCTGCCGGTCGCTCGTTATGGCAAATACAATGTCAGCGATTCTGAATGATGTCATGACGTGGTCGCTCAATTTTTTATCATTATTCTGTCCTGTTATTTATTCCATCAAGATCCTACAGAACTGCAAGTACCCTGTCCAGTGCATGTAGTCTTTGGGCCGGTGAAGCCGCCGGTAGTCTTACAGTTGCCCAACACTGCTTCTTCGGCGATAAGCCTCACCTGTTCTATCTTCGGCCTTTTATACGGCCGCCTGCTCTTCTCTGTTTCGGTTGTTTTTTTCATCATTTCCTCCGGTTTTATTCTTAAATCCAAATGCTGTTGCACGCAGGTGGGCGATTTGGCAGAGGTACTCCACCGGCGTCTCCTGGTCTCCGTTCTCCATCAGTGCCCAGCCGGGGCACTGCCCGCAGAGAGAGATTAATTCACAGTTTTCGCATGGCGTCTTCCTTGTCCTCCGCTGCATCCGCACCCGCGGCATCAGGTTTTGCCATCCATCGTGGAACGTTCCATCCCGCAGGTCATGGGTGGGGACGCGGGCCATCATGCATGCGCTCATCCGTCCGTAAGGGTCGATATGAAAGGTTTCAACTCCCGCGCCGCACTGGTATAAAAATTCTGGCCTTGAAGGTGCTCCCAGAAACCTGTCACAGAACTCACGCCATCCCTCCAGCCGCTTTTCGTCGGCAAGGTCCAGGGCCACCGCCTCCTGGGCGGGTATTCTGAGCTCGGCGGGACTCCGTCCACCGTCGGTCCGCAGGTTCAGTACCGGATCAAACCTGAAATCCAGGCCAAGCCCCTCGGCAAAGGCCTTCATCTCCCAGATCTCATGCTTGTTCAATGTTAGCACCATAGCCTTTAACTTAAGGGGAAGGTTGCGCTCCATCAGCAGGTCGATCCCCCGCATGCATGCATCATATGAGCCGGGGATGCCGGTCACCCGCTCGTAGGTCTCTTGCGTCTGGCCGTACAGGGAGATCTCCAGAACGAACGGCTGCCATTCAGCGAGGTGGTCCGCGATAGCAGGTGTGATGGTTGTTCCGTTGGTAAAGATGGTGACTAGTAACCCTTTTTTCTTTGCGTAGGTGTATATGTCGGTGAAATCAGGGCGTATAAAGGACTCGCCTCCTGTCATCAGCAGCCAGAGACAGCCTTCATCAACAATCTGGTCCAGGAGGTTGCATATTTCTCTGGAACTCAGTTCTCTTTCCCTGGCGTCCCGGTCTCCGGCGGGCAGGTTTATGTAACAGTGAGCGCAGCGAAGATTGCACCGGGCGGTAACTTCGATGCTGCCTGTGAGAGGGATGTTCCGGCCCCCGCATCTGTTATGCAGGCGCTTGCTGAAGTCAGCATAGCCTGTGACGGGAATATGCTGGCAATCCATCTTAAACAGTTTTCACAAAATTATATTTTTCCAGTTGCCGCAGAAATTCGATCAGATCGGCTTCCGCTTCTTCCCTGCTTACTTCAAACTCGCCGATGATCGCGTCCCTTATCTCAACAGCCTGTTTTTCGCCATCTATTAATTCCCATATGCGTCCGGCCGCTTCGTTCATCGAATAGATGCTTTCGATCTCTCCAGCCTTCTGTTTAATAGGCACCAGGATGAATTCACCGGCGATTTTTCTCGAAACAATTGATGGTTCCCTAGCAAATCGCAGGGAAAGATATTCAACACTATTCATGGTCTAATAATAGCAAAATGATCTGATTAATAGTAGGTTCAAAATGATGCCGGGCTGAAATACCTGCCGCCATCGCTTCCGGCGGGTGGATCGATCTCCGCCTGCATCAGATCTTCTTCCTCATCAAGGTAGCCGAAATCCAGGCCCAAGCCTTCATAAATCCCGGTTATCCCGGCCGGTTCTGCTCCCGCATTCAGTGTGCATCTGGCAACCACATCGGAAGTGAGCCCGGCCTCTATTGCGCCTGTAATTATCAGCCGTAAATCCCCACCACCGTCAATAGCGCAACCGATGACATAACAGGCATCCCGGCCTGCCATGATGTTGGTCCTGACAATTTTTTTTGCATCAAGACCGTCCTGTATGGATCTTTTAATAACATTGCATATTTCTATCCGCCCTGTATTGTTCCGCGTCAAAACATCTTTTTTAACATTTTCTTTTGTAATGGCCGGATTGGCCGGAAGTATGATTGACAATGAGATAAAAAAGAATACAGCCAGATATTTATTCATTGTATTGGCTCCTTATTCTGAGTTTAGATCATTATCTCAAAACCGGCATGCCCTGTCAATAAATAAATTTGAATTGTCAATTAAGAATTAAAATTGGTCACCTTGAAGGTCTACCTATCAAGGTGACCACTACACTATTTACGGTGAAAGTCCAACATATTACGCATCACTTTATAGAGACGGTGAGGCTCATAAAGACTATATGAGGGGATATATAACAGACGATTTATTTTCATCGCATGTTATGGGGAGAGCAGACCGGATTATGTTAGAATATCCAGGGAGCAGCTACAGCTTTATTGACAATGGAAGAAAAAACAATAAATTCCTTTAAAAAACCCGGAAATTCTCCTGAACGGTTTATCCTGAAGGCCGCAAACCCGATCGCACCCGAAGATGAAGATCGCGATTATTCGTAAGAAGTATACCTTTCACGGGGGCGCTGAAGGATTCTCCCAGAACCTCATAGATCAGCTTGCGAGTGCCGGGCACGATGTCCATGTATATGCCATGGAATGGGAAAATGGTCCCCGGCCGGCTAACATTACCTTCCATAGGCTCCCGGCCGTGCGTTTCAACTCAACGCTGCGTGACCTGACCTTTGCGGTATCGGCATACCTGAAATTAAGACATTCGGAATACGACATTATACAGAGTCACGACAAGACACTCTATCAGGATATCTACCGCGCGGGCGACGGCTGCCATATAGAATGGCTGAAGCAGAGATGGAAGAGGACGGGGGCTGGAGGAAAACTCTCCATCATCCTGAATCCGTATCACTGGCTTATCCTTGGAATCGAGCGATCAATATTCAAAGGTCACAGATACAAAAAGATCCTGGCCATATCGGAGATGGTAAAAAGAAATATTGTCGAAAATTACGGGACATCCTCCATGGATATTGAGGTGATTTATAACGGAGTTGATACCGGGAAATTTCATCCGGATAACAGGGGAAGATACAGGAATGAAATCAGGAGGCGGCACGGACTGGCGGACAACGATTTTGTGGCCCTTTTTGTCGGCTCGGGTTTTGAACGAAAAGGGGTTGAATCTCTTATTAAAGCGGTTGAATCCATACCCGAACCCGTCTCCCTGCTGATCGCCGGCAAGGGTCCAGCCGCTAAATTCAGGAATAAAATAAAGAACCAGAAAATAATATTCTGTGGACCCCGGAAGGACATCATGGCATATTACGCCGCCGCTGATATCTTTGTCTTCCCCACAATATATGAGCCGTTCGGGAATGTTCACCTTGAGGCGCTGGCAAGCGGTCTTCCGGTCATAACCACCAGAAACAGCGGCGCCGCCGAAATAATAAAAGACGGGGTGAACGGATTTGTGGTCAGTGAGCCGGAAGATTTCAGGGAAATAGCGGAAAAAATAAAAATTCTTTTAGACAGGGACAGGCTGAAGTCCATGGCGGAAAACGCAAGACGCAGTGCTGAAGAATTTACATTTGAGAAATATATTGGCAATATATCGGCCTTATATGGGAAAATAGTTGCTAAATAGAATGCATTCTTTAGATTTATTAAGTTCAGCCCGGAGTCATAATTGCTTCCTGTTTCCGTCGTAATAGTTACAAAAGATGAGGAAAGAAATATCAAAGACGCGCTTGAAAGCGTTACGGGCGCTGCGGAGATTATTATCGTTGATTCATTCAGCAGTGACGGGACGATCGAGATCTGCAAGTCCTATACCGACAAGATCTTTCAGTCTCCGTGGGAAGGATACGCGCGGCAGAAACAGAAGGCTATTGATTACGCGAAGGGGCCATGGGTATTAATACTTGACGCGGATGAAAGGCTGACGCCGGAGCTTGGATATGAGATTACAGGGGTCCTGTCAAAGCCGGGCCCCGACGGTTTTTATCTGCCGAGAAAAAACTTCTTCCTCGGAAAGTGGATAAAACACAGCGGATGGTGGCCGGACCATACGCTCAGGCTTTTCAGGAAAGACAAGGCCTTTATCGAGGACCGGGAGGTACATGAGAAGGTTGTGCTGGAAGGTAATGCCGGACATCTCCGGAATCCGCTGCTGCATTATACTTACAGGACAATCTCTGATTTTATGAGAAAAACGGAGAATTACTCCGCGCTTGCCGCAAAGGAGATAAGAAAGAATTCCGGAAGCCCGGGTCTGTTTTCCATCACGGTCAAACCGGTCTTTACATTTATGAAAATGTTTTTCCTGCGGCTGGGATTTCTTGATGGAACGCACGGGCTGATACTCGCTGTCCTGTACAGTTATTATACGTTCCTGAAATATGTCAGGGCATGGGAAAAGCCATATTAACGCTTTAAATTTTTTTGTATAATATACCAGGTTATTTGTCGGACTGGAATACGGGAGGATCATGTGCATATAGGAATAATCGGAACTGGATACGTTGGACTCGTCACCGGTGCCTGCTTTGCTGAATTCGGTGTCTTCAGCACATGCATTGATAAGGACGGGGAAAAGATAAAATCGCTGAAAAAGGGTGAAATCCCCTTTTATGAGCCGGGGCTTGAAGGCCTTGTCAAAAAAAATATCAAAAATGGTCGTCTTAAGTTTTCGACAAAAATCCAGGACGCCGTTGATTCATCTCTTGTTATCTTTATCGCTGTCGGCACACCCCCGCGCGGCGACGGCTCCGCGGACATGAGTCATGTTGAAGAAGTGGCCGCTGAAATCGCAGGGAACATTAAAAATTACAAGGTAATTGTGATGAAGAGCACTGTGCCGGTTGGAACAGGCGCAAGGCTGATGAAGGTCATATCGAAGAGATTAAAGGAGCAGATCGATTTTGATATAGTCTCCAACCCCGAGTTTTTAAGAGAGGGTTCCGCGATTGAGGATTTCATGAGGCCCAACAGGGTTGTGATCGGAGCAAGAAGCCAGCAGGCGATAGCGATACTGAAAGATCTGTACAACCCTCTTTATCTTATAGAAACTCCGTTTATCGAAACAACTATCGAGACCGCCGAGTTCATAAAATACGCCTCGAATTCCTTCCTCGCCGCAAAAATATCATTCATAAACGAACTCTCGAACCTCTGCGAAAAAGTTGGGGCGGACGTACATATGGTTGCAAAAGGCATGGGACTGGACAAAAGGATAGGCCCGAAATTTTTGCACCCCGGCCCTGGCTATGGGGGTTCCTGTTTCCCTAAGGATACGCGCGCGCTGCTCACAATCGCCGAAGAAAACGGCATCGAACTCGGCATCGTTAAATCAGCGGTGGATGCCAATAACAGGCAGAGGAAGCGGATGACCGAGAAGATAAAGAGCGGGATGGGTGAGGTCAAAGGTAAAACATTCGCGGTACTCGGTCTTTCATTCAAGCCCAACACCAATGACATGCGTGAAGCACCTTCAATAGACATAATAAAGCACCTTTTAAAGGAAAAGGCGAAGATCAAGGCATTCGACCCGGCGGCGATGGATGATACAAAGGAAATACTCGGAAACAGGATAAAATACGCAAAAGATGCGTATGATTGTGCAAAAGACGCCGACGCTGTTATTATAGTAACCGAATGGAATGAGTTCAGGAGCCTGGAACTGGCCAGGATTAAAAAGCTGCTTAAAAAACCGTATTTTTTTGATCTTCGAAATATATACGACCCGGAGAAAATGAAAAAACTCGGGTTCAAATATTTCTGTGTCGGAAGGGCATAGGGATACAGGAACAATCGGGGCGATTAGCTCAGCGGGAGAGCGCTGCCTTCACACGGCAGAGGTCACTGGTTCGAAACCAGTATCGCCCACCATCCAAGTCAATAAATCAGAGCGGGGACGGGAGGAACAATAGCAGCGGCTATGTCTTCTCTTTGTTCTCAAAAAGTGTCTTCACCTCGTCCATCAGATCGGTTATGTCCTTGAACTGGTGATATACAGACGCAAATCTTACATACGCAACCTTGTCGAGTTCCTTGAGCGAAGACATCATCTCTTCCCCTATCCATGTGCTCGGTATCTCCTTGACTCCAAGTCCCAGCAGCTTTTTTTCGATATTATCTACAATCTGATCAAGCCTCTCTGTTTCGATCGGCCTTTTCTTGCAGGCGATAAAGAGACCATCCCTCAGCTTGTTCATATCAAACGGTTCACGTCTCCCGTCTTTCTTGGCAACCATCGGAACAAGGTCTTCTATCCTCTCATACGAGGTAAAGCGTTTGCCGCATTCAAGACATTCACGCCTTCTGCGGATGGCGTTTCCTTCCTTACTTGTTCTTGAGTCTATAACCCTGTCTTCGGGATTTTCACAGTAAGGACATTTCATCTGCTTTCAGTCCCTGTACACCGGAAACCTGTCACAGAGATATTTGACCCTGGCGGCATCGGCCTTTATCGCCTCAGGTTCTTTGCTGTTGTCTATCACGGAAGCTATTAAACGGGCTATCTCCACCATCTCCTCCGTTCCCATGCCCCTCGTGGTTATACACGGGGTGCCGAGACGTATGCCGCTGGTTATTGTGGGCGGTCGTGTGTCATAGGGGATAGCGTTTTTGTTTACGGTTATTCCTGCTTTATCCAGCGCTGATTCAGCATCTTTGCCTGTGATACCCTTATTAACGAGATCGACAAGCATAAGGTGTGTGTCCGTTCCACCGGAAATTATGTTGAAGCCCTTTTTGATCAGCTCTTCCGCCAGTTTTTTCGCGTTATCAACCACTCTCTGCTGATATTCCCGGAAACCGTCGCTCACGGCTTCTTTCAGAGCTACCGCCTTTGCAGCTATGATATGCACCAGCGGGCCGCCCTGTATCCCGGGGAATATCATTTTGTTGATCGCCTTCGCATATTCCGCCTTGCACATTATCATGCCGCCGCGCGGACCCTTCAGGGTCTTATGGGTTGTCGTAGTCACAAAGTCGGCATAGGGGACCGGGGAAGGATGCAGCCCCGTGGCGACCAGTCCCGCGATATGGGCGATATCCGCCATAAGATAGGCCCCTGTTTCTTTTGCTATGTCGGAAAAAATTTTGAAGTCGATAATTCTTGAGTAGGCGCTGGCGCCGACCACTATCATCCTGGGCCTGTGCTCAAGAGCAAGCCTCCTGATATCGTCATAATCAATATAACCTTCTTTATTAACGCCATAAGATATATTTTTATAGAACATTCCGGAAAAGTTCACGGAGGCCCCATGTGAAAGATGGCCGCCATGGCTCAGGTTCATACCCAGAACCATGTCACCGGGCCTGAGCATCGCAAAATAAACGGCCATGTTGGCCTGAGAGCCGGAATGCGGCTGAACATTAACGTGTTCCGCGTTAAAAAGCTGTTTTGCCCTGTCAATGGCAAGGTCTTCAACTATATCGGCAAACTCGCACCCGCCGTAGTATCTCTTTCCGGGATAACCTTCGGCATATTTATTTGTAAAGATAGAACCCTGCGCCTCGAGCACGGCCCTGCTTACGTAATTCTCCGAAGCGATAAGCAGTATCTTTTCATGCTCTCTCTCTGTTTCTTTCCTGATTGCTTCGTAAACCTGCGGATCGATATTCTTTAGATCAACAATGTCCATGTCTGTTCAAATCTTCCTCTATTGCCTTGATTTTATTGATTCTTATAAGATGCCTGTTGCCTTCAAAAGGCGTAGACAACCATGTTTTTACGATTTCGACCGCCAGGTCTTTTCCAACGATTCTACCGCCGATGACCAGGATATTAGCGTCATTGTGCCTACGGCTCATCTGCGCCGTAAAAAGGTCATTACAGAGCGCCGCCCTTACACCGGGAAATTTGTTCGAGACCATTGACATGCCTATTCCGGTACCGCAGATCAATATGCCTTTTTCTATCTTGCCGGAAGAGACAAGTTCCGATACCTTTTTCCCGAAATCCGGATAATCGACGGATTCCGTACTGTTTGTACCACAGTCGATAACTTCGATATCGAGACTTTTAACTAGCTCTACTATATCTTCTTTTAGTCCGAGTCCGGCGTGATCACAACCAATAGCTATCTGCATATATCATCCTTTGAAGTATATATTTTATCCGAGGCAATGCCCTAAGTCAAGGAAAGGCCGCAGGGAAAATGCGCGGTTCTTGCTACGTTCAATTATTAAGCAGTCGGGCTAACACGCCTTGTCGGCCATCATGGAGAGTATTATTTTGCAATATATTACGAATATAGCCTGTAGCCGGTAATAAGGATATTATTGACACTTATTTGCTCTATAAGATATTATTTAACTTAGAATGTCTGACAAAGCTTCAACAATTAGAGAAGCCCAGAAGTATATGGCTAAGGGGCAGATAGATAAGGCTATTTCCGAATGGGAAAGACTGGTCGAAGAGTATCCTGACGGAAATTTCCTGAATATCCTGGGTGACCTCTACTTAAAAAAGGGCGACAGGAAAAAGGCGATAGCATCTTTTCACCGGGCAGCCAGCTTTTTCCGAAATGAAGGCTTTACCCTGAAATCCCTGGCGCTATACAAAAAGGTGCTCAATATAGATTCAACCGATTCCGACGCCCTTTACGCTCTGGGGGAACTGAGCGAGGAAAAAGGGCTTATAAGCGATGCCACCAAATATTATCTCGCCACGGCCGACAGCAAGTCCAAGGTGGGAGAAAAAGACAGTCTGCTGGATATATACGAAAAAATACTTTCTCTTTCCCCTTCGAACATCCCTCTCAGGATTAAGGTCGCGGAGATTTTCCTTAAAGAAGGGCTGAAAGCCAATGCGTCAAAAGAGTATATGTATATCTCGAAGGTTTATGACGAAAAGGGAGATATCCCGAAATCAATGGAGTACTACCAGAAAGTCCTTGACCTGCAGCCGCTGAACAAAGAAGCCGTCATCGGCATAAGTTATCTCCTTGAGAAGACCGGGGAGTTGAACAAGGCGATCGAGCATATGAAAGAGGCCGCCGCGCTATTCCCCGATGACCTGGATGTTATCTTCAGATGCGCTGAACTTTCATTGTTGACTGGTAATAGCGAAAACGCAAAAGAATATCTCCACAAATCCACGGAGATCGAACCAAATGACCTGAAAAGCAGAAAACTCCTAGGCGAAATATATCTAAAAGAAGGCTTAAAGGAAAAGGCATGGGAACAGTATCTTCCTGTTCTGAACGAGATTATTCTGGAAGCAAAATATGAAGATGCCATCCAGTTTCTCGAGGCTTTCAGGGAAGTCGATGCGATTGAGACCGGCAGAAAGCTGGCATTTCTGTACAGGCAGATAGGGGAAGATACGCAGGCTGCCACGGAGCTTGTCATCCTGGGCGACAGACTTAACGAAAACGGCTTGACCGATGAAGCACTTGCCTGTTATAGAGAGGCGCTCGACATAACTCCCGAGGAGGAAGGGCTGAAGGGAAAGGTCGCTGAAATAGCGGGGCAGGAAATTGAAGAAGTGGCAGTAATCGACGAGATCGGGGACCCGGAAGCGACTATGCCGGACCATATTTCCGTGACAGGAGACAAAACCACTGAAGAAATTTTCACCGACGCCGACATTTTCCAGAAATACGGACTGTTTGCCGAAGCAAAAAAGCTACTCGAAAACCTCAAGGCCAAAGAGCCCGAGAATATAGACCTCCACCGCAGACTAAAGTCAATCTATCTGGATACCGATGACAAAGAGCTGGCCGTCACAGAATGCCTTATATTGAACGAACTGTACAAACGCCTGGGTGACACGGAAAATGCCGGTAAGATATTGAAAGACGCCTGTGAAATATATCCCGAGGATCCGAGGTTGATGGAAAGGGTAGGGATGTCTTTAATAGAGCCGACAGCTCTTGTCGTGGAAGGTGATGAAGTTCCCGGCGGCGTGAGCGCCGGATCTTCAGACATAGAAGACCATCAGGATAAAATCGCGGAGGCTGATTTTTACGCGAGACAGGGCCTCATCCAGGAGGCCACGAAAATCCTGGAAAACCTGTATAAATTGTTTCCCGACGACAGCAGTATAATTGAAAGGCTTGAGCGTCTCGGCCAGGGCATGGAGGCGGCTGAAAAACCGGGAAGCCTCGAACCCCCCGAAGTAAAAGAGGCGGCGCCGGAGCCTGCTGCCAAAGAAGACATTGCCGTTGGGCCGGACATCACGGAGGGAACAACGGAAGAGTTTGAACCGCGTGAGGAACAGGAAGAATTCAGGGACATCAGCTTTACCGACCAGGATATTATCGGGGCGGAGGAAATCCCGGAGCCCGAGCTTGATAATGATGTTATGGAGATTTTCCAGGAGTTCAAAAAAGGCATCGAAAAAGAACTCAGCGATGAAGACTCTGAAACTCATTACAACCTCGGAATAGCATACAAGGAAATGGGTCTGTTCGATGACGCCATCAAAGAGTTTCAGACATCCAGGAAAGACCCCAAAAGACAGATACAATCTTCTACAATGCTGGGGTCGGCCTATATGGAGAAGGGGCTTTATTCCCTGGCGATTGATGCGTTTGGCAGCGCTATTAAAAGTCTTCCCGAACAGGATAGCGCCCACTGGGCGGTCAAGTATGAGCTTGCCGAGGCATATGAAAAAAACGGCAATATCAAGGAAGCGTTGGATTTATATACAGCGGTCTATGGATGGGACGCCAAGTTCAGAGATGTTGGTGAAAAAGTAACCAGGGTAAAAGCCCAGTTTGCGAAAGGTGGCGAACCAGAAAAGATCAAGGAAAGAAAGGACAGGGTATCATACCTCTAATCCATGGATTTTCTGGAATATTATAAGCTAAAGGAACATCCCTTCTCGAATGTCGTGGACAAACGGTTCTACTATAACAGCCCACAGCAGTCGTCCGCCATAAAAAAGCTGCGATACGCGATTGATACAAGAAAAGGCTTTGCTGTTGTTATCGGCAAGATCGGCACAGGCAAGACAACTCTCGCAAGAAGGATGCTGGATGAACTCGTGGAGGAAAGTTACGAGGCCGCGCTACTTGTTATAATTCATTCATCCGTCAATTCCGAGTGGCTCTTTAAAAAATTCGCTATCCAGTTGGGGGTCAAAAATATCAGTGATAATAAGGTGGAGCTTATAGGTCAAATATACAAAAGGCTCACAGAGATTAATGAAGCGGGGAAAAAGGCCGTCGTTATGATTGATGAAGTCCAGATGCTGAATTCAAAGGAGATCATGGAAGAATTCAGAGGGCTTCTCAATATGGAAACCCAGGACGGCAAACTGGTCAATTTCATATTTTTCGGCCTGCCTGAACTGGAGGATATCCTCTCACTGGATGAGCCCCTGAAGCAACGCGTTGCCGTGAGAATAAAACTGACATCTTACGCCGAAGAAAACACCCGGGATTATATAATGCACAGATTAAATATTGCGGGGTGCGATACCAATATCTTTACGGATGAAGCCATATCGCTCATATACAGGTATTCAAACGGTATCCCGAGAGTTATCAACACGATCTGTGATAACGCACTGCTCGAAGGTTATCTATTTAAACATGCGGTCATCGACGAATCAATAATAAAAACCGTTGCGATTGATTTGGGATTTAATCCTCAACCTTAAGTATTGCCTGGACACGAAATTTTGCGCTCAACAACCGGTGCAACACCGGTCTGCACTAATCAACCGAGAATACTCAGCAGAAACTCCTCAATATCTTTAACGCCGTTTATTTTAAGCCCGTAATTATTGTCTATTTTCTCAGCGTTGCCGACAGGGATGACCGCTCTTTCAAACCCTATTTTCGAGGCCTCCTTCAGCCTTGCATTTGCTTGAGCAACAGCACGGATTTCCCCGGACAGCCCGACCTCGCCAAACACAAAAGACTTCGGGCCTATCGGGACATCCCTGGCGGATGATGCTATTGTGGCGATAATACCGAGGTCTACCGCAGGTTCTACAATCTTCAACCCACCAACAATATTGATAAAGATATCCATTCCACCAAGGTGCATGCCGGCCCTTTTTTCGAGTATAGCGACCAGAAGGTTTACTCTGTTAAAGTCAACACCGATGGAAGTCCTTCTCGGTATTCCAAAGTTTGTCCGTGAGACAAGTGCCTGTATTTCGACCATCAGAGGCCTTGTCCCTTCGAGGCTGGCCACAACAGTAGACCCTGAAACATTCCTTGGCCGACCGGAAAGAAACAGTTCCGACGGGTTGTCAACTTCTCTAAGACCTGAGTCGGACATCTCGAAAATCCCGATTTCATTTGTAGAACCGAAACGGTTCTTTATCGTCCTCATGATACGGTAGGAATGACCCCTGTCACCCTCGAAATAAAGCACTGTATCAACAATGTGTTCCAGGACACGAGGCCCCGCGATAGTCCCTTCTTTTGTGACATGACCGACTATGAATACCGGTATGTTTGACCGCTTTGCGAACATCATCAGCTTTGCGGCGCATTCCCTGACCTGGCCCACTGATCCGGGAGCGGAAGAAAGCTCCTGGGTGAAAACCGTCTGAATTGAGTCGACCACCATGGCATCCGGCGATATTTTTATCGCCGCGTCCAGGATCCCCTCGATCGAGGTTTCAGGAAGCAGCACTATATTATCGGCGCTCACCGAAAGCCTGTCTGCCCTCATTTTTATCTGCCGGGGAGATTCCTCCCCGGATACATACAGCATTTTGCCTGTCTTTTGGGAAAGGCCCGCAAAAGCCTGAAGCAATAAAGTTGATTTCCCTATGCCGGGGTCTCCCCCGACAAGGATCACCGAACCGGGAACAATGCCCCCGCCCAATATCCTGTCAAACTCCTTTATGCCTGTCAGCATCCGGTTTTCAGTCGCTCCTTCAATGGAACACAATGACACGGGTTCGACCTTGCCCGGAGAATTCAGGGACGCAACATGCCGCCCGGCTGAAACAGTTTTTTCTTCGGCCATGCTGTTCCAGCTCCCGCAGTCAGGACATCTGCCGAGCCATTTCGGGCTGGAGTACCCACAGGTTTGACACTGAAAAAAGGTCTTTGATTTCGGCATATTAAATTACCATCCCGCCCTGAAATTCAGAGCGTATTTTTAGAGATAAAACACCCTCATCCCGGCCGTGGATCTATTTCATGACAGGCGAACAATATATTATATACGCTCATCCCTGGAATTTTCATGAAACCCCGGGCATTTCGACGCCGCACCGCCGTCATTAAGAGTTATAAACAGGCTATTCATTGGCGATATCGAACAACCGCATCCCGCCGCGCACAAAAAAAGCCTTTCTAAACATCCTGTTCATAAAATCCTTTGCCATCGCGGCAGCGTCAGGCGCATTATGGCCAAGGGCGAGCAATGCGGTTATAGCGGCCGAAAAGGTGCAGCCCGTGCCGTGATATTCACCCTTTATTTTTCTGCTCCTGAGATAATGGAATTCATCCCCATCATAAAATATATCCATGGCGATCTTTTCAAGGTGGCCGCCTGTTATTATGACATTTTCAGGTCCGTAGCCTTTTAAACGTACCGCCGCTTTTTCCATATCCGCTTCTGTTTTAATCCGGATACCTGTCAGCACGGACGCCTCATGGAGATTCGGAGTTATCACAGTACAAAGAGGCAATAATTTTTTTCTTATGGCCGCCGGAGTATTTTTCAGTGCGAGCCTCTTCCCCGAGGATGAAACTATAACAGGGTCAACAACAATGTTTTTAAGTGAATATTTCCTGATTATCTGCGCGGCTATTTCGACGTTTGATTCGCTGTAGAGCATGCCGGTTTTTATTGCGTCCGGCTTCAGACCGGATATGACGGTCACCAACTGCTTTTTCACGAACGGTCCGCTTACAGGCATGACACCGCTGACCTCTCGGGAATTCTGGGCTGTCAGCGACGATATAACGGAAAGACCGTAGACACCAAATGCATGGAAAACCTTTAAGTCCGCCTGTATCCCCGCCCCACCGGAAGGGTCGGAGCCGGCAATAGTAAGAGCTTTATTCATCAGATGGAATTATACTTCCGATGAATAAAATTGACAAGAGCTGATGTGAATCGCGTCCGGGTTGCAGACCTGGCTCAACCGGACCTATTGACAGAAAACCACTAAATGTTTATCATCAAAGGCATTACGGAAAGAGGGAGATCAGGTCAGTAAACTCACATAAAATTTTTATGAATGGAGGAGTTAAAATGAAAAAGTTCAGTGCTTTATTACTAGCTTTGGCGATGGTTTTTTCACTAGCCTTTGCCGCAGGATGCCAGCAGCAAAAGGAGGCCGAGGAAGCAACCGCGCCATCCAAGGAAGCAACCGCGCCATCCAAGGAAGCAACCGCGCCATCCAAGGAAGCAACCGCGCCATCCAAGGAAGCAACTGCGCCATCCGAGGAAAATGCGACCGGTGGATACGGTACAGCACCGGCACCGGCTACCGGAGGCTATGGCTCGAAATAGTATTTATCACACATACAACAAAGCTTACACACACAAAAGGGCCGGAATTCCGGCCCTTTTGTGTGTGTAAGCTTTCCGTCCCGTCCGTTTTCTTGATTAGAGGGTAACCTTAAACTCCATCACCGCGGATCCGAACAAAAATCTCCTCCTGGATACTTTTACTGTAATCTCATCGCCTTTCCGTTGATCCAGGAGGAATATCCTGATATCATCCACACTTCTGATTTTTGTATCATCAAGCGATAAAACAACATCATCTATTTTCAGTCCCGCAGTTTGCGAGACGCTGTCACGGGCAAACCCGACTATCTTCACTTTTCCTTCTTCTTCTTCACTCAGTACAACCATGAGCTCAGGCGATTCAGGCGCGTTAACGGCTGAGGGGAAAAGGATGAAATCGGCTATGTCCCTCTCAACAGCCCCATCATTCAGAATAATCGAATATTCTATATTGTTTAACCTGAAGGCACGCGCCGGAATTCCGGAGCCGAAAGTTATATGTCCGGCTCCCGCAATCACAATAACCTGACGTTCAGGGTTCTTCCGGATGAATTCATCAAGATTATGGGCCATTGATTCATCCCAGAGCACCTGCGCCTCGTAAAAAAAATCGAAGTTCCTGTCACTGGAATTCCCATGCATTTTAAAGATTTTCTTCAGTCTCTTCCTGTATTCCATGTTCGAGAGATCGATCTCCTCGGGGACCTCTTGCAGTTCTTCCTCTGTAAGAGCGTCAATACCTGCCCTGGCGACTTTCGAGACTATTTTCTTGCTGATATTAAGCGCTATGACAGGTATTTTATTCGCACGCGCGAACAAAAGAATCTCTCTGTAAAGATTATAGTCGAACCCCCAGTGTTTGAAATATTCCGTCTTCTTTAAAAAGACTTTTTCGTTGGTCCGGCCGGCGATATAATCGTCGAGAGCCTGCTGAAAAGGCTTCTGAAACATCTCCATGCCTATGGCGATGTTTTTGTTCGATTTATATAATTCCCGTATGACCTCAATCTGGGTGCGATGGTGCTCAAACCGGGTGTGTGATTCGCCGATATAGATTATCTGTCTACCGCTCACCTTTTTGATGATATCGAAGATACTCAGAACGCGCGGAATTTCGATGCCGAGGACCTCTTTTCCGGTCTTTAATCTGATACCTCTATCGCTACCGTCGACTGATTTCATGATGTTTTTGCCGTTTCTGAACGCGATAAAGCTATATCTACCATAATGTGGGATCCTCCGAACATATCCAGTCATGTCATCAGTTGAGACACTGTCAAGGACCGCTATCACTCCCCTGCTGTTCAGCGGGTTGTTTTTGACCGTGACACGGAAATCCCCCTCCTGACTCTCTATCTCGCCGAAAAGTCTTTTTACCCAGCCGGTTTCCGCATCCGGGACGACAAATGAAGATGATTTTATATCGTCATATTTAATCTCTTCCTCTTTTTTGTCCATAAAACCCTCTTTTTTGAAATAATCAGCCAAAGGGGCGTATTCCCCGGCCTTACCCCGTGGGATGACGAATATCTTTTTTTTATCGCCGAGCAGCCTCGAAATTACCGGGGGAAACTCTTTATCAGAAAGTCTTCTGAACAGGTCATAACTATCATCTATAACCAGCTCTACCGGCAGCTCCTCCGTCTCTATCTCGACAACGGTGGATTCTTCATCTATCACGAAATTCCTTCTCATCCAGCCGTCGCGGAATCTTAAGAGTAGGGGAATACTGAGCTTATATGTTTCAGCCCCCTGGAACAGCTCGAACCTGACCGATGCCTTTGAGCCTGTATATTTCATCTCCAGCTTTCTCAACCCGATTTTCGGCATCCCTTTCCCCTCAAGCCACTGGCTGAAGAACCATCCGAGGTCCTCGCCGGAGACGGATTCAAATGCATCCCGGATGTCGCTCCATGATGCGGAACGGAATTTATTTTTTTTGATGAATAAACCGAGCGACCGGTAGAAGGTCTCCTCGCCAACCTGGTTCTTCAGCATATGGAATACCATCGCCGACTTGTTGTATCCGATCGCCGCGCTGACCCTGCCGGTTCTGCCCGTAAAAGATTTCAGAGGAAATTCATTTTCCGGCCTCACATAACTCTGGAATGATATCAATGCCTGCTTCCTATAATCCCATCCGGTCCCTTTCAGTTCCCGGTACATATGGTCGGCAAGATAGGTTGTAAGTCCTTCGCTCCAGTTGCCGCTCTCATAGTCGATATAGACAAGGCATCCGAACCATTGATGTAATATTTCGTGTCCGAGGGAGGTCTCAACGATAAATGGCAGTCTGACAACATCCCGGCCGAGCAGCGTGAAGGTCGGCATGGCATATCCGGTTGGCAGAATGTTCTCGACGATAGAAAATCTTTTAAATGGATACCGGCCCAGGAGCTTTTCGTACATATTGAGGTACTTGCCGGCATATTCTATATAGGTCTTTGCAAGTCCTTTATCTTCAGGAAGAAAATACGCGAATATTTCGGTTTCATTAAAAGTGTCTTTCAAAATCAGGTATCTGCCGGCAATCAGGCTGATATTCCGGACCGGGTGCGGGAATACAAAAGAAAATTCCCTGTCAGTCCCTGTCTTGTCCCGTATCAAAATCTCTTCCGCCTCTGATACAGCCTCGAATTCTCGGGGCAGTATGGCCGTCAGGCTGAAGAGAGAAAGACCGTCTATGGCAGGATACCATTTATCTATCAGCACAACTCCGTCGGGGTTTATCAGATTCCCCTCCACAACGCCGGGGTTTTTGCTGTTGTAGGTACCGACAGATGCCCTGAACTCTGCTTCATATTCTATCATCAGGACCTCATCCGCCGTCTCGGGCCGGAAAGTAATCATGGTGATGCCCGGCCCAATGACCAGCGGCCTGTCGTTTATCGAAGCGGCGATGACCTTCAGCCCGGAGAGAGCCACGTTGGCAGTATGTTTTGAAGGCAGGGAAATCCTGGAGGTTCCGGTAATCTTATGGCCCTCAAGATCAACTTGTATATCAATTTTATTCAACGGTATATCCTCCCCCGCAAAAGAAATTCCATATAAAAACAGAGATAGCATCAGCAGAGAAAACTTCAGGGCTGTATACATTATTATGTGTCCCGCCTCTTTAATTTTTTGGTTTTATTTTACCGATACGGATACTATTAACTCAACCGGTTGACTTGGGCGTAACGAGCGGGAATCCAGGAATTAAAAAGGGCGGGATAACCCGCCCTTTTTAATGAAGTTAAGCTCCATCTGCATGGAGCCGAAAACCTGATTAGAAGAAAAGGTTCTGGTTCATCAAAATACCCAGTGAGACAAGCAGGGCGTAAATAGCAAGAGATTCGATCATGGCGAGGCCGATGATCAAAAGCATCATAATCTTGCCTGAAGCGCCTGGATTTCTCGCAGCTCCCTCTGTAGCGCCTTTTAAGCCGATGCCCTGTCCAATACCGGTTCCTAATGCCGCGATGCCGATGGCAAGTCCGGCGGCCAGCACGGCCATTGTCTGCACTGAAGAGTCTCCAGCCGCAGCTGCCCCTTCAGTCGCGAAGACTGCCGGTGCGAATAAGACTACGAGCGCAAGGGCCAGGATGATTAAAGATATTGATTTTTTCATTCGTTTGCTTCCTCCTTTCCAAAAACTTTTATTTAATGTGCCTCTTCAACGGCACCAGCAAGATACAGAGTAGAAAGCAGTGTGAACACTAATGCCTGAATCAGGCTGACAAGCACCCCAAGGCTCAAAATAGCCACGGGAATGAACCATGGAGCTATTAGCGCCAGCACACCCAGTATTATATGTTTCGCCACCATATTACCAAAAAGCCTGATCGAAAGCGTCACCGGCCTGACCAGATGTCCGATTACCTCGATAAAGAACATCAGGATCATCAGCGGAAGCGCGAATATTGAACGGATGGGTCCGACAAAATGCTTTATATAGCCGATCCCGTGTGCGCGTAGTCCGTAAAAATGCGTGGCGAGAAAGACGGGTATCGCCATCGCGGCATTAGTGTTTATATTGCTGGTCGGGGATGTAAAGCCCGGGATAAGCCCCATAAAATTAGATACTAGAATAAACAGGAAGATCGTACCGATAAGCGGAAAAAGCCGTCTACCCCAGTGCTGTCCGATATTTTCTTCGCACAGGTTCAGGATTGCTTCAAGCACCGTCTCCATAAGATTCTGTATCCCACTAGGTACCAGGCTTAGCGATTTTCTCATCATCAAAGAGACAGCTATGAGAATAATCGAAGCTAAAAAAGCGTACGAAACGAAATGCGGTACTGTTTCAGAGTTTAGAAATATGTCCATCAAGAGTTTTTCTTCGTGCATAAAGGCCTCCTTAAAGGAAAAAATCGTTTTACTATCGCATAGATTACTGGCAAAAGTCAATAGCTAAAACCAAAAAACTTGCTTTTTTTAGTTTAATATTGTATTAATAACTGGAATTATCAGGAAATATATTATAAGATTAAGGGTAGATTATGGCTAAAGAAAAAATTAAACGCGCTTTAAGTGATGAAGAGAGGCATCATATGCCTCTTTATCCGATTGGAATTGTCGCAGAACTGATCGGAACGACGGACCAGACGTTAAGGCTTTATGAAAAGCATGGACTGATAAAACCCGCCCGGAGGAACAAGAACCGGTTTTATTCTGAAAACGACATAAAATGGTTGAGGTGTCTCAGGGAGCTGATCCATACGAAAAAAATAAGCATAGAAGGCATTAAAAAACTGCTTGATTACGCACCATGCTGGGAAATAACGGAATGCTCCGAAGAGAGAAAAAGCAAATGTTATGCTTCCCTGGACAAGACAAAACCCTGCTGGGAATTAAACAGGATGATATGCAACAGGGATTCAGGCAAGATATGCGAAGACTGTATTGTCTACCTGTCCAGGAAAACCAATACTAAATAAGCTGTTATCTCTTGATTTATTAATGTCAAAATGGACCTTTTGAGCCTGATGGGCGGGTAATAGCCCGTGCTTCCAGGTCTGAAGGGCCTGAAATTATCCATGCATTTCAACGGTCCATGCTTTATAACCGATAAAAAACACGGCAGTCTTTCTGTTTATGACATGGTCTTTAATATTCTGACGTCCGGAATAAAGTTCATTCAGTACAGGGAGAAAGAGAAGCCGCGGCAACGCATATATGAAGAAGCGATAAAGCTTCGACGGCTGACGCGCGACTTCAATGCGGTTTTGATAATTAACGACTATGCGGATATTGCACTTGCAGTCGATGCCGACGGTGTCCATCTCGGCCAGGAAGACCTTCCTCTAAATGCGGCAAGGGAAATCATGGGTGAAAAAATAATCGGAATTTCAACCCACAACCTCGAACAGGCTAAAGCCGCAGAAGCCGGGGGCGCGGATTACATTGGTTTCGGCCCCATATTTCATACCACGACAAAGGATGCCGGAAAGCCTGTGGGTATTGATGGTCTGAGTATCGTAAAAAAGAACGTAAACATACCAGTAGTGGCGATCGGGGGAATCAACCTGGATAACATCGAAGCTGCAATAAGCGCCGGGGCTGACGCGGTAGCGGTTGCGTCAGCGATCTGCAGGGGCGATTCAACCGAAAACGCAGAGAGGTTTATGCGTTTTTTCGGGCGGCAACAGGCATAAACAGCCGGTGCCGCGCTGCAGAAGCTTTTTCCCGGATATACCCGCCTTAAAAAACTTTCCGCGGCCGTCGTTTTTTAAAATTTGTGATTTTAAGGTATAATTTTGTACCTGATGGATGTCTCGGAAAATTAAGCTGCTCAAAGATGCTATAAGATAAAACCGTCTTTTCTGTTTTTGTAAAAATATCCGTGGATTCGCTTTCATCTTTACAAGATTGATGAAAATTTCCGGCGCGGAGTCCCTTGTGGCCGCAAGCAATATATTCGTCGGGATTGAATCGCCGCAACACTGGCCTGCCTGATGACGGCCTGCGTCGCAGGGACGTTCTTCACGAACAAATCGGTTCTGTTCGGGCCCTGAGGTATTTTGAGTCACCAGTGTATCGCGTACAACAATAAACAGATTGCGGGTCTATGCCCCAAACGCATTTCACAGGTTCTCTCTCAGCTTTTCGATCCCTTCTTCCATGTCCCTTGGCAGCGCGCTTTTAAATTCAATGTATCGCCCGGTCGCAGGATGGGAAAAACCGAGCAGTTCCGCGTGGAGCATCTGTCGCGGGAACTTAATCTTTTTATTTTTACGTTCGAGACAGGTTTTCCTGCCATAAACTTCATCTCCAAGCACCGGGTGGCCGACAGACGCAAAATGCACCCTGATCTGATGCGTCCTGCCCGTGCCGAGCTTTGCTTCCACTAATGTCGCGCCATTAAACCTCTCGATAACATTCCAGGCTGTGACCGCCTCTTTGCCCCTTCTGGCCTTTGTGGACATCTTCTTCCTGTCAGATTCCGACCGGCCGATCCTCAGGGAGATTTCACCCCTGTCTTTTTCCATATTTCCGTATAAGATAGCGATATACCTTCTGGTTATTGTCCTCTCTTTAAATTGATCGATAAGACTGTAATACGCCCCGTTCTCAACCGTTACCACCATAACGCCCGAGGTGTCTTTGTCCAGCCTGTGCACAACCCCCGGCCTTAACGGGGCGCCGATCGACGCGAGCTTCCCGCAGTGGAACGCTATGGCGTTCATGAGTGTCCCGCTTCTGTGTCCCGCCGCCGGATAAACAACAAGGCCCGGAGGTTTATTCACCACGACAACCGAATCATCCATATATATTATTTCGACCGGTATGTCTTCCGGAACCAGGCCGGGCGTCTCGTCGGGGATTGTTATATAAATCACATCGCCCGGTTTTGTCCTGTAGTTCGGTTTAATTACGAGATTATTTACCGAGAGAAGACCTTTTTCTATAAAACGCTGTATCTGCGAGCGGGTTATGCCGGAAATTTCCGATGCCTGCAGGTCGATCCGCTTTCCGGCGTCTCCGTCCGTGATATGAAATTCGAGCTTTCTCATGGCTGTATGCTACGGAAGGTTCTCCTTTGCCGTCCGCTTCGGGTTGTCTCCCTCAGGCTGATAATGGCTCCGGACAAATTTTATCTCGTCATCCACCGTCCGGAGTTTTCCGCTGAGTTTAGCATCAAGCAGTTTCCTTAATATTTTCGAATAGACGGGTCCGGGCGTAAAACCCATCTTCTTCAAGTCTTCGCCGGTAAGAACAGGTTTAATCTTCCTCAGTTCCAGGAGAAATTGTGATATTTCTTTCTTCCTGTTCGCGTCTTTTGTTGCGGCCATCGAAAAAAGTATTATCTCTATTTTTGCTTTTTCGAGGAGATGGTAGAGACGGACAGGATTTTGTACTGGAAGTTTCCCCAGTATCACGGCGGACTTCGACATGCCATTAAGGATCAGCTCTTTGATTCCGGGCGGGGTCGAGAGTCTCTCGAGCGCCTCCTTCCTGTCATCGTCATTCAGCCTCGAAAGAAGGGCCATCAGGTACAGGACCCCCATATCGGCCTTTTCTTCCATGTAGAGCAGGTTGTACCAGGCCAGCGTTTCATTCATGGACACAAGGGTCGCCTCGAGCTTTTTATCGAATACCAGCTTCTGGTTTATTACCCGGAGAAGACCTAAATCAGAAAGCCTTTTCAAAGTCCTGACGGGATTCGTCTCCCTGAATGCGATAAAAAGCTCCTCGCAGAGCCTGGAGCCGGAAAGCTTCTCGAACAGACTCAGTTTTATCGCCGACTTTATCAGGTTTTCGGTATGTTTGCTGATTTTAAACCCGAATCTCTCCGAAAATCTCACCGCCCGGAACGCGCGGGTCGGGTCTTCGATACAGCTGAGGTTATGAAGCACCCTTATGGTCTTTTCCTTTATATCGCGCTGTCCCCCGAAGAAATCGATTAACAGACCGAAGTCTTTTGGGTTCAGTTTTATCGCAAGCGCGTTAATTGTAAAGTCCCTTCTGTAAAGATCTTTTTTTATCGAGGAGATCTCGACCGTCGGCAACGCGGCCGGGGATTCATAGTATTCAGTCCTTGCAGTCGCGATATCAACCCTTAATCCGTCTTTAAATATCCGGGCGGTGCCGAAGCTCCTGTGGCACCTCACGGATGCCTTTAATCTCTCACTTAATGCCTTCGCAAATAATATACCGTCTCCTTCAATCACTATATCTATATCCAGGTTCTCCTGGCCGAGGAGCATATCCCGAACCGTCCCTCCGACCAGATAGGCGCTGAAACCCATGCTGTCCGCCAGATCTCCAGAGACCCTGAGCAATTCAAAGATCTCACCGGGAAACCGTTCTTTTATCCATGATGACATGTTTCTCCCCACGACCGGCTTTTCTGTTATACCCTCTTTATCGATATGCCGCCTTCTGAGGAATTCCTCATAAAGTACCCTGAGCAGGTCTGTCCTTGTAATTGCGCCTGTTATCTGGCCGTCTTTTATTACCGGCATAAACCTTTGATTCTGCTCTATCATAATTTCTTCAATGTCTCTGGCCGGGGTATCCGGCCCCACTGTGATCGCATCTGTGGTAGTGAATTCCATGCATCTATGCGTTTTGAAGCCATGAAACAACGCTTTTTCCACCGTCTCCCTCGATATCAGGCCGAAATACCTTCCATCCTTCTGAACCGGGAGTACATTGACGCCGTACTTTGTCAGGATATCTTCCGCCTCTTTTATGGTGCTGTCCCACTGCATTGTGATTACAGGACTGGTCATTATGTCGGAGGCAATCTTGACGGGTTTTACGTGGCCGGGCAAAAGCCCGGTTATCCTGTCCGCGACAACCTCGATCGAGGCCTCTTTTATTGTCGCCGAGGCCGCGTTTGGATGTCCACCACCCCCGAACTCCTCCAGAAGCCCCGCAACATTGAGTTCAGCGACCCTGCTCCTCGCCACTATTAATATCTTGTCCTCCATGCCCAGTATAAGAATTCCGGCGTCAATATCCTCCATATCCATTATCCTGTGGACAAGATGCGCCGCGTCCCCCACATAGGTCTCACGGTACGCCTTTGCTATCATGATTTTTATGCCACTAAGGACGATCTCTCTGGATGATTTAACAAGCTCATTGAGGAGATCCAGCTCTTCCGCGCCGAACTCCACCTTAAGGAAGTTGGAGACGATGTTCAGGTTCGCCCCTTTTCTCAACAGGTATGAAACAGCAAGCAGGTCCCTTTCGGTTGTTGAAGGAAAAAGCAGACGACCGGTCTCTTCATATATGCCGAGCGCAAGAATTGTCGCCTCCATCGGAGTGGGAGGCAGTTTTTTGTTTTTAAGCAATTCCGTAAAGATCGTGGCAGTAGCTCCTACATCTTCAATCTTCTCGATCTCTCCCCTGATATCTCCTTTTACTAATGGATGGTGGTCATAGATATGGATTTTAAGGTCCTTCTTCGACAGCAGCTTCGCCAACGGGCCGATCCGGCCGGGCTTTTTCGTGTCGACTATAATTAATTTCGCCACCCCTGAAAAATCGATCTCTTTTAAGCGCTTAATCTCAACAGGGTTGAATACATCGAGGAAGTCTCTCAGCTTTCGCTCCTGCGACCCGGGAAAGACCAAGCCGGCATGGGGGTATAACTTTTTCGCCGCAACCATTGAGGCAAGAGAGTCAAAGTCGGCATTTAAATGTGATGTTATTATCTCCACTATATACTCTTAGCAGTTCCGGGATTGAAATACAACTCAAGTCAGCCTTGCCGGACCACCACGGGGCTTTTCCGGCGTATCCGCCGCCGGCTCACTCCGGATCCGGGTTTATTTCTATGCTCCGCG
>VAPF01048424.1_pt1 | contig 44355 bp, 43 predicted proteins | sample 3393931 | NCBI WGS metagenome assembly VAPF01 (sample SAMN08290437, study PRJNA428436) | hydrothermal vent metagenome | isolation source: Deep-sea hydrothermal vent chimney | place: Atlantic Ocean: South-mid Altantic Ridge | depth 2773 m m | reverse complement strand
CACCGGGACAAAAAATCCACCAGTATCTCCATTTGTCCAGTCAATCCAGTCCCAGCTAATACCGTCAAGGGAGTAGTTTATATTCAGATAATCACCGGAGTCGGCATCAACATAGCCTTTCCACTGAAAGGAAAACATATATCGGTTGTCCTTAACCGAGGAGATTGGCGTTATGTATCCCGCCCAGGATAAAGTATTAGAGACATAGTTTGCAGCGGGGCTGTCTTCAAGGCTGTTCGTCCCGCCGACACCGGTTCCGGCTGTAACAGACCAGGTATCATTTGGTCCTCCGCTTGCCCAGCCTGAAGGAAGATTCCCTGCCGTATCCGAGTTAAAATCAGTAGTATAAAGAATTACAGGGGTTCCGTAGCTGAAGACAGGCACCGTGCTGTATATGGCGACCCCGGGCGCTCCGAGATCCACTGAAGTCAGACCGTAATTGGAAAACGACGCAAGCGCGTCCGCATCGTCCACAGCCGCAACCGAGATGATGTTCGGCAGATCATAACTTGCCGGGTAAGCCGGGTTTGCGTCATTATCATTCTCTTCATTGCCCGCGGCTGCCACAAAGAGGACATTCTTTGCTCTCGCGTAATCAATAGCATCATACAGAGCCTGAGAATAGGAGCCGCCTCCCCAACTGGCGTTGATCACTCCGGCTCCGTTGTCAGCGGCATACTCTATCGCAAGCACCGCGTCAGCTGTATCACCCGCGCCGCTCACCCCCAGAAACCTCAGAGGCATGATCCGGGCAACCCACATCACACCCGCGATGTCTGCGCCGTTATTGCCCTCCGCAGCAATCGTTCCCGAAACATGCGTTCCGTGTCCATTGTAATCCGTGGGATCATTGTCATCACCTATAAAGTCCCAGCCGTTGCAGTCATCTATGTAGCCGTTCAAGTCATCATCAACGCCGTCGGTGCAGTCGATTTCTCCAGTATTCGTCCAGATATTGTTTATAAGCTCGGGGTGATTACGGGCAACACCGGTATCGATTACGGCTATTACGACGTTGGCGGAGCCAGTACTCAAGTCCCATGCCTCGGGAGCGTCCAGGTCGGCATCAGGGGTTCCGCCTGTCTGGCCTGTATTGTTGAGACCCCAGAGGTTGCTGAAATCCGGATCGTTCGGGATAACGCTCGCCCTTAAAATATAGTTCGGCTCGGCATATACAACATTCGGGTCTTCCTTATAAAGGCTGACCGCTTCTTCAACCGACATACCCTGCGAAAGCCTTATATGCTGAACTCCGACACGGCCCAGGTCCCTAATCCTGACGGCCTTTATATCGCCGTTAACGCCCTCCATGGTGGCCGCGTCCGTTCCGGGCCTGAACTTCACAAGTATCTCACCTGCCACATATTCCGCCCGGTTCAGTCTATCCTGGGATGATGACTCCCACTGGATATCAGCTGTTGAACCTGCTCCTGACTGTGTTGCATTACCGGACAGAGACGCGTCTCCGCACGAGTAAAGGAATGAAATCAACAGAAAACAGACTAAAGAATAAGTTATATTAAGAATTTTTTTCACTATAGGCTCCTTTTATATGAGAGGTTAACCGTAAAATCAGGGGCGCCGGCGGTATTCGGGTCCTCGGTAAATGAAAACTCGAAGCCGTTATTACCTGAAGTGTATCTTCCGCCGAGGGAGAACAGAACCGCTGTCCTGTCCACCTCTGAAATGTCTGTATCCGGATAAGGTGATGTCTGAAAAAATAACTGCGCCAGCAGGCTGACATGCTCCCAGACCTCCGACTCGATGCCGGCCCCGCCGTAAACGAACTTTTTCAGCTTCACCGTCTCATGCCCTTTAAGGTCACCGGGGAAGGCGATACCGAGGTTTAGGTACGCCTTGTTCGTCTCCCCAAGCTTTTTATCCAGCATAACAGCGATACCAGTGTCCACACTCCCGTTTCCATAACCCTTTTTTGCGTCTCCCGTCGGAAGCTCGATATCGGCCATTATGCTTATCACGGGGTCTTCCTTTATTATAAGTTTTTTAAGTGTAAGCCGCATATCGCCAAACCCGGTATGTCCGCCCTCGCCTCTGACAATAAGAACACCGTCTCTTCTGACTTCGTACAGGAATTCATTGTCCGGCCTGTCGCTTCTTCCATAATCAGGAAAGCCGAAGGCGTCATGATAGCTCTCCAGAAAGCCGTCCATAAAACCGGAATTAAAACTCAGGATGGGGAGGTCAACACCGATCTCGATAAAATCGCGGATATTTCTCCTGTAGCGCAGGTTGAGTTCGGTAAGTTCCATATCAAGTCCCATGTCCCATTCAGTGGAATTTCCAACCAGATAGATACTTGAATGAGAGAGGCCGAGGACAAAGGAACTTTCGGTCATGGCCTGCTCAAGGTAAGGCGCATCCGCGGGTAAGAAAAGCGGAAACTGGTTCCTGACCCTCAGCGGACCTTCAAAGGCATGCGTGATTACCGGAATTGAGATACAGAACAGAAAACCTATTAAACATACAATTGCCTTCTTCTTCATTTAACAATCATACCCCCATAATGTCGCGCGAGATTCAATTAATACCGGAAGGCGGAGACGATGTCGTCATAAGAGACTTTCCCGGCGCTTCCGTCTGCTATTTGCGTGTTTACGCAAGTAAGGATAACAGGAATGTAATTCAGTGTCAATCAAAAGATAACATTAAAACCCGGCATTCCCACAACGCCGATGTTCCAGCAGCGCTGACGGTATTCCTGACTGCAAATTGTCGGCCCTGCACGGGGCGGATTCAGCATCTTCAAAGGCTGCTCGCAACTATCCGCCCTGTTTCATCCGAAATCAGATGGCAGTATACCAGCAGTCTCTTTTTTTCGATTTTTGATTCGGCCTTCGCCTTCGCGGCATTGCATATCCGTCTTAAAATATCAAACCTCTTGCCGTAATAAAGCCATGGAAAGATGTCGTTTATATCGGTCCGCTTAAAAGGCGACAATTCCTCGTCAGCGGCCCCTGATTTTTTGATTAGCGAGATAACATCATGCGCGGCAGGTTTTTCAGAAGTCCACAACGCAACTTTTAGTATATTTTCCCAGCCGGCGGATAAATGTAATTTAATTAAATCTTCCCTTACAGCGGACAGGACCGAATCAATGATCCTGTCCCCGAATATAAAATAGCAGGTGTCATCAAAAGAAAAAAGATCTTTATGGATTTTTTCGGCTGCTTCGTTCTGGGACAGGACTATTTCCCTGCAGCTATGACCGGTATTTTTTTTACCATGCCTGTTCAATTTCGATAAAATAACATAAAAAACCGTAAAAAGTTAACTATAATGTGACACTCGGACTATCCGAGCCGCAGGAAGGCCACCGATTCGATATGGTAGGTATTCGGAAAAAAATCTATCTGCTGTACCGATAGTACTTCATATTTCTCTTTAAGCTTTTTCATGTCACGGGCGCAGGTAGCGGGATGACATGATATATAGACAATCAGATCTGAAGGGTTTTTCAGTATCTTTTCAGTAACCTCTGACGTTAAACCGGATCTTGGAGGGTCGAGAATAATTATGTCAAACTTCTTTTTAATCTTATATCTTTCCGCTGAAGAGCTGATAAAACGGCAATTCCTGATATTATTTAACTTCAGGTTCCTGATTCCATCCTCGACGGCATGCAGATTCTCTTCAACGGCGACTACTTCTTCGGCGTGTACGGCAAGGGGCATCGAAAAGTTGCCCGCGCCGGCGTAAAGATCAAGAACGCGCTTTCCGCTTAAGGGCATTAACCGGTTTACTATAAAGCCGACAACCATCCTGTTAAGCCGCCAGTGTGACTGAAAGAATGTCCAGGGAGAAACAGTATATTTCATGCCGTTCAGGTCAAATCCCGTATAAGCCGACCCGGAAGCATCCGTATCATCATAAGCAACTCCCGAAAAACCTATTTCGAGAAATTTATCGCATATTGTCCTGTCCAGGTCCCGGCCCTTCAGCATGGCGACAGGTGAATCACCAGCGGCAATATGGATTTCATTCAGATTCAGGGCGGCTCCGGCTTCTTTTATCTTCCGTAACATTGTATTTATTTTGTCGTCCATTAAAGGGCAACCGTCGAATGTTACGACATCCCTTGAAGATCCTTTAAAAAACCCGACACCTCCATCCCGCGAAACTTTAAACCTGGCTCTATGCCTGTAATTCCATTGGGCGTCCGAAAGCACCGGATCCAGGGGAATCTCTATCCCGCCCAGCCTGGTCAGTGAATCAAGAAGTATTTCGTCCTTCATGGTCAATTGCCTTTCATAGGATATAAACTGCAGCTGACATCCTCCGCATATGCCAAAGGCAGAACATTCAGGCGCAACCCTGTCTTCGGACGACTCCACGACATTTACGGCGGAAGCGACGGAATAGCGCTTCTTCCTTTCCTCTATATCTACCTCCACAACCTCACCGGGGATCGCGCCTTTAATAAAGATGACCTTTTCATCACGCGCTATCGTATAACCGCCATAGGCCGGCATCAGGGATTTGAGTATCAGTCCCATTACGTCCTTTTGATCAATTTCTTGATAGTCGCCTTAAGTTCCGTCATGTCCGCCGTCTTGACAATATATGCCTCGGAGGCCCAGACGGCGAAGTCATCCCTGTAATCATAAGCTGTTGACATGATGACCGGCAGCCTGGGTTTCTTCTCTTTCATCTGTCTCAGGAGTTTTATACCGTCGATATCAGGCAGCAGGATATCAAGCGTAACGATGTCCGGATTTTCCCTGTCGAACATCTCAAGCGCCTCCTTTCCGTTCGACGCGGTCACAACTTCGTAGCCCTCGTCCAGAAGTTCTTCCTTGTATAATCTGAGAATATTCTGATCGTCATCAACTATAAGCACCTTCATAATTTAGTCCTCCTCTATTGGTATATAAACTTTAAAAATACTGCCTGCGCCTACTTTGCTTTTCACTTCGATCCTGCCCTTGTGTTCCTGTATTATCCTGTTCGTAATCGCAAGCCCGAGGCCCGTACCGGAAGCCTTTGTCGTAAAAAACGGGTCGAAGACAAACGGCAGGTCCGACTCCGGAATGCCCTTTCCCGTGTCCTTTATCTCCAGTACAGCGCTTTTATCCTCTACGTATGTCCTGACATAGATAGAACCTCTCCCGACAGTTGACTGGATCGCATTGGCAAGGATATTCAATATGGCCTCCCTGACTCTGTTCGGATCAATAAAGACCTCAACAGGCTCTGTAAAATCCTTTATAAGCAGAACACCCCTGTCCTCCATGGCGGATTTCATTAATGTGATAACATCATCGACGATTGTATTCAGATCAACACGCTCTTTCGCGAGTCTGACATCTTTAACAAACCCGAGTATCTCTCTCAGAATATTCTCGAGCCTGTCGACTTCCCTCACGATTATCTCGGTATATTCCTTCAGATTCCCATCAAGCTTCTTTTCAAGCCGCTTGGCAAACCCCCCTACAGACACAAGCGGATTCCTTATTTCATGCGCGACCTTTGCCGCCACTGCGCCGAGAGCGGCCATTTTTTCGGCCTGGACCAGTTTCTCGCGCAGATTCTTTATCTCGGTTATGTCCCTGAGCACATGGACCGAGCCTATGAACTCGCCGGTCGAGTCGAAGATCGGCGAACTCGAAGTCAGAAATGTCCCGCCCAGGTACGGATCTTCCAGCTCCTCCATATAAGCCGTCCTTGAATCAACGGTCTTATGGTGCGGACAGGCTTTTAACGGTTCATTAACCCCATGAAAAACCTCATAACATTTTTTCCCTATTATCTCCGAGGGCGGCAGGCCGAGTCTCTTGCTCACCGCCTTGTTTATGCTTTTTATAACATAGTCACTACTGTTAAAATAAACCATCTCCGACATGGATTCAAATATATATTCGAGCTGCTGTTCCGCCATCGTCACATGCTCGAAAAGACGGGCGCTCTCGATCGCGGAAGCAATATGGTTCGAAAAATTGGTCAGGAACGTCATGTCATCGTCGGCAATCTGCTTTCTGTTGAAATAGTTGTCCACCCATATCACGCCTATCACCCTGTCTCTGGAAATTAAAGGCACTACGGCATATGCCTGGGTGCCCAGCTGCTGTATCAGAAGCGTATCGGAAAGGGGCTCCTCTTTTACGTCTTTTATATTAAAAGACCTTTTTCCCTTTACGGCCATCGTTATTATGGTATCCTCGTCAAGGGATATCTCTATCCCTAAAGACAGTTTGTCCAGAAATGAATCTTTCCTGATGGGGCTTGAAACTATCTCCTGCATTAAATCTCCCAGTGTCTTCTGCTTGACGGATATCTCATCCCATATCTCCCACGCCTCCTCGGAGCTTGACGGTCCAACACCCATCGCGCCTTTCAATACGTTCTTCTCTTCATCCACAAGAAAGAGTATCGCCCGGTTAAAATCCATTCCGTCGCTCATTGTCACGGCTGTAAGCACCATCCTGAGCAACTTGTCGAGTTCAAGCGTGCCACGCATCGCGGAGCTTATAAAGAAGAGCCTCGAGAGTTCCTGGTTACGTCTTATTAATTCCTTTTCAACGCGCTTCTTTTCGGATATATCTCTGGATATTCCGCTTATGCCGATCACCTCTCCCGCGGCATCCTTGATAGGAGAAAGCGTAAGACTCACTTCTATAATCATGCCATTTTTTTTCTGCCTCAGGGTCTCTATATCCTTCAGTTCCTCGCCCTGCTTTATCTTTTCTATATACTCCCTTTCCTTGTCCAGGAGGAACTCGGGCACAAAGGGCAAGAACCTGCCGATGGCCTCCGCCTCGGTAAAACCGAAAATCTTTTCGGCCCCCCGGTTCCAGGAGGTGATTTTCGCATCGGTATCCGTAGTCACGATGGCATCGGCGGAATTATTAATAATACTTTCCAGGTATTCCTTTGTCTCTATCACTTCCCTGTAAAGACTGAGGGTCTCTTCCTGGTAAAGCACCCTCTCTGTTATATCCATAATAAAGACTACGCATTCTATAACTTCGCCGGTCCCGCCTCTTATCGGGTAAGCGGTAAGTTCAGCATAATTCATCCCTTTTGACTGCATTATTGAATTGATCTCGCCGGTCTCCAGAGTTATTTTTGCCGCGCAATGAGGACAGATTCCGGTTTTATCATGAAAGATATCCATGCAGTTACGCCCTATAAGCTCTCCGCTCGGAATGTTTAACCAGTCTTCGATATATTTATTCGAGGAGGTTATATTGAATTCTTTATCAAGTGTGATAATACCGCCCTGAACACTGTTAAAGAGAATGTCCAGCCTCTTTTTTTCCTCTCTGGCCTTTTTCTCCCTGTAAACCTCATTCTCATATATCTTCGCCTTGTCAATGGCAATTGCCGATATCGAGGCAAATCCCTCGACTGTATTCATGTCATCAACGTTAAACGGCACCAGGTTCCCGTCATCATATTTGTCATAGAGGCCCAGAGTTCCTATAATCTCTTTACCGACCTTCAGCGGCACGCATATTGCCGATTTCACGTCAATCACAGGGGCCTTCATGCCTGCGGGCATCCGGGATACATCTTCAATAAATAACGGTTCACCATTTTCAGCTACCCAGCCGGCTATTCCTTCTCCAAGTGAAATTTCCGCTTCCTGGTTAATAGCTTCCGGAAGTCCGTAATGGGATTTAATCCGGAGCCTGTCATTTTCGAGCAGCCGGATAACACAACCCCGCGCCGAAAGAAGCCCTGATATCTCTTCAGCTATCTTTCTTAATAGTTTATCCAGGCTGAGAACCGACGTCACGGCCTTGCTCAGTTCGTACAGGACCTTAAGCTTCTGAAGCTGGCTGTTTGTCGAGAAAAAAAGCTCCGAGTTTCTTGTCACAGAACCTATTGTGTGCGCCAGGATCTTCAGGGCGTTCACCTCATCATCGGAAAAAAGATGAGGAGCTTTATTCCTGACGATGATAATACCGGCACAGGCGTTGTCACGGATTATCGGGACGGCCAGTACCGACCTGTACTCAACTATCAGCTTCAAATCCACGCCTTTATACTTTTTGGTGTCCTCTATCATCACATGATTCAAGGTCCCGACAATCTCTTTCGCAACACCGTTTTCCACGGAAAGACATGTGTCCTCCACAATCTCATCGGTCTTGTTTGAGGCCTCAAGACAGAAAGCGTTTATCTCGGGTCTGAGCATATAAATAGCGCAGCTGTCATATTGAAGTCTGTACGCAATCGTATCGGCAATTAATATAAGGGCGTCCCTTAAATCAAGTGTTGCGCCGGCGATATTCGCGGCATCCAGAAACAGCTCCGTCTCATCAAGCTTAAGACTGATTTTCCTGTTTGAAAGCTCAAGTTCGGCAACCATGCGGTCAAATCTTTCCGCGATGATCCCGAATTCATCCCTGCGCTCCATATTTATCCTGTAGGAGAGCTCGCCTTTGCTTATCCTTTCCGTCGCCTCCATGAGTTCGTTGAAAGGCCGCGCTATCGTTACCCGTATTCTAATTATCAGAAACATGGCCATCAGGGAGCTGAAGACTATCAGAAGGAGAAGGTAATACATCATCTCTTTTTTAATCTCTTCGCCTCTCATGGTTATATTTATCACGGTCTGTATCGACCGTTTATGCATCTGACTGATCTTTCCAATAATGTCTTTGCCCCTGGCCTCAAGCAGCCTGAGATAATTCAGCACATCGGGGTCCCCAACGGGATTCCGGTAATCCATCACGATTTTTGTATACTCCAGTACCTGCTGGAATTCATCGCCTATCTCGTTGATCTCGTCCTTCTGATCAAGAAAGGTGTTTACGTCCCCGAAACTTTTATAAACAGACGCAAGCCTTTCACGATATATCTTTTTGAATCTGGCGTCTCCGGTAAACGCCCAGTTGGTCGTCGTCTGTAAAAAATCGTCGACATTATTTTCAAGTTCGAAGAGATACCGGTGTTTTATGGTTGTCACATGAAGAGTGCTCATATTTTCACTGACTTTTTCAAAAATCATCAGGGTGCTGACGGCAAAAACCGCTATCAGAACCAGGAAGCTCGAGAGCATAAACGAGAGTTTTAATTTCAGGCTCATTCCTTAACCTTACTGATGGCCTTTTTATAAAGCCCGAGATATTTTTCAGCGGATGTCTTCCATGAGAAATCGCTCGTCATGGCGTCATAAACCATTTTTTTCATTCTCTTCTTATCGGTAAAAACACACAGCGCCCTTTTTACGGCATTCTGCATTGCGGCAGGCGTATAATCGGAAAAAAGAAACCCTCTGCCCTCCATCAATATATGGTTGTAATCCTGTATTGTATCGGCAAGGCCGCCTGTCTTTCTCGCTATGGGGACCGTTCCGTATTTCATGGCGATAAGCTGTCCAAGGCCGCAGGGTTCGTATCTCGAGGGCATAAGAAAAAAGTCGGAACCGGCATATATCCTGCGCGCCATGGACTCCTCGAATCCGATTTCAACGAATATTTTCCCCCTGTATTTTTTAGCGGCGACGGAGAACAGCTTCTGGTAATAACTGTCGCCTTTACCAAGCATTATGATATTCGCCCGCATGGAGACCAGTTCTTCCAGTGAGTTATAAATCAGGTCCAGGCCTTTCTGTGAAGACAGTCGGCTCACAACACCCAGAAGCGGCAATTTTTTATCATCCAAATCCGTCTCCCGGAGAAGGACTTTCTTACATTTTGCCTTGCCCTTAATATCGTCTGGATCATAGTATCCGGGGATACAGCCGTCAACCGCCGGACTCCATTCATCGGAATACAACCCGTTCAGAATTCCATGGAGATCATTCCGCCTTTTTCTTAATAAACCGTCCAGGCCAAAACCATTTTCCCTCTGCAGGATTTCCCTCGCGTAGGTTATACTGACAGTGTTAATCACATCCGCATAGAGCAGGCCGGCCTTCATAATGTTCAACCTGCCGTAGAATTCAAGCCCTTCAGGGGTGAAAAAATCCGGGCCAAGGCCTGTATATTTCATATCGGAAGCGTCAAAAATCCCCTGATATCCGAGATTATGGATAGTGAATATCACGGCGGTGTCCTTTAACAACTTATTGTTCCTGTACAGGGTCTTGAGATATAGCGGTATCATGGCGGTATGCCAGTCATTACAGTGTATAATATCAGGCGATATTTTCATCACGGAGCAGGTCTCGAGTACCGCCCTCGAAAAAAATATGAATCTTAAGGCGTTATCGGGATAATTACCCTCCGCCGTTCCGTAAAGCTCCGCCCTGCCATACAGGGCGTCGCATTCAATAAAGTAACTTTCAGGGTCCGGGGATTTCCCGGACGCCCAGATCACGGCTTCGAGTGTAATGTCTCCCAGTGTAATACTGAAAGACTTGCCTGTCCTATACAGCTTAAAGTTATTTTTTATTGCTGAATACAGCGGTAGTATTAAAAAAGCTTTCTCATTTTTTTTGCGAAATTCCCTCAGAAGTGCGCCTGTTACATCAGCGAGTCCGCCCGTTTTTATATATGGGACGGCCTCGGAAGTTGCAACAAGAATTCTCATACCCCGGCCTCGCGCATGAACTTGGCGGATTCCTCCGGCGGTGTCGGGTTAATATAAAAACCGGAACCCCATTCGAATCCGGCAATCTTGGTCAACTTCGGCATTATTTCGATATGCCAGTGATAATATTCGTTCACCTCGTTGTAAAACGGCGATGTATGCAGTACAAAATTATAAGGAGGTGTGTCGAGTATTTTGTCCATCTGTTTCAGTATTTTTTGCATTATCTCCGCCAGCTCCGCGAAACTTTTTTCCGATGGAGCAAACCTGGATTCATGCCTTTTGGGAAGGATCCAGGTTTCAAACGGCGCCCTGGGGGCGAACGGCGCAAGCGCCACATATTTGTCGTTTTCGTAAATAACTCTTTTGCCGTCTTCGAGTTCCTGATTGATAACATCGCAGAAGATGCATCTCTCCTTGAATTCATAATGCTGCCTCGCGGCGTCCACCTCCTCCTTCACATGTTTCGGGACGATCGGAAGAGCGATAATCTGCGTATGTGAATGCTCAAGAGAAGCCCCCGCAACCTCGCCTTCATTCTTGAATACCAGAACGTATTTGAACCTATGGTCTTTCTTGAGATCGGTCAGCCGGAGATAACAGGCCCATAATACGTCCTCAACCGCCTTCTCGGACATGGTGGATAAAGACAGATTATGATCGGGTGTTTCAACGATTACCTCATGAGCGCCCAGTCCGTTCATCTTGTCAAAAATACCCTCACCCATCCTGCGCAGGTCGCCATAGATCTGCAGCGCCGGAAACTTATTCGGCATGACCCTTAATGTCCAGCCTGGTGAGTCCGGCTCCGTGGCGGCAGGTCTGAAAGCGATTATCTCCGGCGGCGTCGTATATTCATTGCCAGGGCAAAAAGGACAGAAGCCGCCTTTTTTTCTTAATTGTACCGATGAAACAAAATCGGCGGGTCGTTTCCCTCTCTCGACAGATATGATTACCCATCTGCCGACAATAGGATCTTTTCTCAACTCAGGCATATAGTTTCCTCCAGGTTATAAAAAAAATAAAAACGGGGTAGAGAAAATAAATATTTCTTACTCCTTCTATGGTATTATCGATTATTATATCACAATAATCGATAATTGCTGATGAAACTCGATCTTCACCACAAGTTGCTGAACGACTGCTTTGACGACACCTGTCTGCTTATAAGACTTCTCAGGCAAAAACGTGCTATTCTGTTCGATTCAGGCAATCTAAACAGCCTCAATCCATCAGATATTTACAGGATTACAGACGTTTTTGTGACACATAAACATGTCGATCATTTCATGGGTTTTGATAGAATATGGGACCTGACGGGTTTAGTATAAAACTGGCAGAATATCACGGTTATTATAGTTTTGATAGAATATGGAACCTGACGGGTGAATATCCATTAATGGGAAAACCGTGCTGCATGCTGAAGGACTTGAATCGGAAGTTGAATAAGGGAAAAGCAAAGCGCCCGGAACGGCAGGTGCTTTATTTCACTATCTTCATGCTTATGTCTGCCGCAGTCACCGAATGGGTAAGGGCCCCGACTGAAATTATATCCACACCGGTCCCGGCTGTTTCCCTGACATTTTCGAGAGTTATGTTGCCCGAAGCCTCGAGCGTCACTCTTCCATCAGCGATCCTTACCGCTTCCCTCATGTTATCCAGCGACATATTATCCAGCATTACGATGTCTACTCCAGCCTCAATGGCCTCCTGGAATTCCTTGAGTGTCTCCACTTCCATCTCAATCCTGGCAAGATGGAGCCCCGACTTTGCAAGAGCAACAGCTTTCCTGATGCTTCCGACTGCTTCTATATGATTGTCTTTTATCAATATGCCGTCAAAAAGGCCGAACCTGTGGTTTGATCCTCCACCCAGCCTTACGGCGTATTTCTCCATAAACCTGAGACACGGCGTAGTCTTTCTTGTATCAACAATCTTCGCCTTCGTCCCTCTGACCGCATCAACAAACAAGTTTGTCCTGGTTGCGATACCCGAAAGCCTCTGCATTATATTCAGACTGACCCTTTCCCCGGCAAACACCGCCCGGGTCTTACCAGCGACTTTCCCCAGCACATCGCCCTTCCGCACTTCAGCACCTTCATTATAGAAAGCTTCGAAATAAGTGGTGGAATCGATAAGCCTGAAGACCTCTTTCGCAAAGGGCATCCCGGCGAGGATAAAATTACCTTTCGCTATATATAACGCCGTTGATTCGCTTCCTTCGGGAACAAGTAAATTTGTCGTGATATCGCCGTGGCCCAGATCCTCTTCCAAGGCGTCGTTTATAAGTTTAGTAACACTTATGGGTAACTCCATCAGGCCCTGTCACCCCTTAAATCCCGATATGTCTTTTTGTTCATTTCCCCCTCCCTAAATCCCGGAGTTTCCGGACATGTTCCCTGATCCTGTCTCTTTTTCTCAGGTATTCATCGTATTTGCCCTTCTCTTTTTGGACCACATCTTTCGGCGCCCTCTTCAGGAAATCTTCATTAAGGAGTTTCTTGCTCAGAAATACTATGCTCTTTTCGAGCTTAACATCCTCTTTGTTGAGCCTCTCGATCTCCAGCGCCGTGTTCAATAAACCCTCGAGCGGTACATATACTTCCACGTTGTCCCTGACGGCGACGGCCGCTTTCGGCTTTTTTGTATCGGCACCTATCTCCATAACTTCGACATTCGCAAGCTTCTTAACATATAGCAGGTTCTTTTCCAGTACACCCAGGCTCGTATCGCCAAGCGTCCGGATATAAACATTAAGCTGCCGCGCCGGTGAAATATTCAATTCACCCCTTATCGTTCTTATACCCATAACCGTTTCCATGATGACCGCCATTTCCGCCTCTGCTTCAAGGTCCCCTGGAAGGACTTTAGGGTAATCGGATACCATGATGCTTTTTCCTTCTTCGGATACGCCGGTGGACTTAGCAGTTCCCTGTATATTCTGCCATATCTCTTCCGTCACAAACGGCATAAATGGATGCAGCAGCTTCAGTGTTTTTTCGAGCACATATAACAGACACTCCTTGATCGCCTTTTTAGCTTCTCCGGCGGGCAGACCGTGAGTCTGGCCGCCGGATTCGGCGTATAAAACAGGTTTAGCCATCTCGATATACCAGTCACATAATTCATGCCATATAAATTGATATAGGCTGCCGGCTGCGTCATTAAACCTGTATTCCTCGAGAAATCGGTTCACTTCCTCCGTTGTGGCCGAAAGCCTGCTTAAGATCCACCTGCTGCCTATATCAAGGTGTCGCGTCTCTATCACCTCGGGCAGAAGAGCGTCTTCGGCATTTAAAATTATAAACCTGGAGGCATTCCAGAGCTTGTTAACAAAATGCCTGTAACCTTCCACCCTCTCTTCGGAAAACTTCACATCCCGTCCCTGCGCGGCGAATGCCGCGAGTGTAAACCTGAATGAGTCAGTGCCGTACTTCCGCATCAGGACCAGAGGGTCCACCACGTTTCCCTTGGACTTGGACATCTTCTGTCCGCTGGAATCCCTGACAAGTGCGTGTATATAAACATCACGGAAAGGAACGTCATCCATAAACTTTATTCCCATCATCATCATGCGCGCGACCCAGAAAAAGATTATGTCAAAGCCTGTTATCAGCACCGAGGTCGGATAATATTTTTCGAGTTCACGGGTTTTATCCGGCCATCCAAGAGTGGAAAAAGGCCATAACGCAGACGAAAACCATGTGTCAAGAACGTCATTATCCTGGTTTAGACGCTGACTATTACACCTGCTACATTCAAGGGGCGTCTCCCTTGATACTATTGTCTCGCCGCAGTCCTGACAGTACCAGACAGGTATTCTGTGGCCCCACCATATCTGCCGGGATATACACCAGTCCTTTATATTTTCCATCCACGCGAAAAAAGTGTTTTCCCAGGTTTCCGGAATTATCGATATTTTTTTATTCCTGACCGCGTCCATCGCTTTCCCGGCAAGAGGACCGACACTAACATACCACTGGAGCGCCGGCAACGGTTCAATTACGGTTTTGCATCTGTAGCATTGTCCGATAGAATGCGTATATCTTTCCTCTTTTACTATAAGCCCGGCATCCGTTAAATCCTTAACTACCGTTTTTCTACACTCATATCTGTCCATATTCGCGTACTTGGCACCTGCATCAGCGGTCATTAATCCATCAGGGCCGATTACCGTAATAAAATCGAGCTGGGGGTCCTGCCTTTTGGCTATCGCCTCGTCATTAAAATCATGCGAAGGGGTTACTTTCACGGCCCCCGTACCGAAGCGCGGGTCTACTACGTCATCTGAAATAACAGGGATTAGTCTCCCTGTAAGAGGCAATAAAATCTTCTTCCCTACTAATTTTTTATACCTCTCATCCTCGGGATGCACGGCAACCGCCGCATCACCAAGCATGGTTTCAGGCCTGGTAGTTGCTACAATCACATGGCCCCCGGCGTCGGCAAGAGGATATTGTATATAGGTGAGCTTCCCCTGGAATGCTTCATGCTCGACTTCTATGTCGGAAAGAGCGGTATCGCACCGGGGACACCAATTGATAAGCCTGTTGTCTCTATAAATCAGTCCCTGCTCGTAAAGGGAGACAAAAACCTCTATGACGGCCTTCGAGAGTCCTTCATCAAGGGTGAAACGCTCCCTGGACCAGTCGCATGAGGCACCAAGGCCTTTAAGCTGATGTATGATCCGGCCCCCGTATTCATCCTTCCATTTCCAGACACGCTCTACAAACGCATCCCTGCCGAGCCAGAGCCTGTCCGTTCCCTCGGTCGCAAGCTGTCTTTCGACGACATTCTGGGTCGCGATACCGGCATGGTCCATCCCGGGCAGCCATAACACATCATATCCCGACATCCTTTTCCATCTAGCCAGGATATCCTGCAGTGTGGTATTGAGCGCATGTCCCATATGCAGCGTTCCAGTAACATTCGGCGGCGGTATTACGATAGAAAACGGTTCAGCATCGGACTCTGGATCAGCCGCGAAATAATTGTTGGCCATCCAGTATCCGTACCATTTCTCTTCAACGCCTTCGGGGTTATAACTTTTATTTAATCCGGGCATAATAATGACATACGGGAAAACGGACAAGCCCCTTCCCCGTGATTATTCTTAAACATTAATTGTATTTTAGAACTCAGACCTTATTTTTTCGATCTCTTTGGATATCATCGAGCTTGCAAGATCGGGAACGGTTTCCCATATCACCTTCTCGACTTCCGCGGTAAGCGTAGCGATGGAGTCCTTAAGAACCTCTTTCAACATCTTCTCTAGCAGTTCAGGCGCGATCTCCCACATAATCTTTTCTATCGTATTTTGCATAGTGGGCATTAGAGCAGAAAGGAGTTCTCCCTTTATATCAATGGAGGAAAGGAATGAAGTGACTTTATCATCAACCGTCTTTTCGAACTTCTCAAGAAATTCTTCTTTTGAGGGCACTGTTATTTCAGGTGGCACATACGTTTTTTCAGTCTCCGGTGCGGGTTCCCCGGCAGTTTCCTCCTCTGTCGTCTCCCGAGGTCCTTCAACTCCGAATTCCCCGGTTATCGCGGCCAGATCGTCAGTGGATTCAACCAGGTCCTCCATAACCCACAGGTCTTCTTCCTGGCCGACAGACTCAAGGACTTCCGCATCCGGACCGGACTCAACACCGAACGCCGCCTCCTCCGCGAACGCCAGGACTTCTTCGGCAGCCACTCCGGGCTCAGCCGTTTTCATGTTTTCCCGTGAAATCGTAACACCCGCGTTTATTTTGCTTATCAATTCCTGCGACTCAAATGGTTTTATCAAGGAATCATCCGCACCCACCCGCGTCGCAAGATCTTCATCAATAGGCGCAAAAGCGCCTGCAAGTAATATGACCGGGATAGAAGACGTCTCCGGGTTGCTCTTCAATTTTTCACAGAGCTGATACCCGTTTAAAACCGGCATTTCTATGTCGGCAAGTACTATGTCCGGCTTGAACGAATCTATTACATTAAGAGCTTCCTCACCGTTATTTACAGACTTTATCTCAAAATCTTCTTCAGCGAGAACCAGTTCAACTACTTTTTGTATTGTAATGCTGTCATCTGCCAGTAATAGCTTATGAGACATTCGTCACCTCTTACACGTCGTTTGAAAAATTGTATTGCTACCTGATGAAAAAGTCAAGACTTTTTATAAAAAACTCTTACTTGGACCGACCTAACTGGTCAGCATGAAGAGATGCCTCACCCACCTCCGCTAAAGCCCCCCGAAGGCGCCGAGGAAGAAAAACGCGAATTAAAACCCGAAGAGCAGCCGAAGGAAGACATTAGTTTTTTAACTGTCTTTGACGAGCATTTCGGACATTCGGTATCTTCTTCACTGGAATTCACTTTCTGTAAAAGCGAAAACTTCTCATTACATTGTCCGCATAAGTATTCATAAATAGGCATTCTTACCTCCTGCCATAATTACTGAATTTATTCTATTTTAATAACAGCTGGGAATTTAAGTCAATAAATTAAATGGCGCTCTGTCTTTACATAACTGTTTAATCTGATATAATTTAAAAATGAAAGAAGCTCTCTTATATGAAAAACTGGAGAGTGCTGACATCATATGCCATTTGTGCGCTCATAACTGCTTGATCCATAAAGGGAAAAGAGGAATGTGCGCAGTCCGTGAAAACAGAGATGGGAAATTATACAGCATGGTATACGGCAAACTGGTCTCGATCAACATCGACCCTGTCGAGAAAAAACCTCTCTTTCATTTTCTTCCAGGCTCCAGATCGCTCTCAATAGCCACGGCCGGGTGCAATTTCCGCTGTAAGCATTGCCAGAACTATGACATATCCCAGTTTCCAGGAAAGCAGACATCCATTCCCGGCAGGGAGACAACTCCAGAGGAGGTTATAAACACCGCGCTGAGAAACAAATGTGAGAGCATTTCATATACTTATACGGAACCGACGATCTTTTTTGAGTTCGCGTATGACTGCGCTAAGCTCGCGCATAAAAAAGGCCTTAAAAATATATTTGTAAGCAACGGATATACCAGCCCCGAGGCTGTAAAGCTCATCGCCCCTTATCTTGACGCAATCAACATCGACCTGAAAGGCAGTGATCAATTCTATAGAGAGATCTGCGGCGCAAGAATCAATCCGGTAAAAGAAACGGTCAAGCTGATGAAAGAACTCGGGATATGGGTCGAAACGACCACGCTTATCATACCGGGTCTTAATGACTCGGAAAAAGACCTTGGAGACATAGCGGAATTCATCAGGTCGGTCGACCCGGAAATTCCCTGGCATATAAGCAGGTTTTATCCGACTTATCTCCTTATGGACAAACCGCCAACCCCGGTATCAAAATTAATTGAGGCTATGGATCTGGGATATAAGTCGGGGCTCAAGTTTGTATATATCGGAAATGTCCCAGGCGAAAAGGGCGAAAGTACATTCTGTCCGTCCTGTAACGCATTGTTGATCAGCCGTACCGGCTACATTATATCCAAAAACCGTATAAAAGCCGGTAGCTGTTCTGAATGCGGCTGCCATATAGCGGGTATATGGTCATAATCTTCTCACGCTCTTAACCGGCATCCAGTTTCAACGCCATAATAACCGCGTCTTCAACGGGTGATGTGTAATATTTTTTTCTTCTCGCCAGAACTTTAAACTCAAACCTTTCATACAACCTCGTTGCCGCGTCATTAGACGCCCTTGTCTCGAGAAAGATCATTCCGCACTTATTATTCCTCAGGCAGTTGATTATCTCACCAACCAGTCGCGCCGCAATGCCCCGTCGTCTGAACCCGGGATGGACCGCGAGATCAAGGATATGGCCTCCATCAATTACCTGCTCCGCGCAGATATAACCCATCACCCTGCCGCCTATCCTGGCCGTCTTTGCTATCGCCCTCTGTTTGTGTATTTCATTATAAAAAAGCGTCTCCGGCCAGGGCGTGGTGAATGATTCAAGTTCGATTCCGACCACCTCCGGCAGATCGCCTATCTCCATATCGCCGATTACGAGTGCTTTCAACGCCTTTCGAGCCATTTCACTTCAGCCTCGGATTTTCTTATATATAAAGGAACCATCGCTGAAACATCCGCGTACTCTCCCTTTATCGCCTTAGACATGCCGAGCATCGCTACATTAGAGGGAGAGGGGACCATCTTGTCCCCAGGCGACATAACAGCTCTTTCCCCCATTGTATTCAGAATCAGATCTTCATAGAGCAAGGCCCCTTCCCCGGCAAAGATAATGCTGCCTGGCAGTTCCTTCAGTAACTCCGCTGGTCTTATCGACGTCTCTGCCATGATTTTTTCGAATCCATGCATCCGCCATTGAAACAGCGCCGTATATACTTCTTTTTTCCTGGCATCCAGCATCAGGCATACAGGATACATGCTGAAGGGAAAGTTCCAGGCAAACGCATCGAGAGTGGGAACAGCCACAACAGGCTTTCCCGTGGAATATGATAGTCCCTTGACAGTGCCAAGCCCGATCCTCAGGCCGGTAAACGAGCCGGGACCTATCGCTATAGCAAAGGCATCGATCTCCCGCATGCCGGTCTCCGCCTGCTGGAGCGTATTATGAACGGCGGTCATCAGTTTTTCAGAATGTGTGGTTTTGACGTTCAGCCTTGTCTCGGCTACAAGGCCGTTCCGGTCATCGGCAACAGCGACACCGCCGAGCATTGTCGATGTCTCGATCGCAAGTATTTTCATAACGTTTATTATATATTAACCCTGCCGCCGTATAAAATTAAATGGGTCCTGGTGCAATCGAATGGGTCAATTTTGGGTCCCTCTCTTTTACTACGGGCGCAAATATTTTCTCGCAAAAACAGATGAGGCGAAGAGGCATATTATTCCCGCAAGCGTTATTGCGTGGCTTGTGCCGATGAGGTCGGCGATCATGCCTGTTATCGCGTTCCCTATTGGGACCGAACCCAGAAACACCAGAGAGTAAACGCTCATCACCCTGCCCCTGAGTTCATCAGGCACTGAAACCTGTATGTAGCTGTTGGCGGCCGCAAGGTAGCTCACGATGCCCCAGCCCCCGATCATAATCACAACAAGAGAGACCCAGAATATTTTTGAGATCGAGAAAACAAGCAGGGTCAATGAAAAGCATAGCCCCGCCGCGGCCATATACCGGGGCTTATTATCAATATCTCCCTTTGCCGCTATTGCAAGCGCCGCCGCCAATGCGCCTGCTCCCGACGCGCCGACCAGAAAGCCGAATCCCCTCGCGCCCTGCTGGAAAACCTCCGCCGCAAACACAGGCAATAAGGTTATGAACGGAAGACCCGCCAGACTGAGAAAAGCAACCAGCAACATCACATGCCTGACCTCCCTGCCGCTCCTTATAAACGCCAGCCCTTCCATGAGGTCGCTGACAACACTTCCTGACTTCACCCTGATATCACCCTGCAGGTCCATCATCAGGAGAGCCGCTATAGCTGCGAGGAAACTGACGGCGTTGATGAAGAAACAGGCTGGAAGTCCGAGATACGCTATTGACATCCCCGCTATAACAGGCCCGATCATTCTCGCGCCATTAAACGCCGCTGAGTTCAGGGCTATAGCATTAACTATATGCCCCTTACCAACCATCTCGATAAGAAAAGACTGCCTTGTGGGGATGTCAACTGCATTTATTAGGCCCAGAAAAGCGGCGAGCACCGCAACGTGCCAGACAGTGATCAGCCCCATACTTGAAAGGATTCCCATCGTCAGCGCGGGAATAATCGAAAGCCCCTGCGTAAGCAGAAGCAGTTTTCTTTTCGGAAACCTGTCGGCAATCACGCCTCCGAGCAGCGTAAACAATAAAATCGGCAGTGAAGCCGCGGCGGCGACCAGACCGAGATACAAGGGCGATTTTGTAAGACTGTATACAAGCCATCCCTGCGCCACGGCCTGCATCCATGTCCCTGACAGCGATATAATCTGTCCGAACCAGAAAACCCTGAAATTTCTGGAATATAAAGCGGAGAACCTTTGTGGACCTGGCATCCTGTAGTTTAACCTAAAATAAAAAGTCGGATAATTTTATTTTGCAAAGCAATTGGATTTATAATAATGATTGTTAAATATGTACTCAAGTATCTTAAACTTATACAATACAACCAGATGCGTAATATAATCAGTCCTTTAAAAATTAAAGCCTTTATTATAATATTCTGCCTGATAGCGGCGGCAACCGGCGTCAGTTACGCCTCCGGCCAAAAACTGAAGGTCATAGCCAGCATTGTTCCTCTCGCGGATTTCGCCCGACAGGTCGGAGGTGACAGGGTTGACGTCATGCTTATGCTGCCGCCAGGCGCAAGCCCTCATACCTATGAGCCGACACCGAAAACAATACAGGAAATTTCAGGCGCAAGCATATTCATCAAAATCGGAGCCGGACTCGAATTCTGGACAGACAGGATAATTAATGCCGTAAACCCCGATATCAAGGTTGTGGAATGTTCGGAAGGGATTGATTTAATAAAACTCGATACCCGCGACAGGACGACCGGCGGCCACGGGGGTGTTAACCCTCATATCTGGCTGGACCCTCTCAATAGCGTCAAAATAATTGAAATGATCAGCTCAGCTTTCTCCGCCTCCGATCCAGGAAACAGCTCCTTCTACAAAAAAAACGCGACCGGTTATATCAGGAAACTAAAAGAGCTTGACAGCGAGATCGCGGGACGGATAGCAACATTCAGGACAAAGAAATGTGTAACATTCCACTCCGCATGGAATTACTTCGCCCGCCGGTATGGGCTTGAAATCGTCGGGGTCATAAAAGAAGGAGCCGGGCATGAGCCGACACCCAAACACATGGGCAGGATTCTTCTCGAACTCAAAAAAATGCGAAATCCAGTAATTTTCGCTGAGCCCCAGTTCAGCCCGAAGGCAGCGGAGGCAATAGCACGCGAGGCAGGGGGGAAAGTACTATTCCTCGACCCTATCGGGGGACAGGAAGGTCGTGAAACGTATATTGACATAATGAGGTATAACCTGTCCGTGCTTGAAAGCGCCATGAAATAATGGGGACAGCCATCCAGATAGAAAACCTGTCGGTCGTTTTCAATGAGAAAGAGGTGCTGAAAAATATAAACCTCTCCATAGAGGAAGGTCATTTTATCGGCATAGTAGGCCCGAACGGCGGCGGCAAAAGCACGCTCATACGGGCCGTTCTGGGTATTATAAAACCTTCTTCAGGCTTAATAAAAATCTTCGGACAGGACCCGGCCCTGCTTCCCGGCAAAAAAGAGACGGTCTTCGGGTACCTGCCTCAGCACCTGAATATAGATCCGGCTTTCCCATCGAGCGCCCTTGACATCGTGCTCATGGGAAGGTACAAAAAGACAGGTCTTTTTAAATGGCCGGGGACAAAAGACATGGAAATCGCCGAAAAATACCTGGAGATGATGGGAGTCGGACACCTGAAAGACGCCCAGTTCAGCCGGCTCTCCGGCGGCCAGCAGCAGAGGATCTCGATAGCAAGAGCGCTCGCGGGAGAACCCCGGATACTTATACTTGACGAGCCCGGTACGGGCCTTGACGCCGTGGGACAGGAAGACTTTTACCACCTGCTGAAAAGCCTGCTGAAAAAAATGAACCTCACAATTCTGATGGTGTCTCATGACATCGGAACAGTTACTACTTATGTTGACGAGATATCCTGCCTGAACATAAACCTGTACTATCACGGCAATCCCCTCGGAGCTCTGGATGACAAGGTACTGACATCTCTTTACGGTAAAAATATGGATATATTAATGCACTCCGGCGTCTGCGAGAAGTGCGAGAGGCTCAGGTCGCAATGATCGAGATAATCAGCTCGCCATTTATGCAGAAGGCCTTTTTAGCAGGAATACTTATAAGCATACTCACCGGGATAATCTCTGTTTTCATCGTATTGAGAAAGATGTCGTTTATCGGCGCGGGGATTTCCCACGCTGCGTTCGGTGGGATCGCAATAGGTTTTTTTGTGGGTCTGAATCCTCTCTTTACCGCCATCATCTATACCATCTTGGTGGCCCTGGGGATTGAGTCCACCAGCAGGAAAGGAAAGATGACGGAAGATGTCTCTATCGGAATATTTTATTCCGTCTCCATGGCGCTCGGTATAACGATTATCAGCCTGTCGAAATCCTACAATATCGACCTCTTCGGTTATCTGTTCGGGAATATACTGGCGATTACGAACGGCGAAGTCCTTCTTACGTTAATCACGGCCCTGACGGTAACGGTCTTCATGGTCGCCTTTCTGAAGGAATTTTTCCTTATAACTTACAATGAGGAACTGGCGCTGGTAAGCGGTATTAATGTAAGACTTTTCAACATCATGTTTCTTATCGCCCTTTCGGTCTCAATCGTCATCTCCATACGAATCGTCGGGATAATCATGGTTTCGGCATTACTCGTAATTCCGGGAGCGACCGCCCGCCTATACGCAAAAAATCTGATTTCCATGATCACCATTTCCTGCCTTACCGGATTTACTTCCGTTGTAGCAGGCCTTTTTCTCTCGTACAAATATGATCTCGCGTCGGGCGCGTGCATAGTGCTTACGGCGGCGGCGATATTTTTTGTCTCGCTGATTTTGAAAAACAGGGAATGACAGGTATAATATTGAAAGATAGTCGGGCCAGCAAAATAAAACATGGACAGGTGACAACTTATGACGGACAGGATTCAGCCTTCTCTTCACTTCACGATTATCTGTGACGATATAAGGCAGGAAACGGGAGGAAAGATCAGCCTTATGGGTTTATTCGAAAATATTTACGCCACCAAATTTCCCGTGACACATCCAAGGCTGGTGATAATCAGTGAATGGATTGAAGGAAAGGGTGAATTCGAAGTAAAAACCCAGATACTATCCACCGACAGAAAAAACGTAGTCCGGCAGAGCCTCACAAAAATAAAGCTGAATGAAGTGAACTTCAGACACAGGAATGTTTCCATCCACCTGAACATAAATTTTGATTTGCCCGGCACCTACTGGATAGAAAACTTCCTGGACGATGAACTGATAAATTCCATACCTCTGAGAGTGATTCATATCAATGATCAGCCGACCCATTAAGGAAATCTTTTCCGCCATATAAGCGATATGGAATACGTTATTATCGGAAACGGGGTATCCGGCGTAACGGCTGCCGCCGCAATCAGAAAACTCGACTTGGCAGGGAAAATAACAATGCTCACCGACGAGGCATACCCTTTTTACAGCAGAATCAGGCTCACGGAGTTCCTGTACGGTAATGCCGATGAACAAGGTCTGACAATAAAAAAAGAGCAATGGTACGAAAAAAATAATATAAATCTTCTCCTGAATAGTTCTGTTACAGACATAGATGTCAATAAAAAAGAGCTTACAACCTCCACGGGAACCGGCATCGGATATGACCGGCTGCTTCTGGCTACAGGCGGTCTCTCCTTTGTCCCGCCGATTCCGGGCGCAGACAAAAAAGGTGTCTTCACTCTCAGGACGTTAAAAGATGCAATCGCTATACGGGAATATAATGAAAAGCCGTCTTGTAACACCCTAATTATCGGAGGGGGCGTTCTCGGGCTTGAGGCAGGCTACGGCCTTATGCGGACAGGCAGACACAATATAACGGTTGTTGAGTTCTTCTCCCGGCTGCTTCCAAGGCAGATGGACCCCGTCGGCTCGGAAATACTCGAACTACAGATGAAAAAAATGGGCTTCAGCTTCTATCTTGGGGCGAAATCCCGTGAGATAAAGGGACGTGATAAAGCGGAGGTGCTGATCATGGAAGACGGCACAAGAATTGAGTGCGACATGATAATCATTTCAGCAGGCGTCAGACCAAATTCAGCGCCGGCCCGGCAGCTTGGGCTGAAGATAGAAAAAGGCCTGGTTGTCAACGACCGGATGGAAACCGGCAGCCCGGACATTTATGCCGCGGGTGATCTTGTGCAGCACAACGGTATCTGTTACGGCATATGGCCGGCAGCCGAAAAACAGGGTGAAACAGCCGGCATAAATATGGCCGGTGGAAATTCCGTATATCAGGGAACAACCATATCCAACACGCTTAAAGTCGCCGGCATAGACCTTGTTGCGGCCGGAGACATCGACGCGGAAGGAGAAAAAGAGTCAATAACCGTAAAAGATATCGATAATTTTATTTATAAAAAGATAGTGCTCAAAGACAATTTCATAACCGGCGCCATACTTTATGGGGATATCAGGGGGAAAAAGAAGATTCTCCGAGCGATCGAAAGCGGCAGGGACATAAGCGGAATTAAAGAAGACCTTGAAAAGTGGAACCTGGAAGGGCTATGAAAAGCAAAGCGCATGGCGCAGAGAGCATAGCGTAACGGATAAAAGAAGTTCAAGGTTCAAGGTTCAAGGTTCAACGTTCAGAGACAAAAGCACTGAGAGTAAGGAGTGAGGAGAAAAACACAGCGACAAAAGACTAAGGACTAAAGACAAAAGGCAAAAGCAAGACGTAAGGCGTAACGACAATTACAACCTCCCCCGATGGTCAGTTATAATAGTGAAACATAGTAAAGAGTCCGCAACCCCGTCATTTCAGTGGCCTTTTGAGCGGAAATCCAGTCTTTTCAGTGAGTTGTGGATACCCGATGATAAACTTGGGGCATAGCGGCAAAAACAAAAAAGGCAATTTATACACAGACTCTAACTAAACGGATTTTTTGTGATATAATTAATTTGCGAATTTTTAAACGGAATAAGAAAACCAGGAGATTACGATGAAACGATTATTTTTTATAATTTTTGTAATTTTAACATTCATGTCCGCCTGCGATGAAAAACCCAAAAACCCCGTGGCTGAAGTTGGCGATAACCTGATTAATTCATACAAGAAAGGCATGCGGGCAGGAGCAATCGCAAACCTCCATGCCCTGAAAATGGCGATTCAGGTCTATTACGCTGAAAATGATAAATACCCTGAAAACCTTGATGAACTGAGTAACCTGGTGAAATCGTCGTCGGAAATAGATTTTTCAGGGTTTGATTACGATCCTGAATCCGGAAGTATAAGCATAAATAACAGTCCCGGCGGTTGACAAAAAAGCTGGTTTGTAGTATAAAATATGTCTCGGGGGCGGATAGCTCAGCTGGGAGAGCACAGCCCTTACAAGGCTGGGGTCACAGGTTCGATCCCTGTTCCGCCTACCATTAATTTTTTGCGGTGGTAAGGAGTAGTAATTTTATATCGTTTTTTTGGCTGTTGATCCTTTTAGGGGGTGGTAGTTCAGCTGGTTAGAACGCCGGCCTGTCACGCCGGAGGTCGCGGGTTCGATCCCCGTCCGCCCCGCCATATCGATCATTTGGCATTCTTTTTCTTTTTGTGTTCAAACATCAGTGCGTCGGCCTTTGCAACAAGGTCATAGATGGAACATGGTTCTTCATGGTTATAATATACTATTCCTACACTGATTGATAATATATGCCGATATAATTCCTCCCTGTTATGCAGATATATCTGCTCTTTTATTCGTTCCATCACAACCTCTTCGAAATCCTTATCCCCGCAGTCCGTCATAAGAACGGCGAATTCATCGCCACCGACACGGGCGATGATGTCGGAGTCACGAAAAATTTCTTTAAGAATATTTGCAGTGCTGAATAAGGCGAGGTCGCCTTCCCTGTGACCGTAGGTATCATTGATAACCTTGAGGTCATCCAGGTCCGCAAAAAGAAAAAAAACCCTTCTCTCGTTTCTGTCGGCTATCTTCAGCTGCTGATCAGCAAGGGTAAAAAAGCCCCTCCGGTTGAGAAGTCCCGTAAGTTCGTCCGTAACCGACAGGCAGCGCAGTTTCTCCTCCATCGCCTTTCTTTGGGTGATGTCCCTGGCGATCGTCTTTGTTTTGATCAACTTCCCAAGCTGATCAAATTCACCAAAAACATTTAAAATCACAGGGAAGACCACGCCGTCCTTTCTGACAAATTCCCTTTCAAGGTTCATGTAAATTTTCGCCTCATTCAACTCTTTGAAAGTTGTTTCAAAGAGGCCCTTGGATTCCACGGTCATGAAATCAGTAATCGGGGTCCCCACAATTTTTTCCCTGGCATACCCGAGCATCCTGGCGGTGGTTTTATTGCAATCAATTATTATCCGGTCCTTATCCAGTGAATAATACATGTCCGGCGCATTATCGTATAAATCACGATATTTTTTCTCGGATTCACGTAAGGCCTTTTCCGTCCGGTTCATCGAACTAAAAACAGGCTGGACCAGTAAAAGAACAAGCGCGGTAAACGCGGTTGCAAGAATAGTCGCCAGTTGGCCCGGCGGGCCAAAGGGGGTGATATCCCTGCCGGAAATTAAACTAACCAGGGAAATGGCATACCAGGCGGCGACAAGGGAAAAAGCTATTGCGATATATATCCATGAGATATGTCTTCCCGTGACGTAAATAAGTCTGATGGCCAGAAATATCAGGGCACATTGCAGTAACATCGTAATACTAAGATTAAATATCATATGTCTGTCATGAAATCACTAATTTTTCCGGAGATTTTTTTTAAACTTAATATTCAGTCCCACATCAGTCAGTGTGTTTCAACTGATACTGCAGAATTGCCACTGGAATAACCCGTGACTATCCTCTGTTCATGATAATACCGATGATAATCCAGGTGGATAATATCACGGAAATCCAGAAGCACCACCTCAAAACAGCAATCGGGACTGACGAATCATTATCTATATCATCCGGACTGTAAATAAATATGGTAAATTTTTCTTTCAATGTTCTGCCCGAATTCCCCAGTATCAGCGCCGTCAAAAGAACAAACAGGCAAGGCAGAAGGAAGATTATCAAAACCATATATAATTTTATAATCTTTTATCGAACAATTGTCAACCTTCTGTCCAGCCATCAGGTCGATGCTCCGCCTATATCATGGCTTTTCACTCCATCCCTGCCTTTCAAGAAAAGTCAACGCTCCCGTTTTTGCATTGTAGTTTAAAATTATGAATAAATAATGAAAATATATATGCCATCAAAAAAAGCAGGACTGTTTTACTGTTCTTGACTAAAAATAAATCATTCTGTTACTGTAAGAAAACAAAAAACAGGAGTGCATTATGGGTAAGATAAAAGATACCGAAAATCAAAAGGAATTAAATGCTGTTTCCGCAAAAAAAAGCAGTAAATCGAAAAAGAAAGAGGTCGATATCGTTTCAAGGAAGGAAGAAAAGAACAGGGAGTTCAAGATAAAACTGTTACAACAAAAAGAAGCTCTCCTGTCCGAAGCCGAATCCGCCCTGAATGAACTTCCCGGGCAGACAATTTTTCCCGATCTTGGTGACCAGGCCACGGCCGAGACAGACAGGAATTTCATGCTGCGGCTAAGGGGAAGAGAACAGCGCCTCCTGAAAAAAATAGAGGCCGCGCTCGACCGCATCGAATCAGGCACGTTCGGTATCTGCGAGGATTGTGGAGAAGAAATAGACATAAAAAGGCTCGAAGCGAGGCCTGTCACGACAATGTGCATAAACTGCAAAACCCTCCAGGAAGAGGAGGAAAAGCTCAGAGAATCATAAAGGTTGAAAGACTCGAAATGATCTGGTCCTCAGATTTTTCTCAACAACATATTTTATATGTGCATCCGTTATTTTTGTGAGTTCCGGGATAAGAAAGCGAGCCGGTCTTATCCGGTTTAGCTTTAATGGACTCCAGCCAAGCAGAGTTGAAGAAAAACTGATGGCCCCTTTCGAAATCCTGAAAGATGGTTCCGGACCATCCGAACATCTTTCGCATAGTACGGAACCATGGGAAAGATAGAATGCATCCCCTGATTTGCCACACCTGCCGCAGTTATCGAGTTTTGGCGAAAACCCCGCTATATTAAGCAGATTCAACTTGTAGTAGAGGATTAAGAGGTCCATGTCGCGGTCATCCTCGATGGTGCGCAATGTGTTGATCAGCAGGTGATAGGCATGCCTGCTTGCGTCTCTCTCGGGGACAAAGCAGAGTGTCAGCTCCACCAGCTCCGACACCCTCAGAAAACACCTGAAATCGCTTCTTAACGAATGGAAAGTATATATAATGTCGGACTGCACCAGCCTTGGCAGCGCGGCGTCCTCTTTCCCCCAGAATGATATTTTCGAATGCGTAAGAGGTTCGAGGCTGCTTCCGAACCTGCTTTTAATCTTACGGGGGCTTTTCGCGAAAGTCTTTAATATGCCGTAATCTTTAGAGAGACATGTAACTATCAGGTCTGCTTCGCCAAAGGGATTGGTCTTAAGGACAATGCCCTCGGTTCTCTTAAGCATTACATAATATTTCCAAAATCTTCAGGCTTTAGATTTTTCAGCCATTCATCCAGTTCATCAGCCGTTTTTGTCCCCACAATGCCCTTTTCGACAAATATCGGGGCATTCGTTCTCAGCGCAACCGCAACGGCGTCGCTCGGCCTTGAATCAATCAGTGTCTCATCCTTACCGTCAAAGATATAAACAAATGAGTAATATGTGTTGTCTATTATCTCTGTCACGACGATCTTCGTTATCCTGACTCCAAGACCATCTATGATGTTTTTAACCAGGTCATGTGTAAGCGGCCTGGGCGTCGCAACTTTTCCCAGCGCCAGGGCGATGGAATCCGCTTCCGGCTTTCCGATCCATATCGGGAGTGTGCCGGAACCTTCCAGCTCCTTCAGCAAGAGAATATACATATTGCTTCTTGGATCAAAAAGAAGGCCCTCAACCTTCATTTCCACTAACATTACAGGTACCCCAGTTCACTTAAAAAAATTTTATTGTCACGCCATCCTTTTCTGACTTTCACCCACAGCTCAAGGAAGACTTTTGTGTCGAGAAGACTTTCTATGTCCTTCCGGGCCAGGGTGCCTATCATTTTAAGCATTTTCCCTTTCCGGCCTATTATTATACCCTTCTGGCCCTCTTTTTCGACATAAATATTGGCATGGAGCAGTATCAGCCCATCCTCCCTTTCATTCCAGTCCAGTATCTCGACCGCTGAAGAATAAGGTATTTCCTCGTAAGTTCTCTCCATGATCTTTTCTCTTATTATCTCCGCCACCATAAATCTCTCTATCTGGTCGGTAAACAGTTCATCGGGATAATATTTAGGCCCGAACGGTATATATTTCCTTATATTTTCCAGGAGTATATCAATCCCATTACCCTGAAGAGCGGACACGGGAATAATTTCCTCAAAAGAAAACAGACCCTTATAGTCATTTATAATTAATAATAATTCCGATTTTTTTATCCTGTCAAGCTTGTTAATAACGAGGATAACCGGTCTGCCGGTTTTTTTAATGGATTCCAGAATAACTTTGTCCTTTTTAATTGATGCGACGGGGTCGATCACAAAGAGAACCACATCTATCTCTTTCATCGAGTTCCTGGCGGTCCTGACCATCGATTCCCCAAGCATATTCACGGGCTCATGGATACCGGGTGTATCGATAAAAATAATCTGCGCGTCGTCATATGTTTTTATACCCTGAATCCTGTTTCTTGTAGTCTGCGGCTTTTCGGTCGCAATAGCGACCTTCCGCCCAAGTAAAAAATTCAGCAGTGTGGACTTCCCTACATTGGGTCTTCCAATCAATGAAACATATCCTGAGCGAAATGATTCAGTCATACGACTCCCATAATAAATCGTTCACGTTATAAAAATAAACCCGGCTAAACTTCTAGCTTGGCTATAGCCTCTTTTATCCTTGCGACTCCCGTTTTTATAGTATCCAGGGAAGTCGCGTATGAGATCCTCAGGTAGTTATCATCGCCGAACGCGGCCCCGGGCACCAGCGCGACGTTCGCCTCTTCAAGCAGGTAGAGCGCGAGATCCGATGATGACGATATCTCCCTGCCGCTGAATTTTCGTCCGTAGATATTTGAAGTGTTAGGAAACGCGTAAAACGCACCTGTAGGCATGATACAACTCATACCGTCGATCTTATTGAGTTCTTCAACTAGATAACGTCTTCTCACGTCAAACTCCTTAATCATCACTGAGATGAAATCCTGCGGCCCTGTAAGCGCTTCGACCGCAGCCTTTTGAGCGATCGAATTAGGGTTGGAGGTCGAATGGCTCTGAATATTTGTCATGGCCTTGATTATCCCGTCGTTGCCGGCGGCATAGCCGATCCTCCAACCTGTCATAGAGTGAGATTTTGAAAGCCCGTTAACAATAATCGTCCTGGCCTTTATCTCTCCATCAAGCGATGCAATGCTGATATGCTCCAAACCGTCATAAATCAGTTTTTCATAAATTTCATCCGAAATAATATAAAAATTATGCCTGACAGCCAGTTCGGCAATTTTCTCAAGGGCCTCTTTATCATACGTCAGCCCGGTAGGATTCGAAGGAGAATTCAGTATCAGCGCCTTTGTCTTTTCCGTTATGTGTTCCTCAATGGCTTCCGGCCTTACCATGAAGGAGTCAGCCTCGTATGTTTTTACAAAAACCGGTACCGCGTCATTAAGCAGCACCTGGTCGGGATAGGAAACCCAGTAAGGAGAGGGTATCAGCACCTCATCTCCGGGACTGTAAAGCGCCTGCGCGATATTATAAAGAGAGTGTTTCGCGCCGCAGGAAACGATTATTTCATCCGGCCTGTAAACAAGGCTGTTGTCTTCCCTCAGCTTCCCGATTATCGCATTTTTTAATGCCTCAATCCCTCCTACAGCTGTGTATTTCGTGAAACCGTCTCTCATCGCCTTTATGGCGGCTTCCTTTATATTGTCAGGGGTGTCAAAATCCGGCTCGCCAACGCCGAAGCTTATAACATTAATTCCGGACGCCTTCATGGATTTCGCCTTCGAATTGATAGTAAGCGTGGCCGAGGGTTTGATTTTCATTGCTCTTGCAGAAAGCATATTGGGGTCCTTTCCTTTTTTTATTTATTTTATAACATTAGAATATCTTAATGAAAGGCAAAAAAAATCTTACCTGTTCCGGGCTTTGATTAATCTTAATTTCTCAAGTGTGTCCCCGTATACCGGCTCCTTGCCGGGATTGAGTTCAATCGCTTTTATAACCAGCATCTCCGCCTCATCAAGCTTCTTTCTTTCCACGTAATACAGCCATGCCAGATTATTCAGGGCATCGGTATTACCGGGATCTGTTTCTATAGCCTTTCCGTAGTACTTTTCCGCCGCGTCAATCCGTCCTTGCTGAAAATAGACGTTTCCGATATACAGGTACGCGGCCGGTAATTTTTTTGACGCCTTTTTATATTCAATAATGGCTTTTTCGAACTCGCCATTCCTCTCGTAAGCTACTCCGAGGTTTATATGCTCCTCGGGAGAAAGAGGATCATCCAGAATTATTATTCTCGGCAGAGCGCAGGAGCTTAAGAAAAGCAGAGCGAAACCGATGAGCAGGATTCCGGATATTTTTTTATAATCCTGAATTCCCGACTTCATTCTTTGGGCCCGTTTATCAAAAGCATCCAGAATTTAGTCCTTTTCCAGGATTTCACAAAGTCTTCCTCCGTAATAAACGTTTCCTTCTCCCTCCCGGAATTCACGATTACGCCGTCTTTATTATATCCGGTAACGACCATGAAATGATTAGCCTGGTATACGTAAAAACCCCTGTCCACAAGCACTATAACCGGCAGACCGGACTTTATCGACTTCCTTAAGATGTCCATGTTACCGCTGAATCGCGACGCATCCAGCCCCTTTGCCAGGGCATACCTGATCATATCAATATTCAATGTGCCCCTTGCCGATTCACTGTAAATCCCCCTGCTGATTTCTTCCGGATATACGCCGACGCCCCAGTAGTTCAGCACCCCTGCAAGCGAGGCCGGCCCGCACTGGTAGTCCTCCTGTGAAAAAAAAGGAACATTTTTTATCAATACGGTATCTTCGGCATACCTGTACCGGGATGTTGTTCCGCAAGAGGAAAGAACAACCAGGGATAACAGTGCTATCCCGAAAAATGAATATTTTCTGTTTTTATTTTTCATGCGAAGGAGTAAAACAGGGGCCCTGTACGGCCCCATATTTTACTATGTCACTATAACTTTATGTCCTGTCAACTGTAAAAGCAGGACTACCAGTATCGCGATAACAAGGAGAGCAATTATCACCCCGAATCCGTCGCCGCTTCCTACCCGCAAATCATCAAGTTCCTGAACAAGCTGGTGTGCCTGCTGGTCGCTCAGACCGGACAGTCTTTGCTGTATGTTCTCCTGGCTGAATCCCAGAGCTTCAAGCCTTTCCCTGATAAGCTTATTCTCAATGACTTTCTGAATCTTTGCCAGATCTGAATCGCTGTCCATATTAGCGAGTGGAATTATCCCGGACGGCGAAAATGCCGCATCGGCCCGTGGAACCACGGAGATTATCAATATGGCGGCAATAAGATACCAGGATATCTGTTTCATTAAAGGGATTCTCATCTGTCGTTCACCTCCTTTCTTTTATTCTGCTTTTTTCTAATTTTAGTTTTTTTCCCTTCTCTCCAATTTGTCCTGAAGGTCCCTCACCCTGCTCTTGAATTCTTTTGTCAGCGCGTCGGCTTCTTCAGCGCTGCTTACTACATGGGGGGTCACCATCAGCAGAAGTTCCCTGCGTTCGTTTTTATCCACGGTTGAACCGAAGAGATAGCCAAGGATGGGTATCTTGCTCAGGAATGGAATACCACTGCGGACCCGCTCTTTTCTTTCATTGATAATACCGCCGATCACCAGGGTATGACCGTCTTGAACAATCGCCGTTGTATTGGCCTTTCTTGTCCTGAAGCCCTGAAAATCCTGACCGGCGATCGGCACCACAGTGCCTAATTCACTCACTTCCTGGCTGATCTTCAAGGTAACCTGATTCTTGGCATTGATATGCGGGGTTACGGTAAGGATGGTTCCAGCGGATTTAAACTGGACCTGGGACGTCGTGTAATCATTGGAACTCTGGGCCTGGGAAATCGAAGTGGCGACAGGCACTTCATCGGCGATCTCTATCCTGGCCTCCTTGTTATTAAGCGCAAGGATATGCGGACTAGCGATAACATTAAGATTATTCGTGGCGGCCGCAGCTGAAATAATCATATTAAACTTCACCGGGTTGAATATATTGGCGAAAAGCCCTGATGGATAAGACAGGATGGAGTCCGCGGAATCCACTACCAGCCCGTCGGTAGTGCTGTATTTAAGGTTTCCGGTGGAGTATCCACCTATTACGTCATAATCAGATCCACCGGAGCGGAAATTAACGTTCCTCTTAAGAAGCCATTCTATACCCAATTCAGTTGAGTCATTTAAAGTAACCTCGGCGATCAATACTTCGATCAGCACCTGTTTCGGCTGTATATCCAGTTTTTTGATGGTCTCCAGGAGAGAGACATATCCGCGCGGAGTCGTTTTAACAATAAGGGCGTTGATATCTTCATATGCCTCAATGACAACGTCTCCCTCGATCTCGCCAGGCAGTCCCGTAAGGACCGTAGCTCCTCTCGCGGGTACTCTTTTAGCCGGTACCGGCCTTCGCGCGGTAGATTGTTTGCGCGGCTGCGTCCGGTTCGGCACAAAAGATTTAACCGCCGAAGTCCTTGATGTCGGCTTATCGGCATAAAGCTTCCTCAGAATTGAGGCGAGCTTCTTGGCCTCCCCGTTTTCCACGCTGTAGACAAATGTTCTTGTTATGTCCTTTTCCGCGGCGGGAATATCGATAGCTTCAAGCAGCTTGATCAGCTTTATGATGCCTGCTGGTGGAGCAGTGACTATCAACATGTTTGATGGTTCATATGTAACTATATCTGTACCCCTGGGCATGAGATTCCTTACTATATTGGCGATGTCTCCCGCCTTTACATACTCCAGCGGTATCTCCTGCATCACAAAGCTCAAATCATCGGGAATAACGGCTGTCTTCCCCGTAACAACGGGGACAGGCTGCTGCCTCGCCGTATCAATATGTACGACCCTGTAAAAACCACCGTCTTTCACTGCTGTGAATCCATTAAGTTCGAGTATGGTCTGGAACGTCGAAAATAGCTCGCTTAACGGAATTTTTTCATTGGATTGAATTGTTATCTTACCGCTTATGCCGGGCGCAAGGATATAATTTATCTTCAGCATCTCCCCGATTGTGCTGATAACGGTCTGTATATCGGCATTCTCAAAATTCAGCATCAAATATTGTTCGGGCTTCTTTTGCACCATAACGGCTTTTTCGGCATTTTCAGGCACAGGGTCTTCCCAAATCTGCGCCTTGGCGGTAATGTCCGGAAGCACCAAATCTTCTTCCTGTTGTTCAGAAACAGTCTGCACCCCCTGATTGACGGATTGTTTCGGCGCACAGGAGCTTAAACTTAAACTAAAACTTAAACTAAAAATAAATAAAAAAATTGCGCTTATTCTTTGATTCATTTTATTGACCTCGGCTTCTTAATCGTTCTTACTTTGCCCATATTCAACTTAACTCTCTGCTCATTCCATTTTAACACAACCTTCCTTGCAGAGATATCAACAATCTCTATATCATCAATCCTGTCTCCTTTTCTCATAGCCACCGGTCTCGATCTATTTATCTCAATATAGGCCACGTAGTCGCCTGACAGATCATAAACAATACCCCGGAGAACAACGTCAGGCCAGGCAGCCTCAACTTTGCCCGGTGTAATATCGGCGGGGTTGGGTTTCTGTTCTTTCATGTATGACCGGCGCTGACTAAAAAGGTCATTTTCATATATTATTTTGCTCCACGCGGGCTTATACTTCGACGAAATTCGCTTATCAGTCCCTTCTGATCCGGGACTCGCCACTGAAATCTCGGCCAGTGGATTATATCTGAGCGCTTCCGAATAAAAATTCCATGCAATATACATGAATACCAAAGCGAGTATTACAATCATGAAAATTTTTCTTATCATATTCTGTTAAGTCCCGAAACACGGATTTTGAATTTCAATGTTCTCTGGTTCTTTATGTTGGTGACCCTTAGACCCAGTTTATCTATTTTTAGTAAAAACTTATCGAATTCAACTAATTTCAGAAAATCACTGACCTGCTTTATATCACCTTCTCCTTCAAAAAAAACGGATACCTTACTGTAATTATTGATCTTTTCAGTGCTGAGGGGCTTAATAACCAAAACCCTGAGACCGGCCTTACTCATAAGACCCAGAATCTCTTTTTGCAATTTCACGGCCGCAAGAAAATCGCTTTCTTCATGGAAAAGTCGTTTTTCTATTTTTTTCATCTCATCGATTGAGACCCTGATCTCTTCTTCCGTCATCCCTTCGCCCTCGATAAAACGCTCATATTTTTGCAGGATATCGTATTGCTGCTCAATGGAGGCCCTCAGCATTTCAGACTTGGGTTCAAGGAAATAAGTCTCGAATGAAAACACCGAGACCGCAAGTAAAATCGCCAGGAGGATATATCTGTTTGTCTTCACGGGACCTCGACCTCCATCTTGACCGCAAACCGCTTTTCACCGGATTTTGTGATGATCGGGGACGAGAAGGCGACATTCCTGAAAAACCCGGATGTTTCCAGTGCTATAATAATATCCGATACGTTTTTGGCAAAACCTATTATCTCCACCTTCCCCTTGTCCTGGATCGAAAGATTTATCAGCCAGGCATCCCGGGGCAAAATCTTACTCAGTTCGCCCAGCACCTTTGTTGCAATATTGCTGCTGTTCCGGAAATCCAGCAGAACTTTTCTGTCGCTCTGCAATGAACTGAGTTTTTTATGAGCTTCAATCACACCTGAAGCATTACTTTTTATCGTCTCGATTTTCTTCTCTATGGAATTCAATGCGGACAAGTCCTTGTAATAAACAACTATCCCGGTAAGGAGAAAAATCACTACCGCCGCCACGGACAGGCCCCCGATGATATAAGGATAGTAATCGGGAGCTTCCCTTATATATTCACTCGGCATGAAATTAAGTTTCATGGAGGAATACTTCACCTCTGAGAAAGCCAGCGCTTCTGAAACCAGTACTCGCGATATTCTCATATTGAATTTTTCCGCCAACGCCGATTCAGGCTCGCCATTAAAATAGACGACTACCGGATTAAGTTTTTGCAGCTCATAAGCCAGGTCTGCATCACGGGGGAATTCCCTGACAAAAACGGGCTTTGAATTTTCCAGCCCCACAACCTCGATTGAATCTTCAGTGATATTAACAAATACCCCGTTAACATGCTTCTTCCCTGCACTGCGCAGGAAACTCCCGACGGCTTCCATTGTGCTGCATCGTATCGCAAGTATCTTAAGGTCCGCCTCTTTTGCATGGTTAAGCAGTTCATTAATCAGATCCTTTTTAACCGAAAGAACGATCACACGGACCGTCTCTGCTTCGTGCACTGTCGTCACAAAATCAAATAGATATTCGTCTACGGAAAGAGGAAGATGCTTCTCAAGCTCAAACAGAAGGGCTTTCCGGAGGTCATCCCTGCTCATTACGGGCATATCAATGACCTGGTAAGAAAATCGCTGCGACGGTATACCCAGAACAATTCCATCCGGAGAATACTCAGCCTTCCACCTTTTGAACGCTTCCAGGATTGACGAGTCTCTCTCATCCTTGCCCGCCGGCAAAGCCAGTTCTTCAGACCTTGACGGCCTGGCAATCCGGAACCTCGATTCAATTATGGTTAAACCGAGGGTTCGGTCTCTCAGGTCAACTCCTAATATTCTCCGCACTTTCTCTCCAGTAAACTGTATTAAACTTATACCCCCCGGCAGACCTGCTTCTTTTTAAGACCGCGATGATTTTCGCGGCCGTTTTGGAATTGCCGGCTGTTGCGGTAACCTCTATTCTGAAATTATTCGAAGCGATAGTATTCAATCCTTTTCTTCTGATCTCATTCGGTATCAGATTCAAGGACCTGAAACCCCCGATGTCCTCATTCCTCTGCTTGTAGATGGCCTCTATCTGCGCGGAATCCAACCCAAGCAGCTCCATAACTTCGCTCGAGACTGTGTTGATATTGATCTTCGCACGCGCGCCGAATGTCGTTATAAGGGGAAGCAAGGGCTTTATTTCCCCTGAGCCATACAGATATTCGTGAGTCATTCCTTTCACAAGCGCCAGCTCTTCCGGTATGCTGAACATGGTGTTTTTCGCATGATACGGATCATCGAGACTTTCATAGTACTCGTCTTCGGCTCCGGCAAGATGGTGGGTTTTATTTTCACGGTCTATCCAGTCCTTCATTGAATCAATAATCCCGGTTATCTCGTCATCCGGAATGCCCGAGTATGCAAAGAGTTTTTTCAGACGATTGGTATTTGAAACATTGTTAATATTAATTCTGGAATCTTCATCTATTATTTTAATTTCCATGTCACCGTCTTCAGTCGACCTCTTGCCGGTCACGGGCGCGGTCTCATCATCCACCAGGAAATTCCCCTCGCCGTCAACAAGGTCGAATGACGCGTCTTTGTCGGACATTAAATAATTAATCGCCTCGTTATATCCCGACACTGCTAAATAATATGACAATGTCTCCTCTTTCAGATTGTGAGTGCTTAGTGTATTCCACCTGCTGGAATTCAAAAAACCCAGACTAACGACACTGAGTAACGCAGTTATAAACAGAACCATTATCAGGGCGAACCCATCGCCAGAGGAAAAGACTCCGCATTTCGATGCCGACAATTTATTCGTCTTTCGTACCACGGTCAACGCCTTCATTCCCTGGATTCCGGTCCAATTGCTGAAATCAAAGCTCTACCTGCGTGACTCTCAATACTTCATCAATAGTTGTGATACCGGTTTTAACCTTCGATATCCCGTCTTCCCTCAGCGTCCTCATGCCCAGGGATACGGCCTTCTCCTTGATCTCTTTTGCGTTGGCCCTCCTGATTATCAATTCTCTTATTTCATCCGCTATGGGCAGAATTTCGAATATCCCGATTCTCCCCCTGTATCCGGTGCCGGAACATTCCTCGCAGCCTTCTCCCGCCCATAACTCATGTATATTATGATTAATCTTATCGACCAACTCTTCCGATACATTCTGACTGACCTTGCAGTTCGGGCATATTCTTCTCACAAGTCTCTGGGCCATGACACATATCAGCGTCGATGAGACGAGATAGCTTTCAATATCCATGTCCATAAGTCTTGTAATCGCGCCAGCCGCATCATTCGTATGCAGGGTACTGAAAAGAAGGTGTCCGGTCAGCGCAGCATGGATAGCTATGCTCGCCGTCTCCATATCGCGTATTTCTCCAACCATTATTATATCAGGGTCCTGCCTTACTATATGTCTCAGGCCGCTTGCGAAGGTTAATCCTATCTTCGACCTCACCTGTATCTGGCTGATTCCATCCATCAGGTATTCAACGGGTTCTTCTATGGTTATGATCTTTTTCTCGGAAGAATTGATCTTTGCAAGAGAGGCGTAAAGAGTGGTTGATTTACCGCTTCCGGTAGGCCCCGTGCTCAGTATCATCCCATACGGCTTTTTTATTACCTCCTCGTAAATATCGAGAAGCACCCGGTCAAAACCTATCTCTTCAAGTGTGATAAAAGATGTGTCCCTGTCAAGGAGTCTCATGACGATACTTTCGCCGTATATCGTCGGTATGGTCGAAACCCTTATATCCACAGCCTTCCCTGCGACGTTCACCTTGACCCGACCATCCTGGGGGAGTCTTCTCTCTGCTATGTTCATCTGGGACAGAAGCTTGATTCGCGAAGACACCGCCGCGTACATTTTCATGGGCAGGAACTCTTTTTCATACATTATGCCATCAATTCGGTACCTTACCCTGATGTTCATTTCCCCGGGCTCGATGTGTATATCACTTGACCTGTCTTTTACGGCATTTTCAATTATTAAATTAACAAGCTGTATAATTCCCTTTTCCTGCGCCAGGTCCCTCAGATGACTTATCTCTCCGGTTATGTCCGTCTCCATAACATCATCCTGGGCGACACCGTCGATCAGTCTCTGCATCATGACACTTCGGGAACTGTGGAGCCGTTGCAGGTGCTGAAGTATTTCGGACTTGCTTGCCAGAAATACCGAGATTTTATAATCAAATGAAGATCTCAACGCCTCAACTCCCTCGGTTTTCGTAGGGTCGCCGACCGCGATCTTTAAAGTATTATCATTCAGTTCAAAAGGCAGAATCAGGTTCTTTTCAAGAAAATCAAACGATATTTTCTCTATCGGTATCTCCTGCGGAAAATTCTTACTCTCTATGAGAGGTATATCAAACTGCACGGATAACGCATTTAGATTCTCCTCTTCGGACATACCGTTGTCCATAAGAATTTCTCCGAATCTTCTCTTGTCGCCGTTTGACTTCTGTATCTCGAGCATCCTGTTGATTTCTTCCTCGGCAATGTAGCCCATTTCAACAAGTATTTCGCCTATCTTTCTATGCATCTTTTATTTTGTGGGTATCTTGGGAACGGAATTGAAGATATACTTGAAATCCTCATCCTCAAACCTTAGTCCCATACCTACATATCCTCCACTCAGTTTTTTATTCAGGATATTATCGGCACCCGCCCTCAGGAACACATTCTTAAAAACAAAGTAATTGACGCCGAGCCTGACATGAGGGTTTTCAGAGTTTTCCTCATCATTTGAAACATCCCATACATCCGCTGTAACCATCGCCTTATCATCATAGAAGAAGTAATCCGCTCCAATTCCAAAGGTATTTTCAGTCAGACCTATTCTCAACGCCGAGTCACCAAACCTTCTGGCAAACTGGGCTGTAAACTCAATCTCTTTCGTGACCTCCTCTTCCTTAATGACGGTGCCGGGAGGCGTTGTGGTGGTTTCGGTGGTAGTAACACTCCCTACCGGATCTCCTACTACTCCTAGTATATAATATTTTTCAGGTTTTGGCTGCAGCGTAACATTAAAATACCCTTTCACATCGTCGGATCTCGAAAGATAGTCACCCTGAAAAGTTATAAATGTCCTGAATTCGTCAACCTTTGACAGGGTTTTGTTTAACCCTTCCGCCACTTTGGTGATAGAATCATACAGGCGCTCGTCTTTTACGAGTTTTCCGAAGGAACCCTCCCCACTGTCTATCTTCTTTACGATTTTATCAACCGTTTTAAATGTGCTCGCTACTGACGCCCTGTTCTCTTCTATCATCTCCCCGAGATCTTTTGTGACTCTGTTAAGGTTATCAAGCAGTTCAGGGCCGGTAGTCTTCAGAGCACCCGAGAAATTCTTCATATTCGCGATTGTGCCGGTAAGAGGCCCTCTGTTCTCTGCCACAAAACTCCGGAGTGAGTCCGTCAAATCGCTGACTTTATCAAGCAGACTGCTGAATTTCCGGTCATTAACAGTTATCGACCTGTTAAGTTTGCCTGTGATCTCCCTTAAGTTTACTATAGTCTGATTCAGGGCTTTTTTGGCCTCTTCCGTACCGAAAACCGAATTAAGGGATTCGGAGAGTTTAGAGAAATTCATGGATACTTCCGTCAGGTTCCTGGCAAGCTCATCCATATCAACCACTTCCGTTACGTTCTTTATAACGCCCCCATCTTTTAATACGGGGAAATCAGGAGTTCCGGTCTTTATCTCCAGGTATTTGTCACCCAGAAGCCCGATCGACCTGATCGCGGCCCTCGCGTTTTCATAGAGCTTTATGTCAGGGTCGATCCTGAGTATAACTTTCGCCCTGCCGTCAACAATGCTTATATCCTTGACTATCCCGGCGTCAACTCCGGCCACTTTGACCCTGGTCTTTTCGTCAAGCCCCACTGTATTCTCGAAAAATACATATACGGTCTGTCCTTTTGTCTTAACCCATTCCAGTCCGCCGATTTTAAAAGTCATGAACATAAGCAAAGATACGACTATGATCGCAAAAATACCTACTTTAAGCTCTGTCGAAAATTCTTTCATTACTGACTCCTTCAATCTTTATGGGTCCTACCGCGCTGCCCATAACAAATTGCCTTACAACGGGATTGCCCGTGTTTCTTATCTCCCCGGGAGTTCCTGTTTCGATAATAACTCCATCATAAAGCATGGAAATACTGTCGGCAATTTTATAAGCGCTGTTCATATCATGCGTGATTGTCACAGATGTGACAGAGAGTCGCTCTCTCATCATAATTATTAAATCGTTTATTGCGTCGGCCATAATAGGGTCAAGGCCGGTAGTGGGTTCATCATAAAGCAGTATTTCCGGCTCATGGGCTATCGCCCTTGCAAGCCCCACCCTTTTTTTCATTCCGCCCGAGAGTTCAGACGGCATCAGGTTCTCAATTCCAACCAGGCCGACCATCCTGAGTTTCTCAATCGCAATTTCCTTGACCTCGGCGGGCTTCTTTTTTTTCTGTCTTAACAGAACAAAGCCTACATTCTCCCATACATTCATCGAATCAAACAGCGCGGACATCTGGAATAACATGCCGAATTTCTTTTTGACATCGTAAAGTTTTTCCTCATTAAGTGTTTTTAAATCAATACCGTCTATAAATACATTCCCCTTATCAGGCTTTAATATGCCTATTATATGCTTCAATATAACACTTTTTCCTGAACCACTTCCTCCTATAACGACCCTGCTCTCTCCCTTTTCCACGTCCAGATTCAATCCCTTTAAGACATGGTTTTTCCCGAATGATTTATGAAGACCCTCTAGCTTTATCATTTAAATAACCAGTTTGAAAGAAAATAATCCGAGATAAGGATTGTCATGGAAGACAGCACAACCGCCCCTGTTGTCGCCTTCCCAACCCCTTCAGCACCACCGGAAGTATAAAAGCCCTTGTAACAGCTTATTAAAGCAATAGCAGCACCAAAGAAACACGCCTTTATCAGACCATTATAAATATCGCTGACTTCGAGGTAATCCCACGTTCTTTTCCAGTACACAACGGAGCTTGCCTTAAACACCCCGACCGTCACCAGGTAACCCCCGAAGATTCCTATCATATCGGCAAATATCGTCAGAGCGGGAAGCATCAGAAGACCCGAAATAAACCTGGGGACAACGAGATATTTCACGGGATTGGTGGCGAGTGTCTCCAGTGCGTCTATCTGTTCGGTAACTCTCATTGTGCCAAGTTCGGCGGCTATAGCGGCCCCCGCCCTTCCAGCCACTATCAGTCCGGTAAGAACCGGCCCCAGCTCCCTTGTAAGTGAGAGGGCCACTACCGTCCCGACATAAGCCTGGGCACCGAATCTCTGAAAACCTGTATACGTCTGGAGCGCGAATACCATCCCGGTGAAAAAAGCCGTAACGATCACCACAGGAAGTGATTTCACTCCTATTTCCATCATCTGCTTAAAAATATTCCTCACTTCAAAGGGAGGCAGGAAGATCTGTTTTATCACATTAAAGAGGAGTAGCAGTATCCGGCCCAACTCTTCCGCAATAGCGATGACTATTTTACCGACCTTTTCGATATATTCAATCAATGTATATACTCCTTCTTCGCCATTCCACCAAGCGATGTAAGAATATCATATGGGATCGTGTCTATCCGTGAAGCAAGCTCCCGGGCCGTTATCACCTCGACGCCCTGCCCTCCAAGCAGAACGACTTCATCGCCCTGAGACACGCCTTCAACGCCGGTTACATCTATCATTGTTAAGTCCATGCAGATCCTTCCCGCCACAGGAACCCTTTTCCCCCTCACAATAACTTCCGCATTATTCGAAAACCTGCGGCTATATCCGTCCGCGTATCCAACCGGAATAACCGCTATCCTGCTCGCTCTCTTTGTGACGAATGTCCTTCCATAACTCACGGTCGAACCCGCCGGCAGGTTTTTTATGGATAATATCCTTGTTTTAATCCTCATTAAAGGCTTAAGTCCGCTATCGTCCATACAGGGAGAATATCCATAAAGCATAATTCCAGGACGAACTGCGTCAAGCAAAGAATCATCGAAAGAAAGGACCGCCCCGGAGTTCGCCATATGAGACATCAGTGAATATCCCAACTTTTCCTGGACATCCTTCTTTATCATCTTAAACAATTCAAGTTGCCGGACACTGAACTTCCCGTCCGGTAAATCAGCCTCTGAAAAATGACTCATAAGCCCTTTAAGTTCAATCCCCTCCATCTCCGAAATCCTGACGGCATCGGAAACCGCGTTGCCGGGATTAAATCCAATCCTTCCCATGCCGGTATCAATCTTTAAATGTACAGTGATCTTCATTCTTCTTTTTTCAGCCTCTCTCGAAAATTCGAGCGCTGTATTTATATCATATATTACAGGAGTAAGTTTATAATCAAAATAATCCTCAATACAGGTACAGTCAAAAAGGATGATTATGTCCGCCTTAATGCCTGAATCCCTTAATATCCTCGCCTCCCCGGTATATGCGACGGCCAAACAGGAAACACCCTCCTCCAGGAGTCTTTTCGAAATCCCGACTGAACCATGTCCATAGGCATCCGCCTTGACTACAGCTATAATATGCCTGTTCCCGACAATCCGTTTAATAATTTGAAGATTATTACGAAGCGCGGAAAGGGTTATCTCAGCTATAGCCCCTCTATTCACCCTTATTATTCTCGTCTTTTCCTTTCTCCTCGGGCGCCTCTTTGTTGGGTGTCACGTCAATCTCATCCGGTTCGGTTGTGGCTTTCTTGAAATTTTTAATGGCCTTCCCTAGACCGCTTGCAAGTTCCGGCAGCCTTTTGGCCCCGAAAAGCACAAGGATTATTATCAGGACGATAACCAGTTCCTGTATTCCTAAACCAAGCATTTCAGACCTCCTGTTTTTTCTTTCAGTAAGCAGTAAGGAGCTGTTTTGCTTCTTTACGTTTTACTTCTCCTTAGTCCTTACTTCTTACTTCTTACTTCTTACTTCTTACTTCTTACTTCTTACTTCTTACTTCTTACTTCTCACTTCTCACTTCTCACTTCTCACTTCTCACTTCTCACTTCTCACTTCTCACTTCTCACTTCTCACTTCTCACTTCTCACTT
>VAPF01058354.1_pt1 | contig 45755 bp, 37 predicted proteins | sample 3393931 | NCBI WGS metagenome assembly VAPF01 (sample SAMN08290437, study PRJNA428436) | hydrothermal vent metagenome | isolation source: Deep-sea hydrothermal vent chimney | place: Atlantic Ocean: South-mid Altantic Ridge | depth 2773 m m | reverse complement strand
GGATTTATCCATTTAAGTTCACCTCCCCCGGATATGCCGCGCGCACTAAATAAAAAAGCCTAGCTCAGAGGGAAATGAACTGTCAAGGCTTTTTTTCAGGTAGTGTCAAAATAAAGGTTGGATTATAATTAAAAAATAATATATTATAATCAGCGTGGACCGGACATAAACAAAAAAACAGAACAGACTGCAAGGCGAAAAGCTGATACAATCATATGAGATATTTCGGGTCGTTTCCAGTGCAATACTCCACACTGTCATCCTGCGCCCTGCAGGAAAGAATATTAACAAAATATCCCCTCGACGGCATGGTGCTATGCGAATATCTTTACAGGGGTATGAATGATAATTATTTAATCAAGGATTCAAGCTCAAAATATATCTTCAAGGTTTACCGGTATAACTGGAGAAATCTGGAAGACATCGAAAGCGAAGTGGAACTCCTCCAAAGTCTGAAATCAGACGGCATTTCCGTATCATTTCCCATTCCTGACAAGGAAGGTGTTTTCATCCAGAAGATATATGCACCCGAAGGCCTCAGATATGCCGTTATGTTCTCTTACGCCGAGGGCAATCCCCCCCTTGCCGGTATGACGCCATTCCAGAGTAATATCGCAGGCAGGGAGCTGGCCAGGATTCACAATCTGACCGAGTACAAGCGGCCGAAAAACAGACGATGCCGGCTTGATTTTATTTCTCTGCTGGATGATTCATTCTTCGTGATCGAACCATTTATAGATGAGAGCCTGGAAGATTTAAGAAATCTGGGTGAAGTCGTCGAGAAGTTAAAGCGGAAGATTAATTCCATCCCGTTGGATGAACTGGATTTCGGGATATGTCATGGTGATTTTTATCCTTCAAACTATCATCTTTCAGATAAAAATGAAATTACCATATTCGATTTTGATTCATCCTGCTGCAGTTATTTTATCTATGATATAGCTTCCTTTAATTATTCGGTCATGCGGTTTTATAGCGATGCGGAGAAAATAACCGGGGCCTTTGTGGAAGGATACCAGGAGATGCGGAAACTGAAAGAACTGGAGATCGGACTGATACCATATTTCGGTGCAATAAGTTTTATCTGGACGATAGCGACTCAATGCTCGAACTTCGAAGTTTTCAGTCATTTCGTCAGAAACAACATCAAACGAAACACTATCGGGACCCTGAAGGAATTTACGGACAGGTATTGCGTCTGAATTAAGTTTTCACCCGACTTTTGCGGTCACATTCCTGGTCAAAGCCTACTGCAACTATTCTTTGTCAGCCTGGAGTTCATAATCGCATTCTTTATTCAGGCAGAAAAAGACAACATCCCCTGCTTTGCTGCGTTTTTCCGCTAGGAACGTGGCGTTGCATTTCGGGCACTGTTGCGGAACCGGCTTATACCAGGTGGCGTATTTACACTTGGGGTAATTGCCGCAACTCCAGAACGGCTTGCCCCTTTTGGACCTTCTCTCAACTATGTCTCCTCCATCTTCAGGACATTTGACTCCGGTTGCGATCGGTTTTGTTGTCTTGCAGTCAGGGTATTTCGAGCATGCGAGGAACTTTCCGAATCTTCCGGATTTCAGGTTCATCGGGGCGTCGCACTTAGGACATTTTTCGTCCACACTAACGACCTCCTCGGGCTGTTCGCCATCAAGGGGCCTCGTGTTTTTACATTTCGGGAATCCCGAGCAGGCCATGAACCTGCCGTGCCTACCCCACCTGATCACCATCGGAAGCCCGCAATTGTCACATACTTCCTCGGTCGGAATGTCCTTTGGCTTCACCTTTTCCGGTATCTTTAACGCCTCCTCCAGCTTTTCCTGAAAAGGCGTATAGAAATCCTTGACAACGTCCACCCACTTCAGCCTGCCTTCTTCTATCTGGTCCAGTTCCTTCTCCATTTTGGCTGTAAATCCGATATTCATCAGGTCGGCAAAACGGTCCACAAGCAGGTCATTGACCACAACTCCGAGTTCGGTCGGCACGAACTTCCGTTCTGTCTTGGTGACATATTTCCTGTCCTGTATGGTTGAGAGGATGGCGGCATATGTGCTCGGCCTACCGATTCCCTTCTCCTCCAGAACCTTTACAAGTGTGGCCTCCGTATAGCGGGGAGGCGGCTGTGTAAAATGCTGCTTGGGCTGAAGATTCAGCAGCTTGAGCGTTTCACCCTCGTTTAAAAGGGGCAGGAGAGCGCCGTTTTCATCCGAGAGGTCATCGGTGCCTTCGGTATACAGGGCCATAAATCCCTGAAATTTCACAACGCTTCCAGAGGCCTTAAGTGTGGTTTCGCCCCCGCCGTTATCCTTATTATACAATATTTCGAATGTGGTCTGCTCGATCTGGGCAGGCGACATCTGGCTGGAGACAAAGCGGTTCCATATCAGTTTGTAGAGGCCGTGCTGGTCCTTGCTCAGGTATTGTTTTATCTGATCGGGGCTATGCACAAGATATGTAGGCCTCACAGCCTCATGGGCTTCCTGCGCCGACGCCTTACTTTTATATACAGGGGGTTTATCAGGTAAATATTCCCTGCCGTAAGTCTTACCGATAAATTCTCTGACCGAACTCCGGGCCTCATCCGCTATCCTGAGAGAATCGGTCCTCATGTAGGTGATAAGACCGACCGAACCTTCCTTGCCCAGTTCTATCCCCTCATACAACTGCTGCGCGACAGCCATGGTCTTTTTGGCCATAAAGCGCAATTTCCTCGAAGCCTCCTGCTGCAGCGTGCTCGTGATAAACGGCGGTGAGGGCATCCTTCTTCTCTTTTTACGTTCAATCTTTTTAAGAACAAAAGCGCCGTCTTTTATATAATCAACAACGGCATTCGCGGCTTCAGCATTCCGAATATCAGCCTTTTCGCCTTTATATTTAGCTAATTTCGCCCAGAAAGCGGGTTTATTCGAACCCTCAAACTCCGTATTGATAGACCAGTATTCTTCCTGTTCAAACGCCTCGATCTCCCGTTCTCTTTCTACAACCAGCCTTACGGCGACAGACTGCACCCTGCCCGCGCTCAACCCTCTCCTGACTTTTTTCCACAACAGAGGGCTCAATCCGTATCCGGCCAGCCTGTCAAGCACCCTGCGCGCCTGTTGCGCGTCGACCTTGTTCATATCTATGATATCGGGATTTTTTAGCGAGCCGAGCACCGCCGTCTTTGTTATTTCATTGAATTTAATCCTGTATATCTTCTTTGATTTGCCCTTGATTTCCTCCGCTATATGCCAGGCGATGGCCTCCCCTTCCCTGTCAGGGTCGGGGGCTATATAAATCGTATCAGCATCTTTTGACGCCTTTTTAAGTTCTTTTATGATCTTTTCCTTCCCCGGAATAACTATATATTTAGGCGTGAAATTATTTTCTATATCAATGCCCATCTCCTTCCCGGGGAGGTCCCTTATATGGCCGACTGAAGCCTTAACGGTAAAATCCTTGCCGAGGATTTTGCTGATCGTCCTTGATTTGGCGGGAGATTCAACAATTACTAGCGATTTCATCTGTAACCTCCGGTTTCATTGTCTCTTTACAGCCTGGTTCCATCATATCTTTCTTCACCTCTAAATATTAAAGCGCATATCTCTTAAGTATACAAAACTGGGGACGGTGACATAATGTCAAGCCGGCCCGGGCGGTGTTTCAGGAAAATTAACCCTGAGCTGAAATCGTCTTTTCAGGATTCCTGGAATTCTCATCGGAGAATTTCTCTCAAGAGAGGTAAAATCTCTTCCCATTGGATTGTCTGGCGATGCCCTTTAACTCCAGTGAAAGCGTCAGATCAAGAAGTTTATGCACCGGCGTGCCTGTCTCTCTCGACAGAATATCTATATGCTTTGGCTCTCTTGTCAGAAAACCACAGAGTCTTGTTTCATCCTCCGTCATCTCTACTGTCTGTTTTTTATTTCCGGCAATAAAGCCCCTCAGCACCGGCGCGAGTTCTTCGATTATATCTTCGGTATCGAGCACCATCTTCGCCCCCTGCTTTATCAGCAGGTTAGTACCTTCCGAACCGGGAGAAGTTATATTGCCGGGCACGGCGAATATCTCCCTGTTCTGCTCAAGCGCGTAACTCGCCGTGATGAGTGACCCGCTGCCGACCGTCGCCTCGACAACAAGGACCCCGAGGGAAAGACCGCTTATGAGCCTGTTCCTTCGCGGAAAGTTTTCCCTGTTCGGACTGGTGCCTAACGGGAACTCGCTGATCACGCATCCTGAAGATGAGATCTTTTCCATAAGACCCTTATTCTCAACAGGATAGCATATGTCCAGACCTGAACCAAGCACCGCTATAGTTCTTCCGCCCGCAGAGAGCGCGCCTCTGTGAGACAGTGTATCCACACCCCTCGCCATGCCGCTGATAACCGTGAAGCCGGCGGAAGAGAGTTCATTCGAAATTTTCTGCGTAACGGACTCTCCGTAATGCGAGAGTTTCCGCGACCCGACCACGGCTATGCCGAACCTGTCATCAGGATGATAATCGCCCTTCATATATAAAACCACGGGGGGGGCCGGAATCTCTTTCAGTAGTTCAGGATAACCTGGATCATTCAACCCGCATACTTTTATGTTTCTTTTATCCAGTCTCTCAACCTGTTTATCTATATCGTCCCACAGGCGGAAATTTTTTATATTTTCAGCCCGTTCCTTATGCATTCCTTCGACTGAGAGCAGATCTTTCATTCCAGCCCTGAATATATTCTCGGGACTTCCCATCATGGCAAGTAATTTGCCGGACATAATCGGGCCGACTTCGGGGACAAGCGATAGCCCAATCCAGTACCTGATGTCAGACATCCTTTTTCCCGAGAGATCTGTATGCCTTCAGGCGGAGGGCATTCAGCTTGATGAACCCTTCCGCGTCTCTCTGGTCATAAACATCGTCTGATTCAAACGTCGCAAGCTCGGCGCTGTAAAGCGATTCAGGGGATTTCCTGCCGACAACCTGGCAGTTCCCTTTGTAAAGCTTCAGGCGTGCCGTTCCAGAGACAAATTTCTGCGTATCGTCCAGCAGTGCCTGGAGGGCCAGGCGTTCAGGAGAAAACCAGAAGCCGTTATATATCAGTTCAGCGTATTTCGGTACTAATGAATCCCTCAGATGCATGACTTCCCTGTCGAGGGTCAGCGATTCGACCGCCCTCCGCGCAATATGCAATATGGTCCCGCCCGGGGTCTCATATACCCCTCTTGACTTGATCCCTACATATCTGTTCTCAACAATATCGACGCGGCCTATGCCGTGCCTTCCTCCGGTTTCATTCATTTTCCGGAGCAGCCCGGCAGGTGTCAACTTCTCTCCGTTTATTTTTACGGGATCGCCTTTTTCGAATGTAATTTCGATATACACCGGTTTGTCCGGAGTATCTTCCAGTGGAGTTATAAGCGTATACATATCCGACGGAGGTTCCTTCCATGGATCTTCGAGGATTCCACCTTCATAACTTATATGGAATATATTGCTGTCGGTGCTGAATGGTTTCTCTTTTGTCGCCGTCACCGGAATCCCGTGTCTGTCGGAATAGTCTATTAATGACTCCCTTGAGTCAAACTCCCATTCCCTCCATGGAGCTATCACTTTTATGCCGGGGCTGAGGGCGTAATATGTCAGCTCGAATCTTATCTGGTCATTACCCTTGCCCGTGGCGCCGTGGGCCACCGCGTCGGCATTTTCCGCCTCTGCTATCTCGATCTGTTTTTTTGCTATAAGGGGCCTGGCTATGGACGTACCCAGGAGGTAGTAACCTTCATACACCGCATTGCCCCGAAGCATCGGGAAGATGTAATCCCTTACAAACTCCTCCTGGAGATCTTCAATATATACTTTTGAGGCGCCGGTTTTGAGCGCTTTACTCTTTAACTGCTCTAAATCCTCTCCCTGTCCGAGTTCCGCGCAGAATGCTATCACTTCAGCGTTGTAAGTCTCCTTCAACCATTCTATCGCCACGGATGTATCCAGTCCACCGGAATATGCAAGCACTACCTTCTTAACCATATCTATCTATGTCTCCATAATATCTCTGTTCGAACCATAAATGTGAAAAACTCCTTAAACCAGGATTACTCCCGGATTCACGGCCTTTCGTCAATAAAAAAACCCTCTTGACGAATATTAAACATAGCATAAAATAAATGTAAAATTCAATCAGACCGCCCAGTTTAATTGAAATTTAATCTCAATTTCAATTAAACTAATTGCCATGGAGATCGAAATATTCAGAAAATTTCTTTCCGGGCGAGGCCTGAAGCTGACAAATCAGCGTGTCGCTGTCTTCAACGAGATATTCGCCTTCCACGGGCATTTCGAGCCGGAAAGGCTGTATCTGAAGATTAAGGATTCAGGGACCAGGGCCTCCAGGGCCTCTGTTTACAGGACATTGAACCTCCTGGTCGAGAGCGGCCTTGTCGAAAAAATCACGAGAACGGAAAAGGGCAATGTGTACGAACATACTTACGGCCATAGACATCACGACCATATGGTCTGTGAGGTCTGCGATGAAATAATCGAATTTTATTCCGAAAAGATCGAAAATCTCCAGGATGAGATATGCAGAAAGAATAATTTCAGAGGAGTCAGCCATACTCTGGAGATAAGGGGATACTGTGAAAAATGCGGACGGCAAAGATAAAAAAAGGCGATAAAAACAGACAGAATTACAGAAGGATTGTGCTTGTCGGTACGCCCAACGTCGGAAAAAGCGTCATCTTCGGGCTCCTGACCGGGAAATACGCCACGGTCTCAAACTACCCCGGCACCACGGTGGAAGTATCTCACGGCAATATCAATCTTGGCGACAAAAAAGTGCTCCTGGTAGACGCCCCGGGGGTGAACAGCCTTATCCCCATGAGTGAGGACGAACGCGTTACAAGGGACATCCTGCTGAGAGAAGAACCTGGAAGCGTCCTCCTCGTCGCGGATTCCAAAAATCTAAAGAGAGCGCTGATGCTTCTGATACAGATTGCCGAGATGGGCCTGCCATGCGTTCTTGACATGAACATGGAAGATGAAGCCATGGCGAGGGGAATCGAGACCGACTACCGGAAATTGGCGGAGTTACTGGGTATCAGGGTAATAGGCACGGTGGCCCCCCAGCGAAAGGGAATTGCAGGCCTTAAAGATTCGCTGATCTCGCCGGAAAAACCAAAGATTCAAACAGACTATGGCAAGCTGATGGAAGACTATATAGAAAAAATATCCGCTCTGCTTCCTGATTCTCATATCTCGAAAAGGGCCATAGCGCTCATGATCCTTGCCAGTGATGAGAGTCTGAAGGACTGGTGCGTGGCGAATCTGGATCCCGGGACATTAGACAGGATAGAGGAACTGAGAGACGAAGCCCAGACCGGACATAAAGAGCCCCTCTCGAATATAATCGCCGGCAAAAGGATAGAGCTGGCGGGGAAAATCTTCAATGAAGTCTCGAAAAAAGGAGAACAGGAGACGGGCCATGCCGCCCGGTGGATAGGGCGACTGTCCATGCATCCGTTCTGGGGTATATTTGTTCTGTTTTTTGTCCTTTTCTTTTTTTATGAGTTTGTCGGGAGGTTCGGCGCCGGCACACTGGTCAATTTTTTCGAGAAGATTATATTCGGGAAATACCTCGATCCAGGGATAGGGAAGCTGACAAGGTATATTATTCCATGGGAATTCGTTCAGGATATGCTAGTCGGACAATACGGACTCTTCACGATGGCGCTGACATATTCCGTAGCGATAATACTTCCGATAACAGCCACATTCTTTATCGCTTTCGGTATTCTCGAAGACAGCGGGTATCTGCCCAGGATCGCGGTTCTGACGAATAGTTCGTTCGCAAAGATAGGACTGAACGGCAAGGCGGTCCTGCCGATGATACTCGGCCTGGGATGCGGTACAATGGCAACAATGACAACGAGGATACTCGAGACCAAAAGAGAGAGAATAATAGCGACATTCCTTATAGCGCTGGCTATTCCCTGCTCGGCTCAGCTCGGCATAATTCTGGGCATGCTTGGTTCATACCCCGCGAGGGTGGCGCTTTGGTGGGGTGGCACGATTCTGTTCGTTCTGATACTTGCCGGATCTATAGCGTCAAAGCTGGTACCGGGAGAAAAAGCCGACTTTTTTCTCGAACTGCCGCCTATCAGGATACCAAAGATGAAAAATATTTTGCTGAAAACTCTCGGCAGAATCGAATGGTATCTGAAAGAGGCGGTGCCGCTGTTTCTGCTCGGGACCCTGATCCTGTTCTTCATGGATAAATTAAAGATACTGGGATGGCTCGAATCAATCGCATCCCCTGTTGTCGTGACATTTCTGGGCCTGCCCGAAAAGACTACCGGCGTGCTGCTTATGGGTTTTCTGAGAAGGGACTACGGCGCCGCGGGGATATTCGATCTTGCAAAACAGGGGCTCCTGAATGACAACCAGATTATTGTAAGCATAATAACAATCACGCTCTTCATCCCGTGCCTCGCGAATTTCTTCATGATTATCAAGGAAAGAGGGACAAAAACAGCCCTGTTAATGTTCTCCCTTATATCCACCTTTGCCCTGCTCACCGGGGGAGGGGTGAATTTTATACTAAAGATACTCGGATGACCCATTGAAATCCTGCTGTTTCAACCGTCACAACGTTCCATTTGCCTGACCATAAAAAAAGAGCAGGGGGACGGCGCTGACGGTCGCCCCCCCTAAGATTTCGGACGAAAAGCCCTCTATTTCTTCTGGATATGGATAGGTAAATCAACCGCAGGAGGAGGCACCATTATGAGAAGACCCTGGTCCGGAGGCGGAACACCTTCAATCGCCGTTGTTCTCCTGTTTCCTCTACCGCTGAATGTAGGTTTCGAGTCCGGTTCCCCCGGCTTGGTTTCTCTTAAATCCAACTCTTTTATAGCTCCCGTCGAGACCTGCAGAAGGGCCTTGCCTCTCAATGAAACCGAGCCTCCGGTTTTATAATCAACAGCCCAGATATATGTTGAGCCTCCATAACTGCAGATATCCATTTTTGGATCAAAACTTGTGAAAAAAACCGCCCCATTTGGAATAGCCACGGGATCCGTTATGACCCTCTCGGCGGTCGTGCCGTCAAGATCGATATACCAGCCGTGTTTGATGTCATCCTCGCCTACCACTGTTGTTGTCTGGTCCGTCAGTGTGCCTTTGTCAACCGTCAATCCGGTGTCAGTCAGGCATACCGAGCAGAAGTAACTGCTCAGGGATGTATCCTTGGTGCATGATGATGTCACCGCCGTCAGGCAGGGCTCCTTTATGCCGTACAGTCTGCGCTGGCTGAGACTGTCATCACCCTTGAAGAAGTATCTGCCCGTGCCGAAAAAGAGCCTGCCGGATGTTATGGTTTTTCCTTTTTTAGTGCTATAGCTGGTGAGATGGGTGACGCCAGAGGTTGTTGAGCCTGTATTCTCTATGACATGGCTCCAGGCCCATTTGTCCGGATTAAGCGCGGTGTTCGCCCAGGCAGAGGCGGTCCCGGTGCGGTCCTCTCCCGTGACCAGCCTGATGACTCCACCCTCTGTCCATTGCGTCGTCGCAGTGGGCTTGGCATCCTCGGACTTTGTATAACCTATATAAATCACGTCGTCCTGGTAGTCAAGGTCATAGTCCGCGGCGGCGGTAAAGAGGGAGCCGCCAAAGGCATTGGTAATGCCTGTGTCAATGGTCCTCACCAGCGAGCCGTCCTTAACGTCAACCACAAAGAGTTTCAGGTTCTGGTCGGAGTAGCCTTTGAACTGGTGTTCCACTGTATCTATCGGACCGGTAGGACCGGACGCGAAGATCGCGAACCATCTGCCGTTCCTGTCCTTGTCAGGCAAGTTGGCGGCTGTTTCGCTTCTCGCGTTTATCCTGATTATGGCCGGGCCAGTTGACGCAAAGCCCAGGCCGGGGGCGGAAAATTCCCAGAGAAGTTCCGGATTCGCGAGGTCTGTTATATCAAGAGCGAAATATGATGAGTAGCCTTCGCCGTCAACGGGTGTCTGCACACCGTAGGCGCTGGCGGTCGCCGAGTCCTGACAGGCCCCACCCAGTCTCATGCCGCCGATGAGCACCGTCCTCCAGCTCGCGTTTGTGGATTCTTTGTCACAGTCCCAGTAATTTTCCTTGGTGCAGCCGGTTTTTCCGATGCTGGCGTCAAAAATAGTCGGGGTGGCGTCAACATAATACAGGTGGCAGTAGTCGGTATCCATGAGGTATTTAAGATACGGCAGGGCGCCCTTAGGTATAAACGCCCACTCCTCCCTGCCAAGCTCAGAGCCTTTAAGTACGGCCTTTTTCTCCGGATTAAGCAGATCCAGGGTAATCCCGAGTGCGCCGAGTTTAAAGGCATGCAGCATCCCATCGTTGCCCCCCGCGAAGACCATGCCGGTGCCATAAGCCTCACCTTCAATGACTTTGCCCCTGTTCTTATATGTGTCGGAGCTGCGGGTGAAACCCTTATAGGTCTGGTCCTCGTATGCGCCATCATAATTGTTCAATGGGATCCAGGAGACAATCCTCGGCGTAGAGTATATTATGTCTCCGAGTTTCCATACACCGGACTTCCCATTAAATGTTACCGTCCTGTTTCTTGGCAGTTTGCATGTGCCGCCGACCGAAGCACAGGGCGTATCATCTTCGCATTCAACACTATAGTCGTTTGCGCACCGGCCGCCGTCGTCGCCGCGTATATAATCAATAGTCCATTTCGCCTCATCCTCATCACCCGCCACCGCAGTATTCAGGAAGGGCTGGAGGGCCGACACATTTGCCGCGACCGCATCAAAGACGTCGAGAGTGCTGTCGTCATCTATGTTCGTATAGATCGTCCTGGGGTCTGCACTAAGATCCCTTTCATGCAGCATGCTCCCTGATTCCCAGAGGTAGTTTATATCTTCAAGTTCAACATTAGGATACAACAGATCACCTACCTCGCCAAGACTGTCGGAGTCATAAAGGTTTACAACCGTCTTGTTTTCGGCTTTATCAAAGTCAAATCTCACCACATAATCTTCCGCAAGTTCCAGCTCCCTGTCTAAATCCGAATCCTCTCTGATTGTACTGTTTGCGACTCTCGGGTCTAAATAGTACCAGAGATTTAACAAGGTGCTCGTCCAGCTGATTTCCAGGTCGGCAAACCTCCTTTTTGGATAAAAGACCGCCTGCACAAGGTTGGCGCCGCTCCCCTCGCCCGATGCAAGAACGGAAGCAGCTGTGCCTGAAGAAGCATGCTTAACAATATCGGAAATGGCCGAGATCAATGCGGTCTCAAGTTCATCTCCCTCGGACGCCTCATAATAATTATCGGGGAGACCGTCCCTGTCTTCATCCCATTCCCTGCATTCCTTGTCCCATACGGACGCTGGATCACACGGTGAGGCGGGCAGCACGGCGCTTCTGCTGTCTAACGCTAAATCAACGTCATTTTTGCCGTAGGGCCATGTGTTGACGTCAAAGTCCGAGAATCCGCCATACAGGGCTATCTGCCGCATAGAGTTCCTACCCCTACCCTCTGAACCGAAGATAAAGACCGAGTAATAATTCAATTTCTGGTCACCGGCTATATCGGGCCGCACATCTTCGGTATGACCTTTATGAGCTATCTGATCTGGATCATTGCCGATATTCCACTCTCCGTCGGAGATCAGTAGGACGAAAGTCTCTCTGCATGGGACCGGTGTTCCGTCATCATACCAGGGGTCTAGGATTGAGCCTTTTGAAGACCCTATAAAGCTGGAGTTACCGCAATTGCTATTATCATTAGACTGGCTGCAATAATCCCTTGCTTCATCCAGAGCGGGGCCTGTAGGCGTGCCTGCATAAGGTGCTTCGGTCTGGACCGCATCCACGAGCTTAGCCATGGTTTCACCTTTGATTCCGACCCTCATGCAACCTTTTTTGTACTGGGCGTATACCATGAGACCGAACCTCGGAGCGCCTTCATCGAAAATCCCGTCATAGTCCACATCGGCCATTTTCTGTATGACCCCTCTCCTCTCCTTGTCCGGCAGGTCCACCTTTATTTCGGCTGCAGAGAGGGTGCCCAGCTTGCATGGATTGCTGACACAATATATAAATTCGTCATACTCGGCGGTCCCAAGTGATACGGACGAATAGGAGGATGCCGCCATGCCGACCAGCACGGCCGCGGGCATACTGACGGTTGTACTGCTGTGTTGCGTCCAGCTCTGACCATCGGAAGAATAGAACGCAGTAAAAGTATCCCCGGTGCGTACAAGACGCACCCATACTGGATAGCTGATAGTTACGTAACTACCTAATATATCTGTACTGCCTCCATCTGATGTTCTGCTGGAGAACTGAAGGCCCGAAAGGTTTGTCGCCATCGCTTTAACATGCCTGCTGCCTGCGCTGTTATCGGCGCGAACCATCAGGCCCGCTTTCGCATATGTCTGACCAGTCTCTGTGGGCGGGGTGATTATACGCAGCCTTACATCGAAGTCCCCGCTGAGGGTCTGGTGGATATAGCGAAATTCGTCACTGGAGCCCCACATGGTGGTGCCGTCCGCCTGGACCGAAAGAATGCCACCGGCCTCTGACTGGCTGCCGGCGATGCCTGTGCCGATGTCTTCAGCCGTCCATTTACTGTCGAGGGTACCGTTATCGAAATTATCCGAGTACAGGCTGTCGGGAGTACAGGCGCCCGGGGGTTCATAATTGCTTATCGTCAGTTTGTGGTCAAGATCCGGAAATACCCCGCCTGAAACATTAAAGGTACAATACAGATCAGGATCGGAGAACGTCCAAAGGCCGCCTTCTCCCCCCAAGGTATGTACGGTCCCCTGCTGGGCGAGGGATTTGCCCCCGATAAGCGCTTTTCTGAGAAGGTCTATCCTGGACATGGTGCTCCAGTTCAGCAGATTGCCGGGGATACAGTCGGGACCTCCGATATTATCACTGTAAGAGCATAAGTCATTCTCCTCAAATTTCGCACCCGAATACAGATAATACTTATCGGTCTTGAATAAGCCGTAATAGTCCCTCCCCGCGTCATAATTGTACTGGGGGCTGGTCTGACCGTCAATGGTCCCGCATTTCGCCCGCTTACTGGAATACCCTCCAAAAGTACACCCAAGATATGCGGGGAATTGCATGCTTCCCGATTCATCCAGGACAAGAAGGACATTGGGGGCGACAGGATTGGTAATAAAAGGCGGAACAACACAATAGTCATTCATGGTTTGCGCATCGGCCCGCGACGCAAAAACCGGGAAGAGTATTGTAACAATCAACAAAAATATCTCTGCTCTGAAATTCATTTTCATCTTATCCGCCCCTCCCTATTGAGCAAACCTCATGGCCTTTATCTTCCTGACACATCCGGCGTCTCTGTCAAAAAACAGGATCACCCTTTCAGCCACATCTATGTCCTTAAAGGGTATCCGCCCGCCTCCCTTGGTGAAAAGCTTAACACCACTGCAGAGCTTATATTCGAAATCATCCACCACAATTTTATCCCTTGCGTATTCATTCATCTCACCGCTAATTATCGAATCCGAAGCCACCTCCATGTCTGCAGCCTCCTCGGCGTGGGCATTACCGGACATCATCTCCCTTGCCGCTGAAAGATCGGCGGACGAAATCAGCATCAGGACCATCCCGCTACATGCAATTATCACCTTAAACATCTTTTCTGTCATCATTTCAGACTCCTTATTGTTCGGTTTTCTATTTATCCAAGACTAATAATGCAAGATTAGTGCCCGGAAAAGTTTCTTTATTTTTCATGGGGATTACAATTCAGGAGATGAAGAAAATGCAGTTCACTCTACAAATTGTGTAATGAATTACAATATTTTGACAATCAGAAAGATACGGACGGTCAGCCCTTTGCTTGATAACAGGTTTATCCGGGTCTGTTCCGGAATTCGGTTGAGGCGGGAATATATACTAAAAAAAACCTTTTATCATGCCGGATAATCCGGCATGAACTATAAGATATCAGCTATGCGGCTTCATCAGCCTTTTTCTTCTTTTTCTCAGCGGCTGCGGCAAAGACCTCACGTGCGTTAAAGGTGCCGTCAATCGCCTGAACAGGGCATTTTGCAGTGCAGATACCACAGCCGATACATTTGTCCTTGTCGATCAGGTGCATTTTCTTTAGTTCACCCGATGGCGCGTCAACGGGACAGACCTTCACGCATATCTGGCATCCGATACAGCTTTCGAGGACAGACGCCTTCGGTCTGAGAGGCAGGAATTCCGTAATGGCTTTTGTGGGACATTTCGCTACGCAAAGGCCGCATACCCGGCATCTGCTTAGATCGATCACTGATAAGCTCTTCTGAACTGAAGGAGCATCGAACGGACATATTTTTACGCATATGCCGCAGCCTATGCATCCGGCGTCACAGTTCTTCTTTGTATCGCCACCCTTGTCATTTGAACGGCAGGTGACCAGCACTGTTTTGGAAGCAGGCACGACCTCTATCACTCTTTTAGGACAGGCCTGCTCACACTTTTTGCAGCCCGTGCATTTTGTAATATCCACTACAGGAAGTCCGTTCTCCCCCATGGAGAGCGCTCCGAACACACATGACGCCACACATGTCCCGTATCCAAGGCATCCGTATACGCATGCCTTGTCCCCGCCGCCGACAAGCACAGCCGCCCGGCAGTCTTTTACACCCTCGTACTCAAATCTTCTCCTGGAGTTGTTTTCACCTCCATTACAGAGCACCCTTGCAAACTGAGGCTCCATCTCCCCAGCCTCTTTTCCCGTAATTTTGGCGATGGCCTCCGCCGACGCCGCTCCGCCCGGGGAACAGAGACTCGGCGAAACAGCAGGGTCAGACACAACGGCTTCCGCATACTGCCTGCAACCGGCGTATCCGCATGCGCCGCAGTGCGCGTGCGCAACAAAGTCCAGGACCTGGTCAACACGCGGGTCCACCTTTACAGAGAACCTCTTGGCTGCGTAAGCCAATCCAAGACCGAAAACAACACCTATACCAGTCAGAAATATTGCCGTGAATTTCAGAAGAGGGATCAAATCCACATGCTCTTTCGCCTCAACTCCTCCGCCCACGCCGACGAGCGGCAATGGGAGATGATTGGCCATCATCTGTATCAGGTCGAAAATCCCTGCTAGTATCTGTATCACTGAATCGAACATCAGGTCACCTCAATGTTAAGCTTGCACTTTTTATTTATTATAATGTTATAAGTCCTGAGAATCCCGTGAACGCCAGTGCTATGAGCGCTGCGGTTATAAATGATATCGGCAGTCCCCTGAACGGCCTCGGCACGTCAGCCAGTTCGAGTTTTTCACGAATGCTCGCCATTATAACAAGTGCCAGGGCGAAGCCAAGGCCGGAGCCCAGTCCGAAGGCAAGACTCTCGATGAAATTATAGCCTTCTCCCGCGTTTATCAGGGGCACGGCGATGATTATACAGTTTGTCGTAATAAGGGCAAGATAGACTCCAAGCTTGAAATACATCCCCGGACTCACTTTCCTCATTATCGTATCCGCTGACTGGACGAACGCAGCAACAACCCCGATGAAGATAATTATCTTAAGAAAGGTTATATCAAGGGGTATCATTATATATTTGAACACAACCCAGCTTAATGCGGCGCTTATCATCATAACAGCCGTAAACGTTATGCTCATACCGACAGCCGTATCCATCTTCTTCGTAACCCCGAAGAAGATACAGAGTCCCAGAAATCTTGTAAAAACAAAATTGTTTATCACTGATGCCGCGATTATCAACTCAAACAGCTTACCGAAGTCCATCTTTTACCTCCTGAAAATATGTCATACGCCGGATGCGCCCTTGCCGCCAAAAAATTTTATATCAATCCAGTTAAAGAAAGCCATCAAAAAGCCAACGGCAAAGAAGCCACCTGTCGGCATGATCATTATAAGCATCGGCTTGGAGTGTATAATTGGCATGCCCCATAAGGCCCCCTTGCCGAGCAGTTCCCTGAAAAAGCCTATCAACACCAGGGCGACAAGGAATCCTATGCCCATCCCGAGGCCGTCCATCGCCGATGATGTCATCTTGTTCTTGCTCGCGAAAACCTCGGCCCTGGCGAAGATGGAAGCAAAGGCCACTATCAGCTGTATATACAGACCTATCTCTTTATATGCGGGTCTCGCGAAGGCGGCCATGGTCATATCTATAACACTGACCCATCCGGCGATAATAAGCATGAATATCGGTATCCTGATCCTCGGATGGATAATTTTTCTTATGGCCGAGACAGAAACATTGACCATAACCTGAACAAAAATAACTGCGATTCCCATATAAAAAGCGTTTCTTATGCCGGTCGTAACAGCGATTGAAGGGCAGAGACTTATCGCCATCCTGAAGATGGTGTTCTCTCCGAATATACCGTTTTTAATGAGTTCCCAGTTCGAACGCTGTTTGATCATTCTTTCACCTCTCCGGACATTTTCTCCACTATCATCCTGACACCTTCTCTTACACCTTCGGTTACCGCCCGGCTTGAGATTGTCGCTCCGGTTATTGCCTGAATATCTTTGTCTGTTTCACGTTTAACGACCACAAGGTGATCAAGGGTCTTCCCCTTGAACTGGTCGGTGAATGATTCATTCATGATCTCATCACCCAGACCCGGGGTCTCGGCATGATGTAATATCTTGACGTTTCTGACCACAAAGTCCTTGTCCACCGCCACAAAAAGATTTATGTAACTTGAATAACCCTTGCCGAACCCCTGGACGACGTAGCCTAATTTCTCCTCGCCTCTCATGCCTTCGAAATATTCGGCGTGTTTGTGGTGGGGTGCCCACTCCCCGAGCTTTACCATATCATCTGCTTGGGGCATCACCTCTTTCAGCGCCTCCTGTTTCTCTCTCAGTTCATTCTGATACATGATAGGCGATGTCTTTGCGTATACACCGGCAAGTATAAGGCCGCCGACCAGATAAAGCACCGTAAGATTAAACATTATGCTTATCATATCTTTTGCAGTCATTTCTTCTGCTCCTTATTGACTTTTATTGCGCCAAACGGTTTCCTGGTTACACTTCTGTCGATCAGAGGGGAAAAACAGTTCATAAGAAGTATCGCAAACATAACGCCCTCTGGAAAACCGCCCTTAAGTCTTATCAGCATCGTGATCGCTCCGCATCCAATACCAAAGATTATCTGTCCCTTTCTGACGGAGGGAGATGTAACATAGTCCGTTGCCATAAAAAAAGCGCCCAGCATAAGGCCGCCGCTCAGGAGATGTATTATGGGATCACCGGTAAACAGGCCCGCCTTTCCGCCAAAGACCCAGGCAAGCAGCGCAACAGTGCCCAGAAATGAAAACGGTATATGCCAGGTAATGTAACCCCTCACAAGCAGGAAGACTCCTCCTACTATCAGGGCTATCGCGGAAACCTCTCCGAGAGAACCGGCACTGTGGCCCAGCAGCAGCTCGGTATAGAGGTTTATCTTGCTGCCGAAGACCTCCATCAGATGCCCCATGCCTTCTTCTTTCAATATGCCAAGTGGGGTCGCCGTTGTCTTGGCGTCAAGCGCCACAAACGCCGCTGTCGGCGCCATCCAGGTTGTCATGGCCCTCGGCCATGATATCAGAACAAACGCCCTCCCGATAAGAGCCGGGTTAAATATATTAAATCCAAGACCGCCGAAGAGTTGTTTTGTGATAACAACGGCCACGATAGAACCTATGACCGGTATGTAAAACGGCACGGAAGGCGGCAGGTTCATTCCCAGAAGGAGTCCTGTCAGGAAAGAGCTGCCATCGCTGATGGCCGCCTTTTTACCGGAAATTTTCTCGAAGATATATTCCGAAGCCACCGCAGATATGATACTGAGGGCAGTTACGAGTATCGCCTTCGGCCCAAAGAAATAGAAACCCATAAGCAGGGCTGGCAGCAGTGACAGGCTTACAGTCCACATAATACGGCTTGTAGTCTCCCCGCTTCTCACATGAGGGCTGGAAGATACTATAAAAGAATGCTCTTTTTCCGTTGCATCCATCAAATTCTCCTTACGGCTTAACCATAGATTTAGTTAATCTTACAAGCTGGACGATCGGTCTCTTTGAAGGACAGACATACGCGCAGGTTCCGCACTCAAAGCAGTCAAATAGATTATATTCCCTGGCATCCTCAAAAAAACCTTTTTCTGAAAAGATACTGAGCATCGAAGGTATAAGGTTCATTGGACATACATCAATGCAGCGGCCGCACCTGATACAGGGGCCGAAATCATCGGTATGAACAATATCCTTCTCGGGAATGACGAGTATGCCTGAAGTGCCCTTGGTCACGGGGACATCAAGAGAATATAAGGCAAACCCCATCATGGGTCCCCCTGATATCACCTTGCCGACGCCGTTTTTAAAACCACCGCATTCCTCTATCAACGAGGATATCTGAACGCCTATCCTGACCATGAGATTCCCAGGTGTGTTTATCCCTTCACCTGTAACAGTGACCACCCTCTCAATCAGCGGCTTACCATATCTGGCGGCCTCGTACACCGCAAGTGAAGTGCCGACATTCTGGACAACAACGCCTACATCCATCGGCAGGCCCCTGGCAGGGACTTCCCTGTCCAGTAGCGCCTTTATAAGCATTTTCTCCGCGCCCTGGGGATATTTGACTTCAAGAGCGTACACTTCTATCCCTGTTTCCCCTGTAACAGCCTCCTGCATACTGGCTACCGCGTCCGGCTTGTTGCTTTCGATCCCGATATAACCCTTCCGCACGCCGAGGACCTTCATGAGGACCTTAAGTCCTTCGACTATCTCCGTCGGCTTTTCGAGCATAAGCCTGTAATCAGCAGTCAGATACGGCTCGCATTCAGCGCCGTTTATCAGCACAACATCTATCGTTTTCTCTTTTGGAGGAGAGAGCTTTACGTTTGTCGGAAAAGCAGCGCCACCCATTCCAACTATTCCGGCATCTTTTATCTTTCCCCTGAGTTCATCGGCCGACAGGCCCATGTAATCCGGAGAATCCTTAAGCGTGGTCCATTCATCCCTGAAGTTATTTTCGATCACAACGGAACTCACCATCTTTCCGGTTGCACTCGGAAAATCTCCTATCGCAACGACCTTCCCTGATACGGAAGAGTGGACCGGGGATGAAACAAAACCACCGGGTTCCCCTATTAATTCGCCTTTTTTCACTTCCTGCCCTATGGTTACAAGCGGCTTGCAGGGGGCGCCGATATGCTGGCTTAACGGAATCACCAGTGTTTTGGGCGGTTTAGCCTCGGCAATAGCACAATTTGCAGCTAATATTTTCTTGTCGGGCGGATGAATGCCACCCTTAAACGTTGCAAGACCCATATCAGATTTCCTCCTTGGAAAATGGAAGACCAAATAAAAACCATTATTTAATACCATGCCGGGAGTTGATATGTCAAGTCATAATTTTAGGTTACCTGTAAATTTCTCAGTTCAACAGGTCCTGTCATGCGTTCATTCTTAAAATTGTCTATTGGTCAGGCGGGCTACGTTTCTATAAAAAACAATGCGTGGATATTGTCAGTCTATTTTTCTTCACACCACTCTCTTGCATTCTGGAACATCTTAAGCCAGGGCGACGCCCTGAGTTCTCTCTTCCAGTCTTCAGGCATCCAGGCCCACTGCCATTTCAGGAACGCGCGCTCTGGATGCGGCATTAAGGCGAGGTGCCGTCCATCCGGAGAACATAAGGCGGCGATACCTTCAGGGCTGCCGTTAGGATTAAAAGGATATCGATCTGTAGGATCTCCCTTGTCATCGGCATACCTGACCGGCGCAAGTCCCTGTTCTAAAATATTTCTCCTTATAATGTCATCAGGGAAATATGCCCTCCCCTCTCCGTGGGCCACCCAGACGCCAAGCACGGCGTCTTCCATGCCTTTAAGCATAATTGAAGGGCTCCGCAGAATCCTTGCCGATGCAAAACGCGATTCAAACCTGCCCGAGATATTATGGATAAACCTCGGCTGCCTGTTATCGTCTATCCCCTGCCACGGCACCCAGCCCAGCAGCGCCATAAGCTGGCACCCGTTGCATACCCCCAGGCTGAAAGTATCGGTGCGGTGATAGAATGACTGAAACTGCCGCCAGATATTTTTGTTGTACCTTATGACGCCCGCCCACCCTTTTGCGGAATCGAGGACATCGGCGTAGCTGAAGCCCCCGACAAAGACAGCGCCGGCAAACTCTTCCATATTCGCCTTCTCCTCGAGAAAATCCGTCAGAGTTACGTCCCACGGTTCAAATCCCGCCAGATAAAACGCGGAGGTCATCTCCCTGTCGCCGTTGCTCCCCTCTTCCCGAATTATCGCAACCTTCGGCTTGTCGCCGCGGTTTATTATTTCGTCCGGCGTCGGCTCGGGCGTATATGACAAGCTGAATGACGGCCCCTGCCTGTCATAGATATTCTTCTTCTCTTCTTCGGCGCAGACAGGGTTTCTCTGGAGCCTCTCCAGCCGGCTGCCCGTCTCTTCCCAGACACCCCTCAGCACCCTCATATCGTTCTGCAGCACAACCAGGCCGTTTATGGATATGGTTATCTCTTTCTCTTCGGACGTATCTCCCAATATCCGGTGAGGTATGGCTTCCGCCTTCAATATCCCCATTATCTTTTCAGAGTCTCCGGGGAGACATTCGATAACAAGTCCCAGTTCTTCCGAGAAGAGTGCGTTGACGGCATCATCCGTTGATTCCATATCCACGGCAAATCCGCAGTTTCCTGAAAACGCCATTTCAAGCAGTGTTGTAACCAGTCCGCCGTCGCTCCTGTCATGGCCGGCCAGTATCATATCTTCCGGGATAAGCGCCTGTATAACTTCGAAACTCCTCTTTAATAATTCAGGATCATCGACATCCGGGGATTCATCCCCTACCTGGCCGAAGCACTGTGCCAAAGCAGAGCCGCCCATGCGGTTTGCGCCGTTCCCAAGGTCGATGAACAACAGCCTGCTGTGTCCAGGCCTTTTAATGTCAGGCGTTATGACTTTTGTAATATCAGGGCATGTTGCATATGCCGAAAGAACAAGGGTTCCAGGGGATTTTACAGTCTCGGTGCGTCCGGACGGGTCTGTGACCCGGGCGGCCATCGACAGGCTGTCTTTTCCACCATCAACAGCAATGCCAAGTTCCGTCATGATGTCCCTCATGGCAACGGCCGCATCATATAAATCCGCCCCTTCCCCCGGCAGTTTAGGCGCCCACATCCAGTTTCCGGAACATTTAATGTCTTCAAACGCGCTCACCTTTGCCCAGACAATATTTGTGACAGCCTCTCCAACGGTCATCCTCGCCATGGCCGCGGGGCTTATTAATCCCTTTACCGGCTGCTCTCCCATGGAAATCGCGCCGCCGGTCAATCCAAAATGGCTCTGGGCGATCACAGCGACATCCGATACCGCAAGCTGAAGGGGCCCGGCACACTGCTGCCGCGCAACAAGACCCGTAACGCTCCTGTCGACCTTGTTGGTGAGAAATCTCTTTGACCCGACGGAAACAAGCCGCAGAACTCTGTCAAGCGCCTCTCCCACGGTAAGTCCTTCCGGCAGGTGCAGTGGTTCACGCCCGCGTTTGACCCTGTCGAGCATGAATGTCTTACCCGGCATATCGCCAAGCACCTTTTCGAGATGCAGGTTGACCGGGGTACTCCCGTCGGTCTCGTCATGGAGCACTATAAATCCGTCTCCCGTAATCCTGCCGATGAATGCGCAGGGGACTTTTTCCCTGTTACAGAGGCCAAGAAATTCGTCGGCCCTGTCAGGGTGTATGAGAAGTGCATTCTGCTCCTGATATTCGGCTCCCCATATCTCAAGCACCGAGAGCGTACTGTCCCCCGTCTGTATCTTTCTGATCTCGATACGAGCGCCTGCCGGGTAGATTATCTCCTTAACAACATTACAGTTCCCGCCCGCGCCCTGGTCATGTATGCTTATGATCGGATTATCGGCGCCCATCTCAACACACGCGCGGATAACCCTGTTCATCTTCTGTTCCATCTCCGCGTCTCCGCGCTGCACCGCATTGAAATCAAGCTCGGCAACATTCGTTCCCTGTATCATGCTCGACGCGGCGCCGCCGCCCATGCCTATGCGATATGCCGGGCCGCCGACCTTGGTGACAAGCATTCCCTTCCCGGGGCTCTCCTTCTCTGTATGCCTGGGATCCATCTGCCCTATCCCGCCCGTGAACATTATCGGTTTAATCCACTCTCTCCGTTCGCCGTCAGGCAGTCTGAGGCCGAAAGACCTTGTAAATCCCTGGATAACGGGCTCTCCGAATTTATTCCCGTAATCCGATGCGCCGTTGCTCGCCTCTATCTCTATGGCAAGAGGAGCGGCGAGGTTCGGAGGATAAGTGAAGGACCTGTCTTCCCATGGAAGCGGATATCCCGGTATCCAGAGATTTCCGACACAGTATGCCGAGGTCCCGGCTATAACCAGGCCTCCCTTTCCGACTGCCTGGACATCACGGATCCTTCCTCCCGTACCTGTCTCCGCGCCGGGGAAAGGCGCCACTCCGCTCGGGAAATTATGTGTTTCAGCCGTAAAGGTGATATTCAGTTTAACTGACGCCTCTCCAAAGCGGGAGGAGCGGCCCGGCTTCTCCGGCATTATTGTCCGGACATCATAACCACATATCGCACTCGAGTTGTCCCTGAACGCAATAATGCTGTTGTTTGGGTTCCTCTCAAGTGTATGCCTTATGACCGCCATAAGGTTCTCCGGCATCTCCCGGCCGTCGATAAACAGTCTTCCCCTGAAAAACCAGTGGCGTGAATGTTCGCTGTTCGACTGACTGAGGTCAAAGCATTCGACATTGGTGGGGTTTCTGCCCAGCTCTTTTACGAAGAGATTGTAATAGTAATCAATGTCCCAGTCATCGAGACCCAGTCCCATCCCGGCGTTCAGTTTTTCGAGCGCGGCCCTGCCCTCTTCGATCAGCGGCACATGGAATACGGGTTCGGGCTTTATTCCGGCCTCAAAGGTTTTTAACTGTTCCGGGTATATACATTCGGTCATCCGGTCATGAAGACCGCCTGCGAATTCCTCTAGCCGTTCCCTGTCAAGTCCGGATGATGATTCTATGCCGTACCGTCTTGAACGCTCTATCCTCTTTATCTTCTTCAGACCGCATGCATGGCATACGGCAACAGCATTGGTAGACCACGCAGTCGTAAAATTCAGGCGGGGGCCGGCTTCAATATAAACGCCATGGGTTAAAAAACTCTCGGACGAAAAGTTCTCCGGCTCGAATGTCTCGCTGAGCAGCCAACTCAACACATCGGCTTCTTCAGGGAGAAGCGGCCCTTCAGCCTCGATATAAAAACAGAACTCCGTCTGTATGTCCATGATATCATTGCTGATCTTCTCTCTTGCCAACGACAGGAGATTATCTTTTCCGGCATCTGTAACCGCAGGCCTTTTATACCTGTATATTAACGACAATTTCTCAGGTCCCTGAATCCCTTATCAAAAAAACAGCATGAAATTTAACAAAAAATGTATTTGGGTTTTAATCCAAAAAACACAACCCGGCAACTACCTGTCTCTTCCGAAAACCCTTTGATATATATAGTCAATATTACTAAAATAATGCTTCAGGTCGAATATATCGTCTATATCACCTGATGTCAGATATTTTTTCGCGGCCCTGTCTTTCAGCAGCAGCCCCCTGAACTCTTTTTTCTCCGCCCAGCTCTTCATGGCGTTGTCCTGAACAATCGCGTATGCGTCTTCTCTGGTCATCCCCTTCTCGGTGAGCCTGATCAGGACTTTCTGTGAATTATACAGGCCGAAGCTTCTCCCCATATTCTCCTTCATCTTTTCCGGATAAACATGCAGCCCCGAGAGTATCCCTGTCAGTCTGTTCAGCATATAATCCAGGAGCATCGTGCTGTCCGGAATTATAACGCGCTCCACGGAGGAATGCGAAATGTCCCTTTCGTGCCATAATGCAACATTTTCGAGGGCCGCCATCGCGTTCGCTCTCAACAGTCTGGCCAAGCCCGAAAGATTCTCGCATCCGATGGGGTTGCGCTTGTGTGGCATTGCCGAAGACCCTTTCTGCCCCTCGGCAAAAGGCTCTTCAACTTCAAGCACCTCTGTCCGCTGAAGGTGCCTTATCTCGACCGCGATCTTCTCGACCGAGGCCCCGATTATTGCAAGCACTGTCAGGTACTCTGCGTGCCTGTCCCTCTGGACGACCTGTGTTGCTACCGGTTCCGGTTTGAGTCCGAGCTTTCCGCATACCTTCTCTTCAATCTCAACTGGTATATTAGAAAATGTCCCTACGGCGCCGGACAATTTGCCGACGCTTATTGTCTTTCTCGCGTTCTCCATTCTCTTCAGGTTTCTCTTCGCCTCTTCATACCAGAGGGTGTATTTCAGCCCGAATGTCATGGGCTCGGCATGAACACCGTGACTCCTGCCGATGCAGACAGTATCCTTATATTTAAATGCCTGTTCTTTCAATACCGCCATAAGATTTTTAATATCTTTTATGATTATCCCCGCCGCCTCTTTCATGAGCATGGACTGCGCCGTATCCACTATATCCGACGAGGTAAGCCCCTTATGAATGAACCTTGATTCAGGGCCGGTCTTTTCAGCCACGGATGAAAGGAAGGCGATCACATCATGCTTGACGACCTCTTCTATCTCATCTATCCGCTGAAGGTCAAAACCCGCCCTGCTTTTTATCACCTTGAGAGCGTCCAGTGGAATCGCACCGAGTTCCGCCCATGCCTCGCATACGGCGATCTCCACATCCAGCCATTTCTGAAACCTGTTCTCCGGCTCCCAGAGTTTCCCCATAGCTTCGCGAGTGTAACGTCTTATCATAGTCTCCTCTTTATTTAATGTTTTTTCAGGATATACTTCATATCATCCATCGCCGCCCGATTAATTCGCCACAGGGCCGAATAATATCCACCATGTGAATTCCAGCCCACGACATTCATGTCTTCGGATCCGGCATTCACGCCTGAGACAATATTGCCGGCGCTATGCCTTCCCGATATTACGGGCAATCTTATCCAGCAGGCCGTTTATGAACGGCGCCGATGCCGAAGATGAATATTTTTTTGCGATCTCAAGCGCCTCGTTTATTGTTACCGCGGAAGGTATATCATTTCTATAGAGTATTTCATAAACAGCAACTCTCAGTATATTCCTGTCTACAACCGCCATACGTTCCAGTTTCCAGTGTTCGGCCGCCGTCTCTATTGCACCGTCAAGCTCTTCGATTTTGTCTATCGCGCCCTTCACAAGTTCTTCGGCGAATTGCCTGTCATCCGCGCTCTCCACTTTCTCGGACATTAGATCACCCGGACATCCAGGTTCACGCCCGCCCCCGGTAAAATCATGCTGGAACAACATCTGGAGCGCATACTCCCTGGCATTACGGCGTTTCATAAAGTAACGGCGGACAACAGGAGATGGAAATCCAACGGTCTTTGCCGGATCTCCCTCCTCACAGTTTCTTTATTACCCGCGCCATCTCTATCGCCGTCATTGCGGCGTCAAATCCCTTGTTGCCGCTCTTCGTACCTGCCCTTTCAACGGCCTGTTCAATCGTGTCGGATGTTATTACGCCAAAGGCTATAGGCACGCCGGTCTCCAGGGAAACGGTTGCAACACCCTTTGAAACCTCCGAGGCGACATAGTCGAAATGTGGCGTCGAGCCCCTGATTACCGTCCCGAGACATATTACCGCATCGAATGCACCCCTGACAGCCATCTTCTTTGCAGCCAGAGGTATCTCGAAAGCACCCGGCACCTTGACCACTTCGATCACTTCTTCCGCCGCCCCATGTCTCAAAAGCGCGTCAATAGCTCCGTCAAGAAGCTTGCCGGTAATAAAGTCGTTAAACCTGCTCACAACAATCGCAAACTTAAGTCCATCAGCCTGTAATTCTCCCTCTATGACTTTCATAATAGCCCTCCGAATCTTAATTTATACATTATTCAGAATATGTCCGAGCTTCTTCTTCTTGGTCTTCAGGTAACGCAGGTTCTTTTCATGAGGACGGCTCTCTATCGGTACCCTTTCAATCACTTTCAGTCCGTAACCTTCAAGCCCGACGATTTTTTTCGGATTATTCGTCATCAGACGCATCTTTCTCACCCCAAGGTCAACAAGAATCTGGGCCCCTATGCCGTAATCCCTGAGATCAGGCTTGAATCCCAGCTTAAGGTTCGCCTCGACAGTATCAAGCCCCTTGTCCTGGAGTTCGTAAGCCTTTAATTTATTTACAAGACCAATACCCCGGCCTTCCTGTCTCATATACAATATTATGCCCTTTCCCTCCTGATTTATAATCTGCATCGCCTTATGCAGCTGCTCCCCGCAGTCACACCTTTTTGAACTGAAGACATCACCCGTAAGGCATTCTGAATGCACCCTGACCAGCACATCGTCATCATGTTTAATATCACCCTTTACAAGGGCTATATGGACGTTGCCGTCAGCAGTATTGGAATATGTAACGGCTGTAAACTCTCCGCCGTATTCCGTCGGTATTTTTGTCGTGGTAACGCGGTGGACAAACAACTCTGTCCTCATTCTGCATCTGATAAGGTCTTTAATCGTTACAATCTTTATGTTATGTCGCTTCGAAAACTCAAGGAGCTCGGGCATTCTCGCCATTGTACCGTCATCACTCATGATTTCGCATATCACGCCCGCGGGATAACAACCTGCCAGTTTCGCAATATCAACGGAACCTTCCGTCTGGCCCGCCCTCTGTAATACGCCCCCGGGCTTCGCCTTAAGAGGAAAGACATGTCCAGGTCTCGCCAGATCATCCGGTTTTGCGTCGGGATTTATGGCGGCAAGAATCGTGGTCGCCCTGTCCGCGGCCGAAATACCGGTTGTAACGCCTTTTTTCGCTTCGATCGATACAGTAAAGGCGGTCCCGAAAGCGGAGGTGTTTTCATCGGTCATCATGGGAAGCCTCAGGTCTCCAACCCTTTCGGCTGTTAGAGACAGACAGATAAGACCTCTCCCGTATTTAGCCATAAAGTTAATCGCCTCGGGAGTAACCCTGTCCGCCGCCAGGCATAAATCGCCTTCATTTTCCCTGTCTTCATCATCGACCAGTATGACCATTCTGCCCCTGGCTATATCTTCAATCGCCTCGTCTATGGTGCTGCATCTGCTCTCTTGCATCTTCCGTTCTACTCCTTAAAAATATATTCTTACGCAAACCCTTCTTCTGCAAGTGTCCGCATTAAACTTTCATCCTTGTCCCTGTTGAGCGACTTCGCTACATACTTGCCCAGAATATCCGTCTCGATATTAACCGAATCTCCCTGCCCCTTGAAACCGATCGTCGTAACGCGCGCCGTATGGGGGATTATAACTATGGAGAACCCTTCCCTGAATACATCCACAACCGTCAGGCTTATGCCGTCTATGGCAACTGATCCCTTTTCCACCAGGAAGCGGGCAATCCGCTCTTCAACGCCGATCACAATCTTATAAACATCCCCGGTAAGGGTCTTGGATTTTATCCTTCCCACACCGTCTATATGTCCTGTCACAAAATGTCCTCCGAGCTTCGAATCAGCTCTCAGGGAAGGCTCGATATTCACACTGTCGCCCTTTTTAAGCCACCCGAGATTCGTTGACTTCAACGTCTCATCCGAAATATCAAACTCCAGCAGATCGCCTTTTATCCCGGTAACAGTCAGGCAGGCCCCGTTGATCGAGATGCTGTCGCCCAGGCCGGCATCCGGGGCAAGTGCCTTTGCATTCAGAGAAAGACGCCCGCCAAGCTCTTTTTTTGTCAGGGAAGCCACCTCTCCCATCTCCATGATCAAGCCGGTAAACAATCAGTATTTCTCCACCATCTCAAAATCCAGCCTCTTCTGGTAAACGTCCCCAAACTTCACGGTCTCCGACCAGAAGGCACTGACCACGATATTTCTTCCACGTTTTGTCACTTCGATGTTTTCTTTCGGGATTTGGATGTTCAGGTCTTCCGCCAATTCCATAATCCCGGTCTTTATAGCCGCATCACCCGTAACCCCTATCTCCAGCAGATTCTGCGTATTGGAACTGAGCTTATAATAATGGAGATAAGGCCGGGCGAACGATAGCCCCACGTAAAGGAACAAACAAAAAATAAGCAACCATGCAAAACCTTTTATAAATCCATCCCTGCCAATTCCGTATTTCATCTTATTATTCGTCCTATCCTGTTAAAGCGGACCCAGGTTTCATCTCCGTCCCAGGACCAGTAAATAATAATCGCCTTCCCCTTTATTATATCAAGGCCCACGAATCCCCAGTACCTGCTGTCATAACTGCTGTCCCTGTTGTCCCCCATAACAAAAACTTTTCCTTCAGGTACTGTCAAAGGCCCGAAATTGTCCCTCCGGCAATTGGGGCTTCCCATTCCTGTCGTAGTCTGGCAGCCGGGGTTTATATAGCTGTCAACATAACGCACATAAGGTTCAACCAGTTTGCGCCCGTTGACAAAGATTGCCTTGTTCCTTGACTCGATTGTATCTCCCTCAATGGCTATTACTCTCTTTATAAAGTCTTTCCGGGGGTCTTCAGGATATTTAAAGACGATAACATCACTTCTCCTGGGCTTTCTCAGACCGGGCATATTAAAAAGATGTATGTCGGTAAATGGTATGTCAACCGGCGTGCCCAGCAGAAATTTATTCACAAGGAGATGGTCTCCTATCTGAAGCGTGGGGATCATTGACCCCGACGGGATCTTAAACGCCTGTATGACAAAGGTCCTTATTACTATCGCTATCAGCAACGCGATGATAACTGCTTCTATCGTCTCCCTGACAGCGGATTTTCTGTTGTATCTTTTCATTTCAATTTCAGAACGGCAAGAAAAGCCTCTTGCGGGATCTCGACTCTTCCCACCTGCTTCATCCTCTTTTTCCCTTCCTTCTGTTTTTCGAGCAGTTTTCTCTTGCGGGATATATCGCCGCCGTAACACTTGGCTGTTACGTCTTTTTTGAGCGCTTTGACTGTCTCCCTGGCTATGATCTTGCTGCCGATCGAAGCCTGAATCGCCACATCAAACATCTGCCGCGGAATAATTCCTCTCAGTTTTTCGGTAAGCTGCCTTCCCTTATAATACGCTTTGTCACCATGAACTATCAAGGACAAAGCATCAACAAGCTCTCCATTGAGAAGTATATTAAGCTTCACTAGGCTTGCGTTTTTATACCCCGTGAACTCATAGTCCATGGACGCATACCCTTTTGAGACAGACTTCAGCCTGTCATAGAAATCCCACAGAATTTCATTCAGCGGAAGGTCATACTCGACCTTTATCCTGTCCTTGCCGATATAGACAAAGTCCTTCTGAACACCCCTTTTTTCCTGGCAGAGGTCCAGCACGGGCCCGATGAAATCCCGGGGCACAAAGATAGTTGCAATCACAAAAGGCTCCTCAATCATCTCATATCTCTCGGGCAACATTGCGGGGTTCTCTATATATAACACTTCTTCTTCCGTTTTTGTCACCTTGTAAACAACGGTAGGCGCGGTACTTAATAGAGACAGGCCGAATTCACGCTCAAGCCTCTCATGTATGATCTCCATGTGAAGCAGGCCCAGGAATCCGCACCTGAAACCAAAACCAAGCGCCATGGACGTCTCCGGCTCATAATTAAAAGAAGCGTCATTGAGCCTCAGCTTGTCAAGGGCATCCCTGAGGTTCTCATATTGATGTGACGCAGTCGGGTAAAGACCGCAGTAGACCATCGGATGTATATCCTTATATCCTGGGCAGGTCTCTGTCCCGGGATGCGCCGCGTCGGTTATCGTATCGCCTATTTTTGTCTCGGTAACTTCCTTTATGCCCGCCACCATATAGCCGACTTCTCCAGCGGCGAGTTCTTCCACGGGCTCGATCCTGGGAGTGAAAACTCCGACCTGTGCGACCTCAAACACATTCCCCGTCGCCATCATCATAATCTTTTCGCCCGCCTTTATCTTTCCGTCAAACACCCTTATAAGGACAACAACCCCCTGGTAATTATCAAACCAGGAATCAAAAATCAACGCCTTTAACGGCCTGTTATCATCTCCTTTTGGAGGCGGAATCTTTTTCACCACGGCCTCGAGTATCTCCTTGACGCCTTTCCCTTCCTTGGCGCTTGCTCGTATGGCATCGGCACAGTCTATCCCAATCGCGTCCTCGATCTGTTCCTCCGTCTTTTCGGGCTCCGCACTCGGCAGGTCTATTTTGTTTATCACAGGTATTATCTCATGGTCATACTCTACGGCAAGGTAGGCATTCGCCAGAGTCTGCGCCTCAACTCCCTGTGTCGCATCGACTATCAGAAGCGATCCCTCGCAGGAAGCGAGACTTCTGGAAACCTCGTAGGAAAAATCAACATGTCCGGGCGTATCTATCAGATTAAGAATATACTCCCTGCCGTCGTCCGCTTTATATAGAAGCCTTACCGCGTGCGCTTTTATTGTGATGCCCCTCTCTTTTTCAAGGTCCATCGAATCCAGCACCTGCGCCGTCATCTCCCTTGCACTCAGAGCGCCCGTATATTCAAGGAGCCTGTCGGCAAGCGTAGATTTGCCGTGATCGATATGGGCTATAATGGAAAAATTACGGATATTCTTTGACATGAAAAACTTTTAGCAGGTATCTCTCGATAGCTCATTAAAGACAAGACATGCGGCCCCTACTATGCCTGCATCGTCCACCAGGGAGGAGCGGATAATCTTGACCGAATTAAACAGATGCTTGAACGCCCTTCTTGAGGCCTCTTTTATAGCCTCCTGAACATATATATTCCAGGCGCCTATCAGACCGCCCGTCAGTATTATAGCTTCGGGACTCAGCATATTAATAATATTCGCCAAGCCGACGCCGAGGTTCTTCCCGGCATCCCTTAAAATATCTCTCGAAAGGTTATCTCCGTCAAGCGCGGCGCTGTAAATATCCTCGGGCGTCAACTTGTAAAAGCTCCCCTTGCAGCACTCTGTTAAAAGACTTTCCTTCCCCTTTTCCAGCATAGCCACGGCATTAGTCACCATCGCCCGTGCCGAAGCATAATTTTCGAGACAACCAATGTTTCCGCACTGACATTTTTCAGTATCCGATTTTATGCTCATATGGCCTATTTCAGCAGGGACATTAAGCAGTTTATCCTGGTATATAATGCCTCCCCCTATCCCCGTGCCGAGAGTAAGCAGCACAAAATTCCGGAAACCCCTGCCGGCGCCGCCTATTTTTTCTCCCAGCGCCGCGATATTCGCATCATTTTCGATAAAAACAGGGACATTGAATATCTTCTTTATTTCATCAACAAGATTCATCCCTTCAATAGCATGCAGACTGGAGGAGACGAGAACGCGCCCGGTTTCCCTGTCTATAAGGCCGGCAACTCCTAATCCTATTCCGACGATCTCATCATGCCTGATCTCCTCGATAGCTTCGGTTATGGATTCAAAAACTTTCTCTGTGGTGGGTTTCTTTATCTTTCTGACGATCTCCCCTTCTTCAGATACAAGGCCCGCCCTGAGATTAGTACCCCCAATGTCAATTCCTATGGCATATCTTTTCATCATATCGGTTTCAGATGTTTATTATAGTCTAAACGACGATCAAAAAACATTACTACCGATCTCAAATCTTAATAAAAACAAAAACTTGACGTTTAATGGTCCAAAAAAATAGAATAGAAGAAATGAAAAAAGATAAAACATTGTTTGAACTGCAATCCGAGGTATGTAAAACCCTTGCCAGCGCAAAAAGGCTGGAAATCCTGAACGCTCTGAAAGACGGTGAGAAAACGGTCGGCAGCCTCGTCGAAATCCTTGGGGTGCCCAAGGCCAATGTGTCCCAGCATCTTGCCGTAATGAAAAACAAGGGAATTCTCGAATCACGGAGAGATGGCGTGCATATCTACTATAGCGTGGCTAACCCAAAAGTTATACAGGCATGCATATTAATGCGCGAAGTCCTCACCGAGCAGATGCAGGAAAAATCAAAGCTGTTTGACATCGTCAGCAAGTATTAATCCCCCCGAAAACAAGCCGCGGCGCACGCTCACACACAACCGGCTCGGGCCAATGTCAGAACGGTAACATCTTCAGCCCCTGCCTTTAAGAGCTGTTTGGAGCATTCATTCGCCGTAGCGCCGGTTGTCATAACATCATCTATCAGCATCAGTCTCATGCCGGTAAAATCTCTTCCCGCCATAAATGCTCCCTTAAGATTCGATACGCGTTCTTTTCCAGAAAGGCCGACCTGCGGGAGTGTCTCCTTCTTTTTTACCAGTCCATCCATAAACAAAGGGATCTTTGCATTATCCGAGACTACTTTCGCCAGCAGCAGGGACTGGTTGAATCCACGCGCTCTGAGGCCCTTGATGCTTAAAGGGACCTGAACCAGCCCGTCAGACCGGGGTATTTCAAGCTGGAGCAGAAACTTTCCAAGCTGCCGGTGGAGTCTTCTTGCGCCGTGGAACTTGTAGAGGTTTATTGCTGTCGCCAGCGCGTTATCATAGATTCCGAAGCTCATCGCCCTCGAAAAAAAAGGCGGCTTCTTCCTGCATCCGGCGCAAAGATCTGAATATTCCGATGAAAATGGAGTACCGCATACCCTGCATGAGGGACCGGAATATCTTTTGATACCGCTCCAGCACTGGATACACAAGGGGGCATATTTAACGTTGTCGGTATTATTACCGCACAAAGGACAGTCCGAGGGATAAATATAATTGAGAATTCCGGAAATCAGGCCGGGCTTACCAGGTTTCGATCTTATCAACATTCGGAACAATAGAATGCTCCTGAAACAGGCGTCGCCGTCTCAGACCTCATTAAACGTCAGAACTGCTTTCTGATTTTTATTAACTCGTCCCTTTTCTTTCCTGTCGAGATTATGTCCGTCTTTACTCCCACGAGTTCTTCAATTTTCCTGATATACGCCTGTGCCTGGACCGGTAATTTTTTAAATGAAGTTATCCCGAGTGTGCTGCCTTTCCATCCTTCAAACTCTTCATATACCGGCGTGCATTTTTCGAAAACATCCAGCTCCTTGGGGTAGTCTCTGTAAGTTTTACCCCTGTATTTATATGCGGTACATATTTTTATCTTATCCAGCCCGTCCAGGATGTCCAGCTTTGTGATGGCGATCCCCGAAAACCCGTTTGTCCTTGCAGCGTGTCTTAAAATTACTGTATCGAGCCACCCGCACCTTCTGGGCCTGCCGGTCGTTGCTCCGAATTCACCGCCTTTTTCCCTGAGTTCTTCCCCTGTTGCATCGAACAGCTCGGTAGGAAAAGGCCCGCTCCCGACTCTCGTGGTGTATGCCTTCGCAACACCCAAAACCCTGGATATCCTGGTCGGTCCGATGCCAAGGCCCGTGCAGGCGCCGCCGGCAATCGAATTTGACGAAGTGACATAGGGGTATGTGCCATGGTCTATGTCAAGCAGAGTCCCTTGGGCGCCTTCCAGCAATACATTCTTTCCCGCCGTTATTAAGTCATCGATCACAATATCGGTATCCGCAATATGTTTTTTCAGTTTTTTAGCGTATTCCATGTACTCATTGTAGATTTTGGGGGCACTAAAGACTGGAACTTTATACATGTTCTTCATAAGGAAATTAATATACTTGAGATTCGCCCGGAGTTTCTCCATGAAGGTTTCAGGAACAAGGAGGTCTCCGACCCGGATTCCAGTCCTTGCCATTTTATCGACGTATGCGGGGCCGATCCCTCTTCCAGTCGTCCCGATGCATTTCTTGCCCCTTGACTTCTCACCGGCCATATCGAGAGCTATATGATAAGGCATGATAAGGTGGGCGTTTTTACTGATCAACAGGTTATCCGACACGCTGATCCCCCGTTTTTTCAGATCGGTTATTTCCTGCAATAATGCGGCGGGTTCCACCACAACGCCGTTGCCTATGACACAGACAGTATTTTCATGGAGAATTCCCGAAGGGAGTAAATGCAATACGTAAGTCTCGCTCCTGATTACGACCGTGTGTCCCGCATTGTGTCCACCCTGGTAACGAGCAACAAGACCGGCCTTCTGTGTGAGAAAATCGACGATCTTCCCTTTACCTTCATCTCCCCACTGGGCACCTACGACAATTACAACAGCCATTTCTGCAACCTCTCTTTAGCTATTAATTTACTGCATTGCGTGTAAATTACACATAACTCCTGACGCCTCTGGCCCGCGCCCCGAATACACAGCCACGGTTTCACATTACAGGCTTATCTGTTTTACCGACAGTATATTGGGTAATTCCCTGATCCGGCGGATTATTTCAGCATCCGGCGTTACATCAATGCTGACAACGGAAATGGCCTTGCCCCCCGCCATCTCCCTTCCAAAATGCATCCGAGCAATATTTATGTTGTTTTCACCCAAAAGCGCCCCGATATTTCCGATAACCCCGGGCTTGTCATTATTGTACATCAGCAGGAGTTCTCCTTCCGGTATTATCTCGACCTTGAAATCATTTATCAGGACAATGCGGGGGTCCTTCTTGCTGAAGAGTGTACCGGCAAGATATATTTCTTTGTCCCCGGCCTTTATCCGTAACGCTATCATGCTCTGGTAATCACCAGCGTCGGCGCTCCTGGTCTCTTTCACCTCTATTCCCCTCTCTTTTGCGATATAGGGGGCGTTAACGAAATTGACTGTTTCGAGAAGAATCGGCGTAAGAAATCCCTTGACGGCGGCTATTGTCACGGGTGCGGTATTGATCTCTGATGCTTCTCCCCGGAACTCAACTGTTATCTCCGTGGCACCACCCTCAAACACCTGCGAGGAAAATCCGCCAAGTTTTTCCGCAAGATTTATATACGGCTGCAGGCGGTGAACCTGGTCGCTCGGGATTGACGGGAAATTAACGGCGTTTCTGATAGTCCCCCTCACAAGATAGTCGACAAGCTGCTCGGCAACGGCAGTGGCGACATTCTCCTGCGCCTCACCGGTCGAAGCGCCAAGGTGAGGCGTGCATATAAAATTCTCGACTTCAAGCAACGGGTTGTCCACCGGAGGTTCTTTTTCGAAGACATCAAGTGCCGCTCCCGCCACCTTACCGTTTTTCATCGCATCATAAAGGTCCTGCTCGTTTATAATCCCGCCGCGAGCGCAGTTTATTATTCTCACCCCTTCTTTCATCCTGCCTATGGTCCCGGCGTTTATAATACCTTTTGTTTCCGGGGTCAGTGGAGCATGAATGGTTATAAAGTCGGATCCTTCGAATATTTCGTCGAGGGACACTTTTTTGATCCCCGAGGCATTAGCCTGTTCCTCGCTCAGGAACGGATCATAGGCGATAACATTCATCTCCAGCGCCCTGGCCCTTTTTGAAACCTCTCCGCCGATATTGCCGAGGCCGATAATGCCGAGGGTCTTGTTGAAAAGCTCCACCCCCATGAACTTCTTCTTCTCCCATTTCCCTGCCTTCATCGAGGCGGTTGCCTGAGGAATCAGCCGGGCGACCGAAAACAGCATGGCGATAGTATGCTCCGCCGTTGTTATCGTGTTACCACCAGGGGTATTCATTACAACAACGCCCTTCTTCGACGCCGCATTGCTGTCAACATTATCAAGGCCGGAACCCGCCCGCCCAATCACCTTGAGATTCACCGCCGCATCAATAATTTCAGCGGTAACTTTTGTCGCGGACCGAATAATCAGCCCACTGTAATCGCCGATACAGGCCTTAAGCTCTTCAGGTTTCAAGCCGGTTTTCACGTCGACCTCAATGCCAGCCTTCTGTAATATTTTAACACCCTTGGGTGAAATATTGTCACTAACGAGAACCTTCAAAATAATAATCCTCCTATACCATTAATAATTTCTGGGCAACCGCGACCCCGGTACCGAGTTCCAGTGGATGTCCCATGCCTTTCAGCACCATCTCCACCCCGGCTATAGCTGTTATTACGTCAAATGTGCCGGCGTAACCAAGGTGCGCGATCCTAAAGATTTTACCCTTGGCCTGGCCCTGTCCGCCCGCAGCGGTAATCCCGTACTTTACCCTGAGGTTCTTATAAATCTCCTGCCCGTCCATTCCGGTGGGCGCTTCAAGCGCGGTGACCGCATTGCTCGGGGACTCCCTGGTGAACATTTCGAGGCCGAGAGCCTTTGCTGCCTCCCTGGTTGCATTGGCAAGCTCTTCATGCCTGCGGAAGGCATTTTCGAGTCCTTCGGCCCGGAGGATCTTCAGGCTTTCGTTTAGTCCTATTATAAGGGAAACCGGAGAGGTAAAGCTCGTCTGATTTTTTGCGAGTGATTCACGCTCTTTTTGGAAGTTAAAATAGAATTTCGGGGATGTGGCCTTCCCGGCGAATGCCCATGCCTTTTCGCTGACGCCGATAAAAGCAAGCCCGGGGGGAAGCATAAGCCCCTTCTGAGAACCGCCTATCATAACGTCAATGCCCCAATCGTCCATTTTTAGGTCGTGCGCGACAAGGGCGGAAATTGCGTCAACCACGAGTATGGTATCTTCATACTTCTTCACGATGGAAGCAAGTGCCCTGATATCATGGTATACACCCGTTGATGTCTCTGAAGCCTGCACAAAAACTCCCTTTATTGAAGGGTCGTCCCTGAGGGCCTTTTCGACCTCTTCAGGCTTGACAGTATATCCCCAGTCGATTTTTATCTCCTTGACATCGAGATTATAACCAGCACATATTTTGGTCCATCTCTCTCCAAAATTTCCGGCATTAACAACAAGCGCCTTATCTCCCGGGCTGAAAAAATTATTCACAGCCCCTACCATGCCTCCAGTCCCCGTCGAACAGATGATCAGGACGTCATTCTCTGTCTGGTAGAGCCATTGAAGCCCTTTTTTGGCTGACTCAAGCACTGGGAGGAAATCAGGGGACCTATGATGTATTATCGGCATTGCCATCGCCAACAGCGCCTCCGGGGGGACCGGGGTCGGTCCGGGCGCCAACAAATAACGTTTTAACATTACCTACCTCCTTAAAATCTTTCAATACATTAGAGATTAATTTTCCGGGACCGGTTGTCATAACTGAAGGTGGATTTAACCCCTAACCCCTGAATCCCGAAGATTTACATTGAATGAACCTTAAAAAATAGCATTAGAGCCAGCCATTTGTCAAGAACAGCGCCCACCCATCGTAAAAAAGCCCGCGCGAAGCAGGGTGCAACACACAAAAATCCCTGCATCCGGCAAGGCTTTTTTAACAAGCCGGGTTTACAACGTATTATCCAGCCTATTATAATTAAAGATAATGAAAAATAAAATAATCGCCGGGGTCGCCGTTCTGCTTTTAGGATTTCTTCTGGGTGGTATCTCCTACTTTTTTCTGGAAAAATTCACAGACCGGCAGAAACAATATATTCCATATAAAGAACCGCTCGCGGCAACACAGATCATAGAGACAAGCAGGTCTTTTGCCGGGATAGCAAACGCTATATCACCTTCCGTGGTTAATATCTCGACAACAAAAGTCAGACAAAAAGGCTCCGCTCCTTTCTTTGATGACCCTTTCTTCGATTTTTTCAATCCGTTTCGCGATTTCAGGGCGCCTAAAAAATGGAAGGAGCAGAGTCTGGGCTCCGGGGTCATTGTTTCCGGAGACGGATATATAATTACGAACAACCATGTCGTGGAACAGGCCGACGAAATCAGGGTGACACTCCTGGACAAAAGGGCCTTCGACGCCAGGATAATCGGCGCGGACCCCAAGTCAGACGTGGCCATCGTAAAAATAGGGGCTAAGGACCTTCAGGCGATCAGATGGGGGGATTCAGACAAGCTGCGGGTCGGGGAATTTGTGCTTGCAATCGGCAACCCTTACAGATTAAGCCATACAGTGACCATGGGAATCATAAGCGCTGTCGGAAGGGCGAATGTCGGGATAGCGGATTACGAAGATTTCATACAGACCGACGCCGCGATTAACCCCGGCAATTCAGGCGGTCCGCTGGTGAACATCAAAGGGGAACTGATAGGAATCAATACAGCTATCTTCTCCAGGTCAGGTGGTTATCAGGGCATAGGCTTCGCCGTTCCAAGCAATATGGCGCGCCTTGTCATGGACCAGCTCATACGGGACGGAAAAGTCACGCGGGGGTGGCTGGGTGTCAGTATTCAGGAACTCACGCCGGAGCTTTCGCGGAAATTCGGCCTCAAGAAATCAAAAGGCGCGCTTGTCGGAGATGTTGTCGGGGGAGGACCGGCTGAAAAGGCCGGGATAAAGAGCGGGGACATAATTCTCGAATTTAACGGCAAAAAAGTAAAAAATGTCGGCAACCTCAGGAATATGGCGTCAGAGTGCAAAGTAGGATCGAAGGTTTCGATAACTATATTCAGGGATGGAACGGAATCTTCCCGGAGTGTTGTTATCAGCGAGCTGCCGATTGAAACTGCCAGGATGGTTCAGGAGACTCAACCGGGGGAATCAACCTTCGAAGAGCTGACCGGGTTTATCGTGATCGAACTGTCAGAGGAAAGCGCAAGGCAGTTAGGCCTTAATAAAAATGAAAAAGGCGTAGTAGTCTTAAGGGTGGAGCCCGGAAGCTCGGCGGATGAAGTCGGAATAAGGAAAGGTGATGTAATACAGGAGATAGACAGAAAAAAAATAGACGGACTTGAGAGGTTCAACAAAATTGTATCGGGTTTACAACACGGGGATATAGTTCTACTTTATATTAACAGGGGAGGAAAAAATTTCTATGTTACTCTCGGGGTTTCCTGATTTCGTCGGCTTAATCCCGCACGCATGAACTCTGGTGTAACAAACATTTCTGGGGAGGTGCAGTAATGCTATTCATCTTAAAACTTGCAGTTCTGGCATTATTTTCTATTTCAGGATATATACTTGGTCTTCAGTACGGTTACGAAAATTATGGAGCTATCCTCGGCGCGGCCATGGGGATTGCGACCGCATACTCTGACAGAATTCTGAGGAAGATCGATTTTGGAGTCATAATCGGGGGAATCATCGGAATCGCGGCGGGCCTCATCTTTGCGGGTCTCATTCTTATGCCGATAAAACTTTTGATGGGGGAGGATATCGCCGCGGTCACGTTTGCGCTCAAAGGTTTTCTGGGATACGGCGGTCTGCTGGTAGGATTAAGAAAAGGAAAGAAAATAACCCTGGCCTCGATATTCAGCCTTTTCAGGGGCAATGGGATGGAAGAAAACCTGAAGATTCTGGATACAAGCGTAATCATCGACGGACGGATAACCGAAGTCTGCGAGGCCGGCTTTATCGAGGGTGTATTTATTGTCCCCCAGTTTATTCTGCGGGAGCTGCAATATATCGCCGACTCACAGGACACAATTAAAAGGGCGCGGGGGAAAAGGGGCCTGGACGTGCTCCAGAAGCTACAGAAGATGTCGAACATTACGGTAAGGATTGTCGAGCAGGACTTCCCGAAGATAAAAGAGGTCGACTCCAGGCTCGTTGCGCTCGGAAAGCTGCTGAATGCCAAGATAATAACTAATGACTGCAACCTTAACAAGATCGCTCAACTTCAGGGGGTCTCGGTGCTGAACATCAATGAGCTCGCCAGCGCGCTTAAGCCTGTCGTGCTTCCAGGGGAGATAATGAGGGTCTTTGTACTTAAAGAAGGCAAGGAGTATAACCAGGGAGTTGCATACCTCGATGACGGCACAATGGTAGTCGTGGAAAACGGGCGGAAATTAATCGGAAAAAACACCGAGGTAATCGTAACGAGCGTACTTCAGACAACAGCAGGCCGTATGATTTTCTCAAAGGCTAAAGAGGAGGCCGAACGGGAGGAGGCCAGGGCTGCAAGATAAGAATGGCGGAGGACCAAATGAAGTCAAGAACAAATGATGGAATCACGGCCTTAATTCCGGCGGCGGGGATCGGGAAGAGATTTGGCGACGGGAAAAACAAGCCGTTCATAAACCTGGTAGACAGGCCGCTGATAGTATGGGCGATGGAAACACTGGAGGCTATGCCCGAGGTCCGGGAAATAATCCCGATACTGAAAGAACCGGACATGGGATACGGGGTCGAAATATTCGAGAAATACGGGATTTCCAAGATTAAGAGGATTGCACCGGGGGGGAAAGAGAGGCAGGAGTCGGTTTTTAACGGGCTCAGGCTTATAGATAAAGCCAGTCGCGTGGTACTTGTTCATGACGGGGCCAGGCCGTTAATAGAGGCACACATCATAAGGGAAGCTTTAATTCGCCTGACGGATTGCGATGGTGTTGTCGTCGGAGTGCCCCTGAAGGACACAATAAAAGAGGCGGAAGGAGATATCATCACAAAGACCCTGAAGAGGCAGAAGCTATGGTCGATACAGACACCACAGGTATTTTTTTATAAACCACTTTATAACGCATATGAAAACGCCTTTAATGATTCCTTTCATGCCACGGATGATTCCGCCCTGGTTGAGAGATACGGCGGGCGCATAAAGGTCATAATGGGTTCCTATACGAATATCAAGATCACAACACCGGAGGATCTGAAGATTGCGGAACTATTCATTAAAGAGAGGGGAGAACAGACGTGAGAATCGGATTTGGATATGACTCGCACAGGCTTGTTGCCGGAAGAAGACTCATCCTGGGAGGGGTCGACATCCCTTTTGAAAAGGGACTCGCCGGCCATTCCGACGCCGATGTTCTCTGCCACGCCATCACTGACGCCATCATAGGAGCGCTCGGACTGGGAGATATAGGCAGCCATTTTCCCGACACGGACCCAAAATGGAAAGATGCCGTGAGCATCGAGATGCTCGAATATATTACGGAACTCGCAGCAATGAACGGATACTCCATCTCCTGGATAGATTCAACCATTATCGCTGAAAGCCCCAGGCTTTCAGCCTTTATAGAAGAGATGAAAAAGACCCTGTCCCGGTCGGGGGTTAAGTCCACCGCCGTTAACATAAAAGTAAAGACCAATGAAGGGATGGGCTTTACAGGCCGGGGCGAAGGCATCGCGGCCTACGCTGTCTGCCTGCTCCAAAAGATCCCGGCGAGGTAGCCCGGTCATTTTATACGCGCCAATCCCGGTGTCCGGGAGGCGCTTACCGGTCCACCTTGCTGATGAATAAAGTCTGGGTCGGATAAGCGAATTCGATTCCGCGCTTTTCGAACTCCTCCATTATTTTAAAATTTATCTCCTGTTGAATATTCATATACTTACTATAATCATTACCGAGGACGTAATAGACCACTTCAAAGATAAGACTGAAATCGCCATAAGAGGAAAAATGCGCCCGGTCAAAGACCGTATCATCAACACCTTTTATAATATCGGTTATAATCCCCGGTATCTCTTTCATCTGCTGCGTGCTTGTCTGATATATAACCCCGAGGCGGAAAACAACGCGGCGTCTGCTCATCTTTTTATAGTTGCGGATACGTGAATCAGTAAGGTCTGTATTGGAAAACACCAGTTGTTCACCGCTTAAACTGGTGAGGCGCGTTGTTTTAATGCCGACATTTTCCACGGTTCCCATGTAATCGCCTATAATTATAAAATCACCCAGCTCAAACGGGCGATCGAAAAATATGACAAAATAATTAAACAGGTCTTTCAAGATGGCCTGGACCGCAAACCCGATCGCCAGGCCTCCGATACCCAGACCGGCAACAAGGGCGGAGACTTTGATCCCGAGATTATCCATGAGGATGATAACGGCGACGGTCCAGATGACTATCTTTCCAGATGTCAGTATAACTCTCAGGGCGAGTCGCCTGGACGTCTCCTGCTCCTTCTTCAGCCAGTAAGTCTCAAATACGTAGACAAGCAGGGACATTAAAAAACGGACGGCGTATATCGTCACAACGATAACCACAAAAATCCTGATTATTCCGGACAGGGCCGGATTAAGGGCTAAAGGCTGAATGCTGAGATAAAAAACTCCGACATAGAATAAGGGGAGGGCTTTTTTACCCGCGACATCCACCAGCAGGTCATCTAACGTGTGGGCAGTTTTTTCAGCCCATGCATGGAGGCGGTTCAAAACAAAGCCTTTGAATATCTGGATTGCAATGATACCAGCCAGGAACGTGCCGAGTGCAATAAAGTAGTCCATGACCCGGTTACCATATAATGACTGCTGTAGAATCTCCTGAAACATCTTAACCTCCCATATCCACCTTAAGGCAGCACCGCACTGAATTCATTAAAACAGGCTTCCCCTGTTTGGTGAAGTCGAAGGGTTCAGCCAATGATATTCATCATAGAACAAAAAGCCTGCGAGTGTACAGAATCCGGCATCGGGTGTTTATCCAATGGCTCCGTATAGTATAATCTAAGACTATGTGGAATTTACGCATGAGGGCGTCGCAACAGGTCAGAGATAAAAATTCCGTGTCCGGGAATCCGGAATCCGCTGAAATGCATATTTCCGGGGCTGAAGGGCTCTATGAGTCGATAGATATAAATAAAATAGTTAAAAACTATATACAAAGGGCGCTTCAACATCCAAGAGGCATACCGGACAGGATAGTGCTTACGATAGAAAAACTGGAACAGGAACCAGGGCCGGTTCAGTCACTGCCTGTAACTACACTCGGATGTGGTTCTTTGTCAGAGGCAAGGCAATACATCGAAAAAATCCTTAAAATGGCAGGGATATCAGAAAATGCGATCAGGACAGCCCTGGATCTCTTAAACAATAAAAATACCATGCGCGGAGCTTCTCTAATGCTTGCCGAATCCGGGGAAAGAGTCGAGCCTGACAGGAACAGGGGTGTGCGCGCCTCAAGTCTCGGCATCACCCGCGCGGCGGAAAAAGCTCTTTCACTGGAACTCGAGGGTCATGGAATTAACAACTCCACGGTCAAAGAGGCCGTAATCCTGGCGTCAAAGGTCGCTTCACTGGAGAGCATCATCGCTGAACTCTGCATCCCGGACGATCCTGATTACACCACGGGGTATATTGCGTCCAGGCGGTACGGATACATCAGAATTCCTGATATAAAACAGAAAGGCGCTAACATCGGGGGCAGGGTATTTTTTATGGAAGAGGACGCCGATGTCGGGGCTGTTGTAAGATATCTCGAGAATACACCGGTATTAATAAACAATATCACCAAATCATGGAGAATAGGCCAGTTAGATGAAACCCTTAATCATCCTCATAGGTAATCCCGCCGCAAGGAAGTCAACGACGGGGAAGATCGATCATGCCGCCGCGTTCCTACGGGAAAAAGGATTCGGGACGGAAACATGCCTGACTGAAAAAAGGGGCGATGCAGAACGGCTTGCGCATGAAGGCGCAAGGAAAAAGCCTTTCTTAATAATCGCCTGTGGCGGCGACGGGACGATAAACGAGGTGATAAACGGCATAGCACGGTCTAATACACCTCTGGCCATCCTGCCGCTCGGGACAACAAACGTCCTTGCCAAAGAACTCTCGATACCCGAAGACATCAGGGGCGCATTAGAGACAGCGATATCAAAGACTCCGAAAACGGTTTCACTCGGCAAGATAGTCATCGACGAGGCACCCTTGATTGGACCAGGCGGAATACCCGAAGTTCAGGCGGGAGATTCCGCCGGATATTCGCCTCCGGCCGAACGTTACTTCTGCCTGATGGCCGGCATTGGATTCGACGGCGAGACAGTGCACGACGTTAATACATCGCTAAAGAAAATTTCGGGCAAGGCCGCTTATATATTCAGCGGGGTAAATAATTTCCTGAACTACCGACCGGACGAGATATTCTTCAATATAGACGGAAAGGCATATTCCGGCTATTGCGCAATCATAGGCAAGGCCGGCAGATATGGCGGTAATTTCAGAGCGACCCCAGATGCGAATCTTGCCGAACCGTCTCTCTACGCATGCATATTTAAAGGCAGAAAACGCGCCGACCTGCTGAGATATATCTTCGGAATAATAAGGGGCTCTCACCTGAAGGAAGATGACATCGTCTACCTGAAAGCCGCGGATATAGAAATCCATGGCCATGCGCATATCCAGATAGACGGTGATTATTTTGGTGTCACACCCGCAAGATTGTCAGTGGAAAAAGACGCTCTGAAGATTGTTTATTAGCGGCGCATTGTTTTATCGCATGATAATTCCGCCGCCCGCTACCATGTCCCCAAAGTAAAAAACAGCGCTCTGCCCGGGCGCTGGCGCCCACTGGGGCATATCAAAAACAACCTTTGCGCAATCCCCTGAAAGCTCTATGGATGCGGGCTGACTCTCCATCATCGAACGCACCTTGACTGTTGCACTGAACAATTCAGACTCAGGAGTGATCAGCCAGTTCAGGTCGGCTACCAGCAAACTCCTAACCTTTACGTCCTCCCTCGCGCCGACATGAACAGTGTTTTTTAATATATCTATTTTTGTCACATAATGAGGCTCGGGCGAAGACAGGCCGAGCCCTTTTCTCTGTCCGATTGTATAACAGTAAATGCCTTTATGCGTACCTATCGCCTTCCCGCTCCCGTCGATTATCGGGCCGGGTTCGCCTGCGGCAGGAGACAGTTTTTCTATAAACCCGGAATAGTTTTTCCCCTCGATAAAGCATATCTCCTGACTCTCCGGCCTGCCTGCGGCATTGAGTTTCAATGACCTTGCGATCTCTCTGACATCTGCTTTACGGTAATTGCCAAGAGGGAGTATCAGCCTTTTAATCTCCTCCTCCCTTAAGCTATATAGGACATATGACTGGTCTTTTTTAGCGTCTATTCCTTTTTTCAGAAAAACTCTTCTCTCATTAGTTCCTCGACCGTTTATGCTTCCCGTCCGGCCTTCTTCCACTCTGGCATAATGGCCGGTTGCGATATATTCAGCGCCCCTCCTTTCGGCTTCACGGACCAGAAAAGGGAATTTTATATATTTGTTGCAGAGTATACAGGGATTGGGCGTCAAACCCCTTGTATACGCATCGACAAAAGGCTCGATCACATTCTCTATAAACTCACACCTTACATCCGCCGAAGTATGTTTAATCCCGATACTATCAGCGGTCTTTGCCGCACTGTTAACAGACTCAAGGGAACAGCATGCCGTAAAATCACTCCTTTTTCTTGCCTCCCACAGGACAAAGCTGAGCCCTTCAACCTCGAAACCGGCCTTTTTAAGCAGATAGGCGGTTACGCTGGAATCAACGCCGCCACTCATTCCGACAATAACTTTAGACATATCTTAATATAACAAAAAACCCGGGCAAAAATTCATCGCCGGGTTATATAACAGACGGAAAGATAGAGACAGGGATTGAATGAAGCACGCAGTGAAGAGATGAAATAACTTCGTGACAATATCGCCGGCGCTGCAGGAAATCGGGATAATTCCGGCAAAACCCTGGAATGGACCGGTTAATTATATCCGTAACGGAACGCTAACTCCTTTTTTTCTTTCCAGTATGGATTGGATATATCTTCAAATATCGACATGGAGGCAACAGCCACCTGACAAAAGTTTCCTTCGGTGCTTTCCGTACGTCAAGGGAAATCGGCAGGTACTGCCGGTTGTCTGTAGACTTTTCCGCTTCCATTTAAAAGGCCTGAATACTGATGGAGGTGCTAATAATAAAAATGCCCGGTCAAAAGACCGGGCATTCTATTTAAATCCGGCGGCAACCTACTTTCCCATGACCTCGCGGTCATAGTATCATCGGCCATGGAGGACTTAACTTCCGTGTTCGAAATGGGAACGGGTGTTTCCCCTCCTGCATCACCACCGGAAAACCTTTATCGTGATTCAGTATAACATTAACATCTTACAAAAAACAACAAAAAAAACTTTGACAACAGAAGGGAAATAAATAAGGGTCAAGACTCACGGTCTATTAGTACTGGTCAGCTGAATACATTACTGCACTTACACCTCCAGCCT
>VAPF01056424.1_pt1 | contig 46301 bp, 48 predicted proteins | sample 3393931 | NCBI WGS metagenome assembly VAPF01 (sample SAMN08290437, study PRJNA428436) | hydrothermal vent metagenome | isolation source: Deep-sea hydrothermal vent chimney | place: Atlantic Ocean: South-mid Altantic Ridge | depth 2773 m m | reverse complement strand
TGTTAATTCTACTATTCAATAAATCAATTGAATAGTAGAATATCATCATTTCGCCACAGGTCAAGGAAAAAAATGAGTTTGTTCGTTTTTATTTTTATCCTTCGCGTCTTTCGCGTCTCATGTTTTTGATCTTGCTTAATATCCAGGATAAACTACCCCGTCCGCTTGCGGCGGGGTAGTTTATTTTCTAAACCGGCCTGATTATTATGCGCAGATTTTTATCAATATTACGTTTTGTCAGTGGGTTGTAAGTACAGAATTTTGCAAAGTCATAATCTATAAAACGATAGGGCAAATGTTCATCCCGACCTGCAGGGATACCAAGTCGTGTTGTCTGTATGATTTTTTCTGGCGTTTTATTAATGCCTGCAATGTAAAATTGTTTCTTATCAAATTGCTGTTGATCCCATTCTTTAACTTTCAGATCAAGTGCCTTACATAATAATGTTTGACCGCTACAGAGTTTTTCTACCGGTCGTGGATCGCCAGAAACCGTTGGATTCAATTGCTGCATGATATTGATGTTAACCAACGGTGAATCGTTATTGGAAAAAGGGTAGGCTGATTTTATTAAAACAGCGTTGCCTTTACCTTTGCAGCTTATGTTTAATGAATCCTTGCCTCGCGCATAATACATATAAATGGTGCCAGCTGACATAAACAGCGCTTTTCGTTTTTTTGTATAACCAAGAGAGGCATGGCTTCCACTTTCTTCAAGATAATAAGCTTCGGTCTCTATGATGCGAGCGGACAGCCAGTGTTCCCTATATTTTCTGTGAATGATTTTACCCAGTAGTTGTTGCGCTACCAGACAGGCATCATTATTAAAGAAAGAAGTGTTTATAATGGGCATGTGTGATAGCGGGATAACGATATTGTCTTATTATCCGAAACCGCGTAACTTTACAGGTATCTATAATTTTATATAATTGACTAATTTATTATGAGACGTTCGATCAATGCGACCCTGTCGTTGTTTCTTTAGAAAGCTCATCCTGTGCCTGTTTTGCATGTAATCGCTGAGACTGTGCCGAGTTGAGCTGTTTTACCGGCTCCGGTTCTGGTGTAGGAGAGCTGGTGCAGGCGGTTATTGACAGTGCGGTTATTAGTAATATGATGTTTGTTTTGAGGATGACGTTCATCTGAATCTCCTTTTTATCTGTTTCAGTAATAATATGCCAAATCATAATATAAATGAAGATAATATGACTAATGTACAGGCAGCAGTGGATCGGTTAAATATAATTTTGCCTCTTTTTGCTAATCAGCAGAAAATGTCGACTGAGGCGATCGTGTTGCATCGCTTAACCCTGTGCGGTTTTGTTAATGACGGAGCCATACCAAACAGGCAGAAAATGCTGGAAATGGCTGGCGGTAATGAAAAGATTTTCGAAGAACTGGCGGTGAGCACTCTGGTTGTTTTTAATAATGAAGGGGAACCCACGGGGGCTTATCCCTTTACCATGGACAGACGTGAATACCGTGTTAGTCTGAACGGGCATACGGTGAATGCTATGTGTGCCCTTGATGCCCTGTCAATACACGCTATGTATCATTGCCCAGTGGAAATTAACTCGGTGTGTGCGGTAACCGGTAAGCCGGTCAGCATTTTTCAACGTGACGGGAAAGTAGTCAATAATCAGGCGGGTGGTATTTATTTTGGTATTAACTGGCAGGCAGCATCGAGTGGTTGCAGTTGTGCAGACAGTCTTTGTACTGAAATGATTTTTCTAAAAGATAAAAATATTGCACAGCAATGGTTGCAGGCTGACAGTAGCGGGCGGGAAATTTTTACTCTGGATGAGGCTATTATTTTTGGTAGTCGTTTTTTTATGCCATTAGTCTAGGAGTCTGTCCGAGAATAAGTGTCGTTGCGAGGGGAGATGGATTTGAGTCCGTTTTTTCGACTCAATGAGGCTAATAGTAGGACTATTTAACAAATTTAGTCGGGAAAACGGGCCAAAAACCGCCTGGTCGCAGTAGGTCTCTATTCTCGGACAGGCTCCTAGTATGTATTTAAACTCGAGATATTCATTCACGACTTATTCAAGGTTATCCATGATAAACAGAGTTCCTGAAAATAACAGGAAAAAGGTGGAGTTAGCACGTGCGTCGATGTCAGTTCTGTAAAATAACCCGTGAATTTATTATTGCGTCACTGATTGTTGTCGGCCTGTATTACTTATATATTCATTACTGAGGTGGTATTTTTCAATATCCATGAGTTTTATTTTCAGAAAAGCGGATTATTTTCTGGGAATATACAAATCTGTAATGGTGCCTTCAGCGACTTCGGCGGCAAAGTTAAAGGTTTCCGACAGGGTTGGATGCGGGTGTATAGTGAGTGCGATATCTTCAATATCCGCGCCCATTTCCAGTGCCAGTACCGCCTCGGCAATCAGTTCACCGGCATTGCTGCCAACAATTCCACAGCCGATTATGCGTTGTGTTTCGTTATCAAACAAAATTTTTGTCATGCCTTCGTTGCGCCCGATGCTGAGTGAACGACCACTGGCCATCCAGGGGAAGACACCTTTTTTGTACAAGATTTTCTGTGTTTTTGCCTGCTCTTCAGTAATGCCCATCCAGGCGATTTCCGGGTCTGTATAGGCTACGGAAGGAATGGTTCTGGCATCGAAAAAAGACTTCATGCCGCTGATAACTTCAGCAGCGGTTTTAGCTTCGTGAGTAGCTTTGTGTGCCAGCATTGGCTGACCGACGATATCACCAATGGCGTAGATATGGTCAACATTGGTTTTCTGTTGCTTATCTACCCGGATAAAGCCGCGCTCATCAACACTAACACCCGCTTTATCTGCATCAATCAGCTTGCCGTTGGGGATGCGTCCTACCGCCAACAATACCCGGTCGAAAATATCATTTTGTGGCGCGCCTTCGCCCTCAAACGATACTTTCAGGCCTTTCTTTAATGCATCAATAGTAGTGACTTTTGTATTCAGCCAGATATTTTCATAACGCGCTTTAACACGTTTCAATAACGGGCGCACCAGGTCTGCATCACAGCCGGGAATTAAACCGGGAGAAAGTTCAACAACGGAGACTTTTGAGCCCAGGGCATCATACACGGTGGCCATTTCCAGCCCGATTATGCCGCCACCGATAACCAGTAAACGTTTGGGGATGTCCTTTAATTCCAGGGCACCGGTAGAATCCATCAGGCGGGGGTCGTCATAGGGAAAGCCGGGTATGGTAAAGACGGATGAGCCAGCAGCAATAATGGCATTATCAAATGAAATGGTTTTACTGCCTGCGCTGGTTTTTACTGCAATGGTTTTTGGTGAGGTGAAACTACCATAACCGGTAACAATCTGCACCTTGCGCTGTTTCGCCAGACCGGTCAGACCGCCAGTAAGCTGATGGATAATCCCGTCCTTAAAACCGGCGAGCTTTTTAATATCAATTTTTGGCTTGCCAAATTCAATACCGTGTTGCGCCATGTCTGCCGCTTCGTTGATAATCTGCGCTGCGTGCAACAGTGCTTTGGAAGGAATGCAACCGACGTTGAGGCAAACACCGCCAATAACATCGTATTTCTCAATGAGAATAACACTTTTGCCTAAATCGGCAGCACGAAAAGCAGCGGTATAGCCACCGGGTCCGGAGCCGAGTACGACAACTTCGGCATGCATATCACTGCCATCGGGAACAGTATTGGCTGTCGGGGCAGTCTCACTCTGTGTTGTAGATATTGTTTGCGTATTGCCGGTTGCATCAGGGGTAGCGGTTTGTGCGAGATCACCGTTACTACTGGTTTCGCTGATTTCCAGTTTTAGAATCGAGCCACCCTGGCTGACTTTATCGTTCACCTTAACCAGTACTTCTTTTACGGTCCCGGCTAAAGGTGAGGGAATTTCGATGGTGGCTTTGTCCGATTCCAGGGTAATCAACGGGTCTTCCTGGGCGATGATATCCCCTGCACTAACCAGAACTTCAATGATATCAACATTACTAAAGTCGCCAATATCGGGAACTTCTACGTTAACTATTTTGCTCATACGTGACTACTCAAAAAAATAAAAAGGGTTTACCGCAGAGATGTGCAGAGAGTATAAAAAATCCATTCCTGAACACGATAATACTCGGCATCTCTGCGGGTAAATAACAGCTTGTTACAGTAACAACCTTCGGGTATCTGACAATACCTTACTTAAGTAGGCAGTAAAACGTGCGCCGTTGGCACCGTCAATTACCCGGTGGTCATAGGATAAAGAAAGAGGCAGCATCAGACGTGGTACAAATTCACCATCCTGGTAAACCGGCTTTATCTGTGCGCGCGACACTCCCAGGATGGCTACTTCCGGTGCATTGACAATGGGCGTGAACGCAGTGCCACCGATGCCGCCAAGGCTGGATATGCTGATACAGCCACCCTGCATATCACCAGGAGAAAGTTTTTTATCACGGGCGCGTTGACTGGTCTCAATCAGTTCAGTGGCCAGTTCAATCAGAGATTTGCGCTCGCAGTCACGAATAACGGGAACCACCAGTCCGGCCGGGGTATCCATGGCGACACCGATATTGACGTATTTTTTCAGAATGATGTTTTCACCGGTATGATCCAGTGAGGAGTTAAAACGCGGGTATTGTTTCAGCGCGGAAACCAGTGCTTTCATCAAGAAAGCAAGTACGGTAATGCGGGTACCTTCTTTTTTATTTTCCTCATTGAGCTGTTTGCGGAAATTTTCCAGCTCAGTAATATCAGCTTCGTCAAACTGGGTGACGTGGGGAATGTTAACCCAGTTACGGTGGAGAAATTTACCGGTAAGCTGGTTAATTCTGGTCAGTGGCAGGGTTTGTATTTCACCAAACTGGCTGAAATCAATTTCCGGCATGGGTTCAATGCCTAATGTGTTGCCACTGCCAGTTGTAGTCAGTGTCTGTTTGATCCAGTCTTTTACGTCCTGTTTCAAAATACGTCCACTGGGACCGGAGCCGTTTATCTGGCCGAGATCAGCCCCCAGTTCACGGGCGAATTTCCGTATAGCGGGACTGGCATGTGCCTTGCTGAAACGGGCTTCATCAATAGTGCTCGCAGGTGTCGGGCGGCGTTGCACCGCTGCGGCGGCTGTCGGTTTTTGTATAACGTTCTGTTCGGCTGCCTGTTCAAGCGCCGCTGGTTCCGGTTTGGCGGTCTCCGGCTCGGTTTTTGTTGTCGGTGGTGTGTCTTCTGTTGTGGCTGAAGCATCACTGACTTCCAGCGTTATCAACGGGTCACCCTGTGATACTTTTTCTCCCAGCTTTACCTTCACTTCCCTGACCGTACCGGCAACTTCGGCAGGAATTTCCATTGCTGCCTTGTCCGATTCCAGTGAGACCAGCGGGTCTTCAATATGAATACTGTCACCGGGGGCGACAAGAATTTCAATAACTTCAACGCCTTCAAAGTCACCAATATCAGGAACCAGAATTTCTTTTATTTCTGTCATAGCTGTTTATGCCTGTATGTTGCCGTATTTGCCCGATTACCTAAGCGGTAACAGGGTTAGGTTTTTTAGTGTCAATGCCATATCGTTTGATTGCTTCGGTTACCCTGCTGGCAGGAACTTTACCCTCATCCGCCAGTGTTTTTAATGTTGCCAGGGCAACATAATAGCGGTTTATCTCGAAATGGCGGCGTAGATTTTTACGGGTGTCGGAACGACCGAAACCATCGGTCCCCAATATGGTGTAATTTGCCGGTACATATTTGCGAACCTGGTTACTGACCGCCCGAATATAGTCGGAAGAGGCGATAACCGGTCCGTCACATTTTTCCAGTTGTTGGGTAATGTAGGAGGTTCGGGCTTTTTTACCGGGGTTCAGCATGTTCCAGCGCTCGCAGTCAACCGCTTCGCGTGCCAGTTCATTATAACTGGTAATGCTCCATACATCTGCGCTGACTTTCCAATCCTGTTTCAGTAGTTCGGCAGCCGCAATGACCTCGCGTAAAATAGTACCGCTACCAAATAACTGTGCTTTAGCTTCGCCTTTTTTCGTTTTATCTTCACTGTAACGGTACATTCCTTTTTTAATGCCGTCTTCTACCCCTTCCGGCATGGCGGGCATGGTGTAATTTTCATTCATGGTGGTGATATAGTAATACACATTCTCCTGTTCCTTCACCATGCGTTGCATACCATCATGAATAATCACGGCCAGTTCATAGGCGAAGCAGGGGTCATAAGCAACACAGTTCGGAATAGTGGAAGCAGTCAGGAGACCATGACCATCCTGGTGTTGCAGGCCTTCACCGGCCAGTGTTGTACGACCGGCAGTGCCGCCAATAAGGAAACCTCGAGCCTGCATGTCACCAGCTGCCCAGGCCAGATCCCCAATACGCTGGAAACCGAACATGGAATAATAAATATAAAATGGCACCATATTGACGCCATGCGAACTGTAAGCGGTGGCCGCAGCAATCCATGATGACATGGCACCGGCTTCATTAATGCCTTCTTCCAGAATCTGACCACTTTTATCTTCCTTGTAGAACATGACCTGTGCTTTGTCCTGAGGTTCGTACAATTGACCAACCGAAGAATAGATGCCTAATTGGCGGAACATACCCTCCATGCCGAAGGTGCGGGCTTCATCGGGAACGATCGGGACAATATTTTTGCCGACTTTTTTATCACGTGCCAGTGCGGTGAGAATACGCACGAATGCCATGGTGGTTGACATTTCGCGTTCGCCAGAACCCTGTAACAATGCGTTAAAGGTGGAAAGTGGTGGAACATCCAGTGGCGCGGCAAGATGAGTACGGGTCGGTAAATAGCCACCCAGCACTTTGCGGCGTTGCTGCATATACTGTATTTCAGCGGTGTCATCCGCCGGTTTATAATATTCCGCGTTTTCGATCTGCTCTTCTGTTACGGGGATATTGAAACGTTTGGCGAATGCCCTCAGCGCATCAATATTCATTTTCTTCTGTGAATGCGTGGTGTTCTGCCCTTCACCAGCTTCTCCCATACCATAGCCTTTTACTGTTTTGGTCAGAATAACTGTCGGTTGTCCCTTGTGTTCGACTGCCATTTTATAGGCGGCATAGACTTTGTGTGGATCATGGCCACCACGGTTCAATCGCCAGATATCATCATCTGACATACTGGCTACCATGGCCTTCAACTCGGGTGAATTAAAGAAGTGCTTACGTACATAGGCACCATCTTTGGCTTTGTAGTTCTGGTAATCGCCATCGACAACTTCTTCCATGCGTTTGCGTAGCAGACCGTCTTTGTCTTTGGCCAGTAGTGGATCCCAGTATGAACCCCAGATAACTTTAATGACATTCCAGCCGGCACCTCGAAACACGGATTCCAGCTCCTGAATAATTTTGCCATTACCGCGAACCGGCCCATCCAGACGTTGCAGGTTACAGTTGATGACAAAAATCAGGTTGTCGAGTTTTTCACGTCCCCCCAGTGAAATAGCACCCAGTGATTCCGGTTCGTCCATTTCACCATCTCCGCAGAAAGTCCATACCTTGCGGGGTTGCGTATTGGCGATACCACGATCGTGCAGGTATTTCATAAAACGGGCCTGATAGATCGACATAATCGGTCCCAGTCCCATGGAAACCGTTGGAAACTGCCAGAAATCCGGCATTAACCAGGGATGAGGATAGGAAGATAAGCCTCCACCATCGACTTCCTGACGAAATTTATCCAGGTGGCTTTCATTCAATCGGCCTTCCAGAAAAGCGCGGGCATAAATACCGGGAGCAGAATGTCCCTGCAAAAAGATCAGATCACCGCCATGGTTTTTGTCTGGAGCATGAAAGAAATGGTTGAAACCAACATCGTAAAGTGTGGCGGCTGAGGCAAAACTGGCAATATGCCCCCCTAGTTCTGATGATTCCCTGTTTGCTCGCACCACCATTGCCATTGCATTCCAGCGAATAAAGGAGCGAATTCTGTATTCCAGTTCAGCATCACCCGGTGTCCGCTGTTCAAGATAGGGAGGGATGGTATTGAGGTAGGCTGTGTTATTGGTAAAGGGCAGTGTGGCACCATTACGACGAGCATTATCAATTAGTTGCTCAAGCAGAAAGTGAGCGCGTTCTACGCCTTCATTTTCCAGTACTGCACTCAGTGCATCCAGCCATTCCCTGGTTTCAATGGGGTCAATATCGTGTTGGTCTGTCATCTAAATCTCGCACGTTCAGTCAAAGTCGCATAAATAGGGTCAATCTCAATACGATTTTAAAAGAAGTTTTAATATTTTAAGGTAAGCGGTGGGAAATACTAACGTTCCTTTCCACTTAAACAGCATGCATTATAAAAGTTAATGTTTATTTAGTCGAATAGTATCCGTTAGAAGCATGAAATGATGAAATGTTTTCAGTTGTTCGGTTTTTTTTAAGTATAATTGCTCTCTTAATTTTTAGATACACAACCGGAACTCTGTTATGTCTGTAAAACCACAAATTAAAAAAGCCGTTCTTGCTTATTCAGGAGGGCTTGATACCTCTGTTATTCTGAAATGGTTGCAGGATGAATACCACTGTGAGGTAGTGACCTTTACCGCAGATATTGGTCAGGGTGAAGAAGTGGAACCGGTGCGCGGTAAGGCTGAAGCGCTGGGCGTAAAAGAAATTTATATAGATAATCTTGTCGAAGAGTTTGTCGGTGATTATGTCTATCCGATGTTTCGTGCCAACACTATCTATGAGGGTGAGTACTTGCTCGGTACGTCCATTGCGCGCCCGCTGATTGCTAAACGTATGGTTGAAATAGCGAATGAAACCAATGCTGATGCCATTTCTCACGGTGCAACCGGAAAAGGCAATGATCAGATCCGTTTCGAGCTGGGTGCGTATGCCCTGAAACCGGGAGTACAGGTGATTGCCCCCTGGCGGGAATGGGACTTGCTCTCACGTGAGAAGCTGATGGCGTATGCACAAAAACATGGTATTGAAGTCGATTTTAACAAAGGTAAAAAATCACCTTATTCGATGGATGCTAATCTGCTGCATATTTCCTATGAGGGCGGTATTCTGGAAAACCCCTGGGCAGAGCCGGAGGAGGATATGTGGCGCTGGACAGTATCCCCGCAGCAGGCACCAGACAAAGCAACTTATATTGAACTGAGCTACCAGCATGGGGACATTGTTGCTATTGATGACAGGGCGATGACACCAGCGCAGGTACTAACCGAGTTAAACCGCCTCGGTAGTGAAAATGGTATTGGCCGGCTGGATATTGTTGAAAACCGTTATATCGGCATGAAATCGCGAGGCTGTTATGAAACACCGGGTGGCACAATCATGCTACGTGCCCACCGGGCAATGGAGTCGTTAACACTGGATCGTGAAGTAGCTCATTTAAAAGATGAGCTGATGCCCCGTTACGCCAAATTAATCTATAACGGTTACTGGTGGAGTCCGGAACGTGAAATGATGCAGCAGATGATTGATGCCTCGCAGCGGTATGTGAATGGTGTGGTACGGATAAAGTTATACAAAGGGAATGTTGATATTGTCGGGCGCAGGTCGGATGATTCCCTGTTTGACGAAAATATCGCCACCTTTGAAGATGATGGTGGTGCCTATGACCATAAAGATGCGGACGGTTTTATTAAGCTGAATGCTCTGCGGTTACGTATGCAGGCACACCGCCGGAAGTAAATTCGGTACGGATTATTGTCCTTTATGTCTTAACAGAAAAAGTATACTTAACATTTTCATCCTCATATCACCTCTTCCATGTAGCGCATATTCCGGTTTATTCCGGTAAAGGCTACAGGAATACCTGTCGGCTATTGTATGGCCGTGAAGTGGTAGTGCCACCGTCTGTCTAGTTGATATTGATTGGGTGATGGAAGGGGGGCTGTTCTCACTGTCAGCAGCCAGTAAATCGGTGGCAAATAACAGTAAAAAAGCAAGGGGTGCGATAATAAACGCACGTAATACAGGTAATGGCATGATTATAATCCCGCACAGTAATGAGTAAGGGGGATTTGGAGCATTTTGAAATGGAACACTACAGTTGTAGTCTATTTTACCGAGATTGCCAGTTATTCCGGTAGATAATCGGTTACTATTAATTTATAGCAGAAACAGGGTTGCCAGGCCTAGAAAAACGAACAAACCGACATTGTCAGTAATGGTGGTTAATACCACACCCCCGGCAATGGCCGGGTCAATATTCAGTTTTTGCATAACTATTGGAATTAAAACACCCGAAAAAGCGGCTACACATAGGTTAATAATAATAGCTGCCGCAATAACAATACCAATATGAACATTATGGAACCAGAATATGGTAATAGCAGCAATCACTATCGCCCAGCCGATACCGTTTAGTAGGCCGACGATAATTTCCTTGCCGATTAACCAGTTGCGATTACTTTTGCTTATCTGATCCAGCGCCAGACCACGAATAACCAGAGTGAGAGTCTGGGTGCCTGCTATGCCTCCCATGCTGGCAACGACATTCATTAAAACAGCGACTGTAACAACTTTTTGCAGGGTGTGTTCGAAATTGGACACTACCCATGATGCCATGAAGGCGGTGAGTAAATTAATACCCAGCCAGATAGCGCGGCGTTTGCTACTGGGAATAATGGGTGCAAATAAATCCTCTTCCTCGGTTAAACCTGCCATACCCAGAACAGAGTGATCGGCTTCATCACGGATAACATCGACAACATCGTCAATGGTAATACGCCCCAGTAGTCTGATTTTTTCATCAACTACCGGTGCTGAAATCAGGTCATGGGTCTCGAAAGTTTTGGCAACTTCATTGCTGGGTGTGCTGGCTTTGATGACCTCAGTATCACGGTTCATAACTTCAGCAACGGTCATTTCCAGATCGTGAGTGAGGATAGTGGACAATGGCAGGGTGCCGACAAAAAGATTATTGCGTGTGGTTACAAACAGGCTATCGGTGTTGTCCGGTATTTCACCAAGCAGACGCAGGTAGCGCAATACAACATCAAGTGTTACCTCGGTACGTACCGTAATAGTGTCGGTATTCATCATACCGCCAGCACAGTCTTCCGGATAGGAAAGCACCGCTTCCAGACGTTCGCGGTGTTGCGTATCAAGTGAAGTGATTACCTGTGTGGTAACACGATCGGGTAATGACTGAATAAAATCGGCCAGGTCATCGACATCCATGCCCTCAGTTGCACTCACCAGGTCATTTAAGGACATACCGTTAATCAGGGTAGAGCGGATTTCTTCCCCCAGTTGAATCAGTACTTCACCTTCTTTTTCGGGGTTGACCAGTTCCCAGATAATATTGCGTTCATTGTATGGCAGGGATTCAAGCAAGTGGGCAATTTCAGCCGGATGTAACTCATTGAGCATGCCGCGCGCATGCTGCATGGTACCGCTATCGAGTGCCTGGGTTAGCACCTGAAGTTGTATTTCGGTTTTTTGTGAGCGATCGGGTTTCATGACGGCGCTGAATCAGTTTATTTTATTTTTGCGGAGTCTATCATGTCATTATCCGCATGTTGTGACTTATTACTGAAACGGATAAAAAGATGCTTATTGTTCAAAACACGCGGTGAATACCTCCATGTAAGTTCGATACCCGCATCCCTGCGGCTGACGGTCTTGAACAATAAGTATCCTTTTCATCCATCCTGTTAGTAATTATGGCAGATAAAGGCTGGATAATCAGTGGCTGATATTTAATTGACTGTTAAACTTCTCAATTTCTGTATCTTCATACAAGGTTAGAATAGTGCTGGTTTTCTGTTTTAATGTCTTTACATTACTTTGTAGAATAATGTTTTTTATTTCCAGCAGGGAATTTGCCTGTACACTGAAGTATTTCAGTCCCATACCCAGAAGCAGTCGTGTATATTGGGTGTCACTGGCCATTTCACCGCACATGGAAACAGGAATATTTGCTTTGTCACCTGCCTGAATGACTAGTTGAATAAGCTTTAGAACCGCTGGATTTAATGGGTTATAAAGATAATTAACTTCCTCATCAATGCGGTCGATTGCTAATGTGTACTGGATTAGATCGTTAGTACCAATGGAGAGAAAATCCATATGTCTGGCAAAGGCATCAATAGACAGGGCGGCAGCGGGTACTTCTATCATTGCACCGATGGGCATATTTTTATCAAAAGCCTGTTTGCGTTGTTTGAGGATGGTTTTTGCTTCATCAATCAGGTTCAGTGTCTGATGGATTTCTTCAACATTGGTTAACATAGGAATCATCAGTCGCACCGGGCCCAGTGCCGAAACGCGCAATATAGCCAGTATCTGTGGTAAAAAGGCCTGTGGTTCTTTCAGACAGCGACGGATGGCACGCAGACCCATGGCCGGGTTGTGTGCCATAGGACCCTGATTAATGGTGTCCTGAATTTCCTTGTCAGCACCTAAATCCATGGTGCGAATAGTAATCGGTTTCCCTTTCAGTGCGGTAACCGCGCGCCTGTAGGTTTTAAAATGGGTGTTTTCATCAGGCCATGTATTGAGTTCAATAAACAGCATTTCTGTACGGTAAAGTCCGACCCCGGTATCATCATATTTTTTAATGATCTTAATATCACTCGGTCGGTCGATATTTCCATGCAGGGTAACATTAACTTTATCCAGTGTTGTTGCTGGCTTGCCAGCCAGGTTATTGAGCAGTTTACGCTGTGTAAGTTGATTGCGGCGCAGGCGCTTATAGTGCTTAAGTGATGCCTCATCAGGGGTGTTGATTACCACACCTTTGGAGCCATCCATGATGATTTCTTCATCCTGATGAATTAATTGCCGGGCGTGGTGCAGGCCAACGATTGCGGGGATCCCCAGGTTCCTTGCCAGAATAGCAGTGTGGGACAGGGGGCCACCATATTCAGTAATAAACCCGGCAATCCGCTGATGCTGAAACATAATGGTATCAGCCGGTGTCAGGTCGTCAGCAACGATAATCTTACCTTTTAGTTCGTCTGTTTTATGCGGTCGGCTAATATTGTAGTCATTTTCAACCAGGCACTTCTGAATGCGGTTAACAACATGCAGAACATCATCCTTACGAGTTTTTAGATAAGGGTCTTCCATCTCATCGAAGACCTGTATCAGGCGTTCGGACTGTAGATGTAAGGCCCATTCAGCATTGCATGAGTTTTGCCTGATATTGGCAATGGTTCCTTCGTTGAAGGCCGGATCTTCCAGCATCAGCAGGTGGGTATCGATGAAGACAACAATATCTTCCGGTGTATTACTGGATATCTGTTTTTTGATAGCATGTAGTTGCCGACTGGCATTGGTCAATGCTTTTTTAAAGCGGGCTATTTCGGCATTAATCTGTGACTTGTCGAGTGTTTTTTGTGTGACATTAATCTGTTCGCGCGCAATGATATAGGCACGCCCGGTGGTTATGCCTTTTGAAACACCTAATCCGCTTATATATATACTCAAATGAATACTCTTTAACCTGAATTTTAGCAAGTCTGTTGTTTTAAAATACTACACGCTGGCTTTTTATTGCCTGCAAATAATCGGTATTTCCTCCGTGTGGTCCGCATTATTCCTCCTCATTAAACCGATTGTTTATCAGGGTAACAAGAGCTTCAATGCTTTTCTCTGCATCATTGCCTTCCGCGTAAAGTGTAATTTCACTACCTTTTGCTGCGGCCAGCATCATTACTCCCATAATGCTTTTTCCATTGACCCGACGATGGTTTTTTTCAATTTCAATATGAGACTGAAAAGATGAAGCGGTCTGCACCAGCTGTGCTGCTGCGCGCGCATGTAAACCGAGTTTGTTGACAATTTCCAGAGTACGGCTGCAAGTCATATTTTCTTCCTGTTAGTATTGTTGTATGCCACTTTTTCCACCCGTTATTGCTTTTGTAATTAATTGAGGAAGTTTTTCATTACGGTAATTTAGCAGACGCAGCAGCATGGGTAAATTTAAACCGCTAATTAAGGTTGCCTGAAATTCATCCGTAAGTGTCTGGGCGATGTTCGAGGGTGTGGCGCCATAAATATCGGTAATGATGATCAACCCGGAAGCGGTATCGAGTTGTAAAACGGCTTTTACAGACTGACGGGTATAGCTTTCAACGTCAGCATCTAGCGGAATTTCCATATAGGCAATATTTTCTACCGGTTTGCGTACAATGGAGCAGGCGACTTTCAGTAGCTGTGAGACAATGCCTTCGTGGGTGATGAAATATAATGCAACATTCATTATGGTTAAGCTAATTCTCGGTGGTGCAGGGAAACATTGGACAGTATCGCTTTAAAATCATCATGTAATTGTTCAGCGATATATACCGAGCGGTGTTGGCCGCCGGTGCAACCAATGGAAACGGTCAGGTAATAACGATTTTGCCGGGCAAATTTAGGAATCAGAAAATGAAGGTAGTCACGAATATAGTTCAGCATTTCCTGCACATCCTCCTGTGCCTGCAGAAATGCAATGACTTCCTGATCTTGACCGGTGAGGTGGCGTAGCTCTGGGATCCAGTGTGGATTAGGCAGACAGCGGACATCAAAAACAAAATCGGAATCGATGGGCGCACCATTTTTAAAGCCAAATGACTGAAACAGAATTGCCATGCCGGCATTTTCACGATGAGCAACGAGGTCTTTGATATGGTCACGTAACTGATGAACATTAGTGAAAGTGGTATCAATGTACAGGTCGGCAGACAGTGAAACCTCTTTCAGTAGATTGCGTTCAATTTCTATGGCTTCGGACAGGGGTAGTCCTTTTCGCGTCAGTGGATGTTTTCGCCGGGTATCACTGAAGCGTTTGATTAATGTTTCACGGTCAGCCTGGATATAAATAATTTCAATTTCAATATCATGGTGCTTTACTTTTTTTATAATTTGTCTGAATTCTCGTAGATCTTCGGCGTGGCTGCGCGCATCAATACCTACAGCAATATTTTCGTATAAGCGTATTTTCTGGGTTAATAACTGGCTGACAAAATCAGGCAACAGACCAAGTGGCAGATTATCTACACAGTAATAATCTTCGTCTTCGAGTGTGTGTAAGGCAACCGTTTTTCCTGAACCTGATAAACCACTGATGATTATAAGTTTCATGGTGGAATACTAACGAATCATTGTCTTGAATTCTACCTGCTGATTCGTACACAGCAGGATTGTTAGATATATAGCGGTGATCATCGGTGGGGAATATATCGGACAGGTCAGGAGGATGTTTGTATGTCAGCGCGGGTGTTTTCTATTGCCTGTTGTTGCAGATCAATTAACTGCTGACCGGCATTGCGACCGCTGGCATGCAAAATATAGTTATGAACCGCAGCTTCAGCCAGAACAGCCAGGTTCCGACCCGGTGCAACCGGTAGCAGTGTTTCGGGGGTATCAATACCCAGAATGGTGCGGTGCCGGGTATGCCCCTGCAGACGATCCATATTACTTCGGTCTTTTATACTCATGCGTTCAAGGTGCAGGATCAGGCGCAGGTTCTTATGTAGTTTTAATGCGTTTTCACCGTACATTTCACGTATATTTAATACCCCCAGGCCACGTACTTCGAGGAAGTCTCTGAGAATGCCAGGACTTTTCCCATTAAGAATATCCGGGCCGATAACGGTAAATTCGGGGGCGTCATCAGCAATCAGTCGATGGCCGCGGGTTATCAGTTCCAGCGCCAGTTCGCTTTTACCAACACTGCTTTGTCCGGTGACCAGAACGCCTATCCCCATGACTTCCATAAAAACACCGTGAATAATTTCTTTTTTTGAAAACATGGCATTTAAAAAATAGCGGGCGGTATCAACGACTTCGTCACTCGGCGCTTTTGTATTGAGCAGCGGGATGTTAGATGCGTTAGCGAAATTTGACAGGATATCAGGTACGGGTAGACCGTCGGCAAGAATGACGGCGACGGTTTCTCCGGAAAAGATCTGAGTAAGCGTATTTTTCCGGTATGTGTCTTCCAGACCCTGCAGGTAGTCACATTCGGTTGTACCGATTACCTGAATAATATTTTTATGAATCAGATTCAGGTGACCAATTAAGGTGGCGTGTTCGGTTGCATTAACCTCATGCAGCGGCAGACCCGGATCTTCTGCGCCCGCTATCCATTGCAGATCTATCTTGCTGGCAAGATTAACGATAATAGATTCTGCGGAGAGGATTTCTTTCATAAAGTAGCCATTATGAAGCCTGCAGGTTACTGAGTGAATTGCGAGTGAGAATACTATAGCATTCATCTGCCGTGTTTGCATTGCGCAGGGCATTGCACAATCCTGTATCGCTGAATAGAGAAGCAAGATGGGCGAGTATCTGTAGATGTTGTTCAGTGCAGCGTTCTGGAACCATTAGCCCGAAGATTAAATCGGTTGGTTTTTTATCCGGGCTGTCAAAATCAATCGCCTGTTTTAACTTGATAAAGGCACCGATTGCCTGAGGGGTCAGGTCGGTTCTGGCATGGGGCAGGGCAACGCCCTGACCCATGCCAGTTGAACCAAGCTTTTCTCTTTCAATAAGCAGGTGAAAGATATGATTAGCATTTTTTTTCTGCTTTTCCTCAACAATATTCAGTGATAGCAGTTCTGCCATCACTTCCAACACACGTTTTTTACTGTTAACTTCAATATTACAGATGACTGCATCGGGGAAAATCAGGCTGGATAAGTTCATCTGTTTATCTATAAGTTGCTGGTTAATAACAGGATTTATTTATATTTCTTCTACCGGATAATCACTACTGTGTTTATTGTGTAGATGATTGGTTACTTTTTCCTTATATTTCTTTACCTGGCGGTCGAGTTTGTCAGCAAGTGCGTCAATGGCTGCATACATATTTTCATCCGTATCGGTTGCATCTGCAAATATATCGTGGCCACTCACATGTAGTGTTGCTTCCGCCCGATGGCGGACATTTTCCACAGTGAGAATGACATTGATATTACCCACTTTGTCAAAATGCTTTTCCAGTCGGGATAGTTTCTCATTAACATAGTTTCTTATTGCGTCGGTAATTTCAACGTGGTGACCACTTAGATTAATTTGCATAACAGGTTCTCCGTAGTTTATTAAGGATATCCAGAAATATCGCTTTCTGTTTATGGTAAATATACCAGCTTTCTAGGAAAGCCGTTTACGTTCATTTGAAGGCGGTATCATCATAGATTCTCTGTATTTTGCCACAGTCCGGCGGGCGATATTAATACCTTCCTTGACCAAAAAAGATGAAATTTTATTATCACTCATCGGTTTTTTAGGGTTTTCACTTTCAATTAGTTTTTTTACCATAGAGCGTATGGCAGTGGCGGAGCATTCCCCGCCATCGGCTGTGCTGACATGGCTGGAAAAGAAAAATTTAAATTCATAAATACCATTGGGCGTGTGCATATATTTGTTTGTGGTAACACGTGAAATGGTCGATTCGTGCATTTCCAGCTCTTCGGCGATGTCGCGTAACACCATGGGTTTCATGCCTTCATCGCCATATTCAAGAAACAGTCGTTGACGTTTGACAATCGCTTCGCCAACTCGTTGCAGTGTATCGCTACGACTTTGCAGGCTTTTCAGGAACCAGCGGGCTTCCTGCAGGCTGTTGCGTAAATAGACGGTGTCCTGTCCACGACCGGCATTTTTTAGATGACCTTCGTATAGCTGGTTGATTTTTAACTTTGGGGCCGCTTCCGGATTAAGGCTAACGCGCCAGTTCCCATTAATCTTATGGACAAATATATCGGGAATAACATACTGTGCTTTGCTGCTGGAAATACTGGCACCTGGTTTTGGGTTTAGCGTTTGAATAAAGGTAACTAGCTGTTGTAGCTGATTTTCATCACAGTGTATTTTTTTTTGCAGGCGGGCATAATCGTGGCTGCCAAGTAAATCCAGATGATGGCTGATAATGGTTTGTGCGTCATCCAGCCCTTCGGTTTTTTCATCGAATTGCTCAATTTGTAATAACAGACATTCACGTAAATTACGGGCAGCAATACCAATGGGATCAAAATGTTGAATACGGTGTAATACCGCTTCTACTTCGTCTTCTTCAATATCCAGTTCGTCAATTAGGCTCTGATGGATATCTTCAACCGATTCAGTAAGATAACCATCATCATTGATCGCATCAATGATAGCAATAGCGATCACCATGTCGGTATCACTGACCTGTGAGTTCTGCAACTGCCAGAGCAGGTGTTCATACAGGGTGTTCCCCTCAATGCTCTGGTTTTCAAGAAAATCGTTGCTATTACCATCAGTTGCGTTATTTGATGATGGGGTGGCTGTGGAGATATCGTAGGTGTCTTCCCAGTTAGCATCTACCGTCAGGTCTTCCGGTAATGACTGATTATTTTCCATATCAAGGTGTGGGTCATCCGTCTGGGTTGACGCATCATCCATACTATCACTACCGCTTTTGTCTGCATTGGTATTATCAAGCCTGTCTTCAACACTGTTCTGGTACAGCTCTTCATCCTGCTCCAGCATTGGGTTTTCTTCCAGTGCCTGCTGGATTTCGGCCTGTAATTCAATGGTTGATAGTTGTAACAGACGAATTGCCTGTTGCAACTGTGGTGTCATGGTAAGGCTCTGACTAAGTTTTATCTGAAGTGATGGCTTCATGCGTTACTTACATTCCATAGATTCAGGGGTATGGCATACAGGTAGAACCGGATATGCGTTAGGGGGTGCAATGTCATTGTGTTTAATACCTGAGTCTCCATTGGTTTAATTTACTCGAAACTTATCCTTATTTATAGTCGAAAATCACGACCAAGGTAAACATCGCGCACTTCCTGGTTAGAAAGAACTTCATCTGGCTGTCCCTGGGCGATGATTTTGCCATTACTTAATATATAAGCCCGGTTACAGATGCCAAGGGTTTCCCGTACATTATGGTCGGTAATCAGTACACCTATATTGCGTTCGATCAAATGGGTGACGATTTTCTGAATTTCAATCACCGAGATAGGATCGACACCGGCAAAGGGTTCGTCGAGCAGGATAAAGGCGGGGCGGGTCGCCAGTGCACGGGCAATTTCTACCCGTCTGCGTTCACCCCCGGACAGGCTCATGCCGGTATTATTACGAATATGACTAATTTGCAGGTCATCAAGCAGTGATTCGAGTTGCTGAGTTCGCTGTTTTTTATCAAGCTCTTTTTTAACTTCCAGTACCGCAAGAATATTTTCTTCGACAGTGAGTTTGCGAAAAACGGAAGCTTCCTGAGGTAAATATCCTATGCCACGCTGTGCCCGGGCATGCATGGGCAGGCGGGTAATATCATTCTGGTTAAGATAGATACTGCCTTTATCTGCCATTATCAGCCCTACCATCATATAAAAACTGGTGGTCTTACCAGCGCCATTCGGACCGAGCAGTCCCACTACCTCACCGCTACTCACTTCGAGGGAAACATCGTTAACAACGTTACGTGACTTATAAGCTTTGACCAGGTTGTGAGCGCTTAGTTTTGACAAATTACTTATCCAGATTCTCATCTCACCCTGTGTTTATTTAAGTAGGGCAAGCGGTTATTGTGTGATTATTAGGGTGCTATTTATGTCTGCTGGAATTTTTCCGGGGTGGCCGGGTCAGTGGTTCTGTTTTCGGAATCAATATGATATTGACGCGATCACCCGGTGCCACTGGTATATTACTGCCCTGTTTCTGGCTGCCGGCTATTACAATTTTACGTACAGTATCATACACGATTTTCTGGCTTTTAACGGTATGCGTAGGCTGACTTAACCTGGCATTACCGGTTAATACCAGAAGATGATTAGCGGTAGTGTAGACCATCTGTTTACTGGTGGCGTGTATGGTTTCATTTTTATCGGTAACGTGTGTATAGGTTGCCGGTTTGCCATGGACTTGAATACGCTCTACCTGATTGTTCTGTTGGATGACGATCACCGTGTCACCAGTGAGAATCCGTTGGCCCTGGCGGACAGTAACATGGCCGTTATAAGTACTATCGCCGGTTTCAGTATTTAGCCGCAGATGATCGGCGTTAATATAAATTTTTTCAGCGGGTGGTGTTTTTTCCGCTGCTGCTGCGTTAGCGCCTGCCAGTAGTACAAGAAAAAAAGTTAGTAGCAGTCGAAACACTGGCTGGCTGGGGTGTGTTGCGCTATTTCTGGCTGCTTTATTCATTATTTTATTCATTATTTCTGGCGGACTTTATTTTCCGGAGATGGCCGGAGATGGATTGACGACATAATAACCGTTCACCTTCGATTGTAGCTCCAGTATATGTTTGCGGTTGTAAAAAATCATCCCAATAGAATGTACGGTTGAGAGTCCCTGTGTAATCTGCACCGGGTCGCGGGTACGAATAATTTGTTTTCCGGTATTAATCTGCATCCGCTGACTGGTTACTTTTATTGTCTGTGGTGTGTTTTTCTGCTGCATTACAACATTGTCCTGCAGGGTAATCAGGGTATTTTGCTGATTGATAATAGCTGTGTCGGCAGTAATTCGCCATTGATTACCGGTTTGTAGAAGGTTAAATACTGGCTGCGTAAGATTAGCGTTATCTGAATTATTGTAGCGCTCAAGGCGGGTGCCGGTCAGTGTATAGTCTGTTTTTCCGCTTATATCTATTGAGGTAAGTTTAAAGTTGTTCATAAATGCCTGTAGATATGGCTGGTTGGTAACGCTCTGTAGTTTTTTGTCCTGTCTGGTTTTTTCTGAAACCGACCACCATGCAATGATGGCGACAATAATAAAAATGCTCAGACCGAAAAATGTCTTCATAAGTACAAAGGCATTCAGCCCCGGTATAGATAGCTGTGCAGCTTGTCAGCAAGCAGGCCTTTGGCTTCGAGGATAAATTCACAAACATCACGGACTGCACCATGACCGCCACAGTGCTCGGTGGTCCAGTGTGCATGTTGTTTTACAAAGGGATGTGCATTCTGTACGGCAATGGCAAAATCGAGTCGTGACATAATTGGCAGGTCAACAACATCATCACCTACATAAGCAATCTGGCTGGTACTGAGATTAACTTCTTCGAGCAGGGCCTCAAATGCTGGTGTTTTATCCCGGTAGCCCTGATACAGCAGGGTGACACCAAGGTCGGCCATACGGTGCGCCACAACATTTGATTTGCGCCCGGTGATGATGGCTACTTTTACCCCGCATTCCTGCAACATGCGCAGTCCGTGGCCGTCCAATGAATTAAAGGCTTTATATTCTTCGCCGTTATCCCCAAAAAACAGGCTGCCGTCGGTCATCACGCCATCTATATCAAAAATGACCAGCTTAATATTTTTTGCTTTTTCGATAATGTCCTGCATAATAATAGTCTTTTAGATAATTCCGGCGCGTAATACATCGTGCATATTAAAGGCACCAATCAGAATATTGTTCTCGTCTGTAACCAGTAGTCCGTTGATGCCGCGATCTTCTATTATCTTTACAGCGCTTGCTGCCAGTGTATCTGCGGTAGTTGTGCGGCAGTTAGCTGTCATAACCTCTTCTACCAGGGTGGTACGTACGTCGATATCATTATCCAGTGAACGGCGTAAATCACCATCAGTATAGATACCGATAACTTTATTATCACTATCGACAATGGCGGTCATTCCCAGACCTTTCTTGCTCATTTCCAGCAGAGCCTGTGATACGGTCGCATTTTTATTTACCTGCGGAACGTGTTCATGTTGATGCATAATATCGGCAACATGCAGTAATAAGCGTCTGCCCAGGCTGCCACCGGGGTGGGATAAGGCAAAATCGTCGGCAGTAAAGCCTTTTGCCTGTAACAGGGTAACAGCTAGTGCATCGCCCATTACCAGGGCAACCGTTGTGCTGGATGTGGGGGCAAGATCATGCGGGCAGGCTTCTTTGGAGACGCTAACATCCAGATTAACATCCGCCTGGATAGCCAGTGTTGAGGCGGGGTCTCCGGTCATACTGATCAGCGGTACGCCAAAACGTTTTAGCACCGGAATGATAATCGTTATTTCAGCTGTGTTGCCAGAGTTGGATAAAGCCAGTACAACATCTTTGCGGGTGATCATACCAAGGTCACCATGACTGGCTTCGCCGGGGTGAACAAAAAAAGCTGGCGTACCGGTGCTGGCCAGAGTAGCGGCTATTTTACCGCCAATATGACCGGATTTACCCATGCCGGTTACTACGATCCGGCCTTCGCAAGCCAGTATAATGTTGCAGGCGTGCGCAAAATCTTCATTAATCCGCGAACGTAATGCTGCCACTTCATTGTGTTCAATATCAATAACTTGCCTACCAAGACGCAGGTAATCGTCCTTACTGAATACTCCGGCAGGAACAGAGTACTGGTTCTTGTCGGTAGTCATCGGTTGTTCTCGTTAATGGAGGGTGAAGTGTTTTTTATCATAGGGTCTATTTTATTACAGTAAAAAATAACAGGCACTGGTAACCGATAAAAGCGGCGAGCAGGATACCACCTTCAATGCGATTAATACGGCCAGGGCCACGAAAGCCATAGGCCATGATAAACAGTGCAATGGTGAGGATAAATAAAATGGGCATATCACGCTGCATAATGCCATGTGCCAGTCTGGACGGTGCGATTATACCGGGTACTGCCAGAACACCCAGTGTATTGAACAGGTTTGAACCAACGACATTGCCAATGACAATATCGTGTTCTTTTCTTAGTGAACCGGTAATCGAGGTTGCCAGTTCTGGCAGGCTGGTACCAACGGCAATAATTGTCAGGCCGATAGCCAGATCGCTGATGCCAAAGGCAACCGCAATATTTACCGCACCCCAGACCAGTATTTTAGAACTGATTGTTAGTAAAATCAGGCCGCCTATGAGCCAGAACAGGGCGGTGGGGGTAGACATGGGTTTTGGTGGTTCACCCATAATTTCTTCTGACAGCATATCTTCTGTAGGATTTTGAATGCCTTCGCGAGTCATCCACCACATCAGTAAAAACAGCATACTGAGTAGAATAAAACCATCAAAACGGCTTAATGTCATATCTTGCATCAGTATTAGAGCCAGCAGCATGGCACCAAGTAATACAGGAAGTTCTCTTTTAATAATGCGTGAATGGACATCCAGCGGCGCAATCAGGGCGGCAACCCCCAGCACCAGAGTAATATTGGTAATATTGGAACCAATCGCATTGCCGATGGCCATTGCCGGGCTGCCATCGTATGCGGCAAAAATGGCAACCATAATTTCCGGTACTGAGGTGCCGAAACCAACAATGGTCAGACCGATAATGAGAGGGGGAACATTAAAATTACGTGCGGTGGCCACCGCACCACAGATAAACCGGTCGGCGCTCCAGATAAGCAGGATAAAACCACCGATGATAGCGATACAATCTGATAGCATGGTACCTTTGTTACAGTTACAGTAAAATGCGAAGATTACGCTATGCAGTAGGTTTAGGGAACCTCTGTTTACCGGGTTGCTGCGCAAGGGTGGAGAACACCCGGATAATAACTGCGGGGTTTGTATGCGGATTTAAATATATTACTTAAAATATATTACTTACGCCCGTGTCTGTTCAGATGATAGAATCCGCAAAATTTATTAATAACTTCAGGGGCTGGTTTTTTGCATAGTGATATTCTGGTTAAGATCTCAGATCTGCATTTTAGCCACGGTGAACATAATATTTTTAATGGCCTGACACTGGATATTCCGCGTCAGGGTATTACTGCGATAATGGGCCCTAGTGGTACGGGAAAAACCACTCTGCTTAAACTTATCGGCGGGCAGTTAATTCCCGACTCCGGTGAAGTTACTGTTAACGGTTTACCGGTTCATCGTCTTAAAACCCGCGAATTATATGCTTTGCGCAAACGCATGGGGATGTTATTTCAGTCCGGCGCGTTGCTTACCGACCTGAGTGTGTTTGAAAATGTAGCTTATCCGGTAAGGGAACATACTGCGTTAAGTGAAACCATGATCCGTGAATTAGTCCTGATGAAGCTGAATGCGGTTGGCTTACGGGGAGCCGCACAGTTAATGCCGTCCGAGCTATCCGGTGGTATGGCCAGACGTGTGGCCCTGGCAAGAGCAATGGCTCTGGACCCGATGATGATTATGTATGATGAGCCATTTACCGGGCAGGATCCTATTTCCATGGGGGTGCTGGTGCGCCTGATCCGTGAATTAAACTCAGCGCTGGATATCTGTAGCATTGTGGTGTCGCATGATGTCCCGGAAACACTGTCAATTGCTGATTATGTACATATTATTTCAGCGGGTAAGGTGGTTGAAAGTGGCACGCCGGATGCGTTGGCTAGTAGCACATCGACATGGACAAGGCAGTTTATTGATGGTCTGCCCGATGGTCCGGTTCCGTTTCATTATCCTGCGCAGGACTTGCTGGATGATCTTTATCATTTGGCCGGGTCATAATGTTGCTGAATTTTTTACAGAAAATTGGGTATACGACGCTTTCGTTCTTCCAGCGTCTGGGGCGCGGTAGTGTCTTCTTTGTTCGGGTACTGTTCAGCAGTTTCAGCGTACTGGTGCGCCCGAATCTGCTGATTCAACAGATGTACTCGGTAGGGGTGCGGACATTAATTATTATTGTGGTTGCCGGTTTATTTGTGGGCATGGTGATGGCGCTGCAATCGTATTACGTACTGGTGGATTTTGGTGCAGAGAATTCGGTAGGCGTTATGGTGGCATTGTCATTATTACGTGAGCTGGGGCCAGTGGTTACTGCGCTTTTGTTTGCTGGCCGTGCCGGTTCGGCATTAACAGCTGAAATCGGCCTGATGAAAGCAACGGATCAGCTTTCGGGAATGGAAATGATGGCAGTTAATCCGATGCAACGGGTAATTGCCCCGCGCTTTTTTGCCGGGATGTTATCCATGCCTATGCTGGCAATAATATTCAGCGCGATGGGTATGCTGGGTGCCTATATGGTTGCTGTCGGCTTATTGGGTCTGGATTATGGTGTATTCTGGTCGCAGGCTCAGGCCAAAGTGGATTTGTATCTGGATATTTATAATGGCATTATAAAAAGTTGTATTTTCGGGGTGGTTGTCACCTGGATTGCGGTTTTTGAAGGCTATGACTGCGTGCCTACTTCGGAAGGTCTGGGACAGGCGACAACTCGCACTGTTGTACATAGTTCACTGGCTATTCTGTTTCTGGATTTTGTGCTAACGGCAATTATGTTTAGTAGTAATTAATGGAAACTGAGAAGTTGTTGTATTTGATGACACGAGAATAAGTAATGAGTACACGAAAATTTGAAATTATGGTAGGCCTGTTTGTGGCGGCTGCTATTGCCGCCTTCTTTATGCTGGCGATGAATGTCAGTAATATGAGCACCTATAGTGACCATAAAGGTTATGAGTTAACCGCGAGTTTCGACAATATCGGTGGCCTGAAAGTGCGCGCTCCGGTTTCTGCCAGTGGGGTTGTGGTTGGCCGTGTAACGGCAATTGGCTACGATAGTAATAGCTATGAAGCCGTGGTACATATGAAGATAAATTCAAAATATAATAAATTTCCGCTAGATACGGCAGCCAGTGTATTGACCTCCGGGTTACTGGGGGAACAGTATATTGGGTTTGCTCCGGGTGCAGATGATAAATATCTGAAACAGGGAGATAGCATTGAACTGACGCAGTCGGCTATTGTCCTTGAACAGATAATAGGCCAGTTTCTTTATGGCAAGTCTGGTGAAGGCAAGAATAAATAGGTCTGGCTAAGGTAAGGAACTATGCAAAAAATGAAATCTATACTACGGCAACTAACTGTTTTTACTGTGGTTGCTGTGATTTATTGTGGTAATGCTTATGCGGTAGATACTGAATCACCTGTGGCATTATTGAAACGTACATCGGAACAGGTTATTAAAATTCTGGTTGATGAACAACAAGAGCTAAAACACAACCCTGATCGGGTTTATGAAATTGTCGATAAATATATTCTGCCAAACCTTGATGATATCACTATGGCGAAGCTGGCATTAGGGAAAAACTGGCGGATAGCAACCCGGCAACAAAAGATAGCTTTTGTTAAAGCATTCAGAAATCTCCTGGTGCGAACATACAGCAAGTCCCTGCTTCAATTTAAAGACCGGAAAATTAAGTTTTTTCCGGTAAATATTACAAAAGAAACAACAATAATATCGGTAAGAGCTGAAGTTATTCAACCCGGCGGTCCGCCAGTTCCGCTGTCCTATCGTATGCGAAAAAAAGATAATGTATGGAAAGTTTATGACATTAGTGTTGATGGTATCAGTCTGGTTACCAGCTACCGTGGTACCTTTACCCAGCAGGTTCGGGAAAGTGGTATTGATGGTCTGCTGAAATACCTGCATGAGAAAGATGGCCAGTTAAATGCCGAAAAGTAGCAGTTAATTATGTTTCCGTTTATTATTTCATTCCGGTTTTATCCCTTTCAATGATGAAAAAAAGGGAGAATGCATCACAGGCAAGCGTTACGCTGGTTGATAACCGCTGTTTTCAACTGCAGGGGAAACTGAATTTTGCCACGGTTCCGCTACTGGTTCGCACGATGATGAAGGACATACGTGGCGCTATACTGGATAAACAGTTTGAACTGGACCTGAGTAAAGTTACCTATGGAGACAGTGCCAGTGTTGCGATGCTGCTGGAAGTAAACCGTATGGGTTTATTGGTTAAGCGGAAAATGCAAATCAGGGATATGCCGCAGCAGATGGAAATCATTGCCCGCGCCCACGGAGTAGATGGACTGCTGGATGTCATGTTAATACACTGATGTAGGGACACGTTGCCTGCCCGTGACCATGCGTGCCAACGGGTACTTCCTGCTTCCAGAATAATACTATTTTTAAGAGATTTTTTCTGTATGAATAAACTGATGATTAATGGTGGCATCCGACTTGAAGGGGATATCCGGATATCGGGTGCAAAAAATGCGGTATTACCTATTCTTGCTGCCACGCTGTTATCCGAAAGCCCGGCAGTGATTGAAAATGTTCCGCATCTGCATGATGTAACCACCACGGTTGAACTGCTTGGTTGCATGGGAGTGATGGTTAGTATTGATGAGAAACTCAGTGTGGAAGTCGATGTTTCCACCATTAAAAACTATACCGCCCCCTACCATATGGTAAAAACCATGCGTTCCTCCATTCTGGTTCTGGGGCCTTTGTTATCACGTTTCGGTCAGGCTGAGGTCTCTTTACCCGGTGGCTGTGCTATTGGTTCTCGACCGGTTGACCTGCATATTAAGGGTCTGCAGGAAATGGGCGCTGAAATAGAAGTTAGTAATGGTTATATTCACGCTAAAGCAAATCGGCTTACTGGCGCGCGTCTGGTAATGGATATTGTGACGGTAACGGGTACCGAGAATCTGATGATGGCTGCATCGCTGGCCGATGGCGTTACCATTATTGAAAATGCAGCACGTGAACCAGAGGTTGTTGATCTAGCGAACTTTATTAACACGATGGGAGGTAAAATTTCCGGTGCCGGAACCGATACATTAACCATCGAAGGTGTGGAAAAACTAACCGGAACCCGCTATCGCGTACTCCCTGACCGGATTGAAACCGGTACCTATCTGGTCGCTGCTGCCATTACTGGTGGTAAAATCAGAGTCAGGGATACCTGCCCACGTCTGCTTGATGCCGTTATTGATAAATTAAAGGAGGCAGGAGCAAAAATAGAAGTGGGTGAAGACTGGATATCACTGGATATGGAAGGGCGGCGACCAAAATCTATTAATATACGCACGGCTCCTTATCCCGCTTTTCCCACCGATATGCAGGCACAATTTGCTGCGTTAAATACAGTTGCAGATGGTACCGCGACCATTATAGAAACTGTATTTGAAAATCGTTTTATGCATGTTCAGGAATTAAAGCGCATGGGCGCAGATATTGAAGTGGAAGGGAATACCGCCATTATTCGTGGCGTTGATAAACTTACCGCCGCGCCGGTGATGGCTACTGACTTACGTGCTTCCGCCAGTTTGATTATTGCCGGTCTGGTTGCAACGGGAGTAACAGAGGTGCAACGTATTTACCATATTGATCGTGGTTATGAGAATATTGAAGAAAAGCTGGCTCTGCTGGGTGCCAGAATACACCGGACACCGGAATAAAGCCGCATTCAATTTTAACAAATATAACAGTGAAAACGAACGAGTGAAATATTCAGACGCAGATAATGGTGACCCTGCTCAATACACAAAGGGTATTACCATTGCCTTATCCAAAGGGCGTATTTTTAAGGAAACCCTGCCTTTGCTGGCGGCGGCGGATATCATCCCGCTGGATGATCCTGAAAAAAGCCGTAAGTTAATTCTCGATACCAATCATAACGATGTCAAATTACTAATTATCCGTGCAACCGATGTGCCGACATACGTACAGTTTGGTGCGGCAGACCTTGGCGTGGCCGGTAAAGATGTATTAATGGAACATGGTGGTGAAGGCTTATATGAGCCGCTGGATCTGAAAATTGCCTGCTGCCGATTGATGACGGCCGGTCTGATAGAGCCGAAACCACGACGTAACGGAAATTTGCGCGTAGCGACTAAATTTACCAATGTGGCAAAACGTTATTTTGAGTCGCGTGGAGAGCAGGTTGAATTAATTAAATTGTATGGTTCGATGGAACTGGGGCCGGTTGTTGGTTTGTCTGATTTAATTGTTGATGTGGTGGATACCGGTAATACCTTAAAAGCTAATGGATTAAAGCCGGTGGATCATATTGCTGATATCAGCTCGCGACTGGTGGTTAACCGTGCAGCAATGAAGATGAAATATAAAAGAATAACAGATATTATTGAACAGATTCGACAGGTGGTATAACGCTATGTTAAAGATAAAACAACTGTCATTCCGGGAGGAAAATTTCTGGTCAAAACTGGATACCTGCCTTGCCTGGGAGATGAATATTGGTGGTAATGTATCACAGGTTGTGGCTAAAATTCTGGCGGATGTAAAAGAACGCGGTAATCAGGCATTGCTTGAATACACGAACCGTTTTGACCGTATGCAATTAAGTTCGGCGCAGGCGCTGGAACTGAGTGCAGAGCATTTACATCGGGCACTGGCGAAAATTGATGATGTACAACGTGAGGCGCTGGAAAAATCTGCGAGCCGCATTGGTCAATATGCCGAGCATCAGAAGATAGAATCATGGTCCTATACCGAGGAAGACGGTACCGTACTGGGACAGAAAGTCACCGCGATGGATCGTGTGGGTCTGTATGTGCCAGGTGGTAAAGCCGCTTATCCATCATCGGTTTTAATGAATGCCATTCCAGCTAAAGTTGCCGGGGTGCCGGAACTGATTATGGTAGTGCCAACGCCGGATGGTGAAAAAAATAATCTGGTGCTGGCTGCGGCTGCAATTGCCGGGGTTGACCGGGTGTTTACTATTGGTGGAGCGCAGGCAATTGCGGCGCTGGCTTACGGTACGGAAACCATCCCTAAGGTGGACAAAATTACCGGCCCGGGGAACTCGTATGTGGCTACTGCAAAACGTATGGTGTACGGGGTGGTCGGGATTGATATGATTGCCGGGCCATCGGAAATTCTGGTCGTCTGTGATGGTAAAACCCGTGCCGACTGGATTGCGATGGATCTGTTTTCACAGGCGGAACACGATGAAGAAGCACAGTCAATTCTGGTTTGTAGCGATGATGATTTTATTGAACAGGTAAAAAATAGTATAGAAAAACTGCTGGCAGAAATGCCGCGTAAGGCAATTATTCAGGCTTCACTGGAAAACCGTGCGGTTATCATTAAAGCCGAAGGTATGGAATCTGCAATAGAAATTGCCAACCATATTGCTCCTGAACATCTTGAATTGTCAGTCGATAATGCCGAGCAATGGGCGCAGAAGATTCACCATGCCGGGGCTATTTTTATGGGGCGTTACACGGCAGAAGCACTGGGCGATTATTGTGCCGGGCCTAACCATGTGCTCCCTACCTCGGGTACCGCACGTTTTTCCTCACCGTTGGGGGTGTACGATTTTCAAAAACGTTCCAGCCTGATTGGTTGCTCTGTACAGGGTGCGTCGGAGTTAGGTAAGGTTGCATCAACACTGGCGCATGGAGAAGGCCTGTACGCACATGCACGTTCGGCTGAATACCGGGTTAAGACGTAGCTCCCCGAAAAAAGGGCGTGGAGATTGCTCTCCACGCCCTGCCTGAGTGCCAATGGGTCTGGCAAGGTTCTACATCCGCCTGATTAATGCTGTACTTCTATACGCCGAGACAGCGCAACTTCCTGTTTAGGGATGGTAATGGTTAATACGCCATGTTCTGATTTTGCAGCAATTTTATCGGCATCAGCACTGTCCGGTAGCGTGAAACGGCGGTAGAAAGTGCCGCTCTGGCGTTCAACACGGCGGAAGTTTTCCTTCTCTTCAACTGTTTCAGTATTACGCTCACCCTTAATAGTTAAGACTCCTTTTTCCATTGAAATATCAATATCATCAGGGTTGACGCCGGGAATATCTGCGACCAGTTTAAATTCTGCGTCATTCTCACTGATGTCAACAGATGGTGCCCAGCTCGCGGTTGCGACATTTTCATCATCGTTCAATTTGGCCAGTTCTGGATTGATTAGTTCACGCTGAAGCTGATTAAACAGATTCCAGGGGTTGTTGTATCGTACTAAGCTCATGGTTTGTACTCCTCATAGTAATTCATTGCTGTAAAATAATTTAGGGGCGATTTTTTTTATTTCAAGGCCTTTTTTTATTTTTTTATTAACCACGTATAATGTCCGCCATAACCTAACTAGTCGAGAGTGTTGTGCCTGAAAAATTATTACGCTGGATACGCCCCGAAATTCAGAATTTATCTGCCTATCATGTCGCTAATGCAGATGGCCTGATTAAGCTGGACGCGATGGAAAATCCTTATTTGCTACCGGAAAATATACGCCGTGATTTGCAGCATGCGCTGGCTGCTACCGCATTAAATCGCTATCCTGATCCACATGCAAAAGCATTAACCGCCGCGTTGCATACATACATGCAAATACCTTCCGATCGGGCGATTATTTTAGGCAATGGCTCAGATGAATTAATTCAGATACTGGCAATGTCGATACTGAAGAAAAATACCTGCCTGATGGCTTTTGAGCCGGGTTTTGTTATGTACCGGATGATTGCTGAGTTTGCCGGTATTGACTATGTGGGAGTGCCGCTGGATGTGAACTTTAATCTGGATATGAGGTTAACCCTTGATGCAATAGAAAAACATCAGCCAGCAATAATTTTTATTGCCTATCCGAATAACCCCAGTGCCAATCTATTCGATGCTTCCATGATTGAAACCATTATCAGGCTGGCGCCAGGGCTGGTTGTTGTGGATGAAGCCTATCATCCGTTCGCACAAAAAACTTTTCTGCCTGCGTTATCTGAATTTGAAAACCTGATGGTGATGCGCACCGTATCTAAACTTGGTCTGGCGGGCTTGCGTCTGGGTTTTTTATGTGGCTCGCCGGTAATTGTTAATGAAATTGACAAACTTCGTTTGCCCTATAATATTAATGTTTTAACACAAACGGCAGCTCTTTTTATGCTGGAGAATATGGCTGTACTTGAGCAACAGGCCGGGTTTATTTGCGAGCAGCGTACAGGTGTTTTTGCTGCAATGAATAAATATGATGGCATAGAGGTTTTTCCCAGCCAGGCTAACTTTATTTTATTTAGAGTACGGTATAAAAGTAGCGATGAGGTTTTTGATATTATAAAAGATAATGGCGTGTTAATTAAGAATATGAAAGCGACACATGGACCGCTGCGAAACTGTCTGCGGGTGACAATTGGTACTGCGGAAGAGAATAAATTTTTTCTGCAGGCACTGGAAAAAGCATTACGTTAATGACATACTAATTACCGTTCTCCTTAGTAATACCCCGTCTGCTTGCGGCGGGGTAGTTTATTAGCGGCTCATTAGTGGTCGTTGCCCCAGTGTAGCACGGATAACAAAACTCTGGCGTTTGCGAAAACCTTCGATACGAAAAACATCACCAGGTTTCCCGGCTGCAATCTGTTTTAGAATATCCTGAGTGGTATAAATTTTCCTGTTATTAATCCCGGTAATGATATCACCGATTTTAATACCGGCGAGGTAACCGGGACCATCAATATCAACCCCGGTAATTAAAATACCATGCGTTGGCTCCAGGTTGGCAGAATGGATAATACCGGGTGTTAACTGCTGACCCTCAACGCCCAGCCAGCCACGTACCACATAGCCATTGGTGACAATTTGATTAAACACATGTTTTGCCATGTTAACGGGAATAGCGAAACTGATCCCCTGATAACTGCCGGTGCTGGAATAGATGTTTGAATTAATGCCGATGATTTCACCCGCAGTATTAATTAATGCGCCACCTGAATTACCCGGATTAATGGCAGCATCTGTCTGTAAAAAATTTTCATAGGTATTGCGAGTAACACGAGTACGACCCGTTGCACTGATAATTCCCTGGGTGACCGTCTGACCGATAGCATAGGGGTCACCAATAGCCAGTACAATATCACCGACCTTTAGTTTGTTGCTGTTACCGATAATAGCAACCGGTAGATTTTTCAGGTTAATTTTTAAAACAGCAAGGTCAGTATCCGGATCGGAGCCGAGAATTTTTGCTGCAACCGTTCTGCCATCTTTCAGATGTACCTGAATTTCATCATGATGTTCAATAACGTGATAATTCGTCAGAATGTGGCCGTGTTTATCGAAAATAATACCTGAGCCAGCAGAGTCTTCATGTAAAACGGGGGTATGGGGTGATCCCTTTGCAAGAAACTGCTGTAACAGGGGCTTTCTGTTAAGGATATTTGTAGATATGTTTTTGACGTAGGAATAGGTTGATATGCTGACCACTGCCGGTGCAGCTTTACTGATGGCAGAAGAAAAACTGTGTATCAAAAAAGGGGGGGGTGCGGCTCGATTTTTTGCCCTGGGTAATGTTTTTATATCGCCATTCCAGAGCAGAAAAATAGCACCTGCCATCAGCCCGAAAACCAGCCAGGCAAAATAATACCCTACTTTTATGTTGTTTTTCTTCATTGTGATTTTGTATCTTATTGTTTTTATTATAATTGATTTATTAAGTTTGGCTAATTTGCTAATTTACGCTATTCTATGCGCGCTTTGCAAGCGATGTGATTAGGATTTCCAGTGAGATTTCGCTACTTTTAGACTGGTTAAAATAACAGTTTTTTGTTGTTCTTGCCTCAACGTAGTTGCCTATCCACTATGGGGTTGAAATTAACGCTTTGCAATCAGGATAGAGTTATTATTTTATTTTTTATCTTTTTTGGAGATAACCATAATGTCTACTGCCGAAACGTCTGGTAAGAAGGTAGATACAGGTCGACGCCGATTTCTGGTTGCTGCTACTTCGGTAGTGGGGGCTGTTGGTGCCGGGTTTGTTGCGGTACCTTTTCTTGAAAGTTGGGAACCGAGTGCACGTGCCCTAAATGCGGGTGCGCCTGTAGAAGTAAATATTAGTAAGCTTGTTGAAGGTCGACTATTAACGGTTGGCTGGCAAAGTAAACCGGTGTGGTTTCTTCGACGGTCGAAGATAACACTGGCCAATCTGCCAAAGAATGATGATCGTCTACTGGATCCTCATTCTGATGCTGTATCACAGCAACCACCCTATGCGAAAAATGAGTATCGATCACGTATAGCAGAAATGTTTGTGGTGGTTGGTATCTGTACTCATCTGGGATGTATTCCAACCTATCGTCCAGATATTGGGCCAGAGGATCTGGGGGCCAACTGGCTGGGTGGTTTCTACTGTCCCTGTCATGGTTCTCGCTATGATCTGGCTGGTCGGGTGTTTAAAGATGTGCCAGCACCACTTAACCTGCTGGTTCCTGATTATTATTATGTCAATAATGATGTCATCCTTGTTGGTGAATCTGGAGGTAAAGCATAATGAGTAGCTTACTAGGCTGGATAGATGATCGTTTTCCATTAACTAAAATGTGGAATGAGCATCTGGCGAAGTACTATGCGCCAAAAAACTTTAATTTCTGGTATTTTTTTGGTTCCTTAGCACTGATGGTGCTGGTTATTCAAATAATTACTGGTATTTTTCTTACCATGCATTATAAACCTGATAGTCATCTGGCGTTTGGTTCAGTTGAATTTATCATGCGCGATGTAAAGTATGGCTGGTTGATTCGCTATATTCATACCACGGGTGCAACTGCCTTTTTTATTGTGGTTTATTTGCATATGTTCCGTGCGTTATTGTATGGCTCATTCAAAAAACCACGTGAATTGCTGTGGTTATTCGGGATGTTTATTTACGTGGCGTTAATGGCTGAAGCCTTTATGGGTTATCTGCTGCCATGGGGTCAGATGTCATACTGGGGAGCACAGGTAATTACTTCTTTGTTTGGCGCAATTCCTGTTGTTGGTCATAGCCTGTTAATATGGATTCGTGGTGATTTCGTCATTGGTGATGCAACATTGAATCGTTTCTTTGCACTGCATGTGATCGCACTGCCGCTAGTACTGGTCTTCCTGGTTATTGCGCACGTTCTTGCGCTGCATGAAGTGGGTTCAAATAACCCGGATGGTATTGAAATTAAGAAAAATAAAGATGCTAATGGTATCCCGTTAGACGGTATTCCGTTCCATCCTTATTACACGGTTAAAGATATCGTTGGGGTAGTCGTATTCCTGTTTTTCTTCTCCATTATCGTGTTTTATCTACCGGCTGGCGGTGGTTATTTGCTGGAAAGTAATAACTTTATTCCGGCTAATATCCTGAAAACGCCGCCAGAGATTTCACCTCTATGGTATTTCACTCCCTTCTACGCGATATTACGGGCTGTGCCTGATAAGTTGATGGGCGTTGGGGCTATGGGTTCGTCCATTGTTGTGCTGTTCTTCCTGCCGTGGATTGATCGTTGTAAAGTTAAATCCATTCGCTATCGTTCAGTTATTTATAAAATAAATCTTGCTGTATTTGTAATAAGTTTTTTCGTACTAGGTTATTTGGGGATGCATCCAGTATCATTAACTAATACCGTGTTATCGCGCGTCTTCGGCTTCCTGTATTTCGCTTTCTTTATTGTATTGTTCATTACATCGAAAAATGAAAGTACTAAACCTGTACCGGATAGGGTGACATCATGAAAAAGACTTTATTGACTCTATTAACGTCCAGTTTGCTGGCTGTCTTCTGGTTGGCGAACCCGGTGATTGCCTCCGCTGATGAAGGGGTTCATCTGGATAAGGCTCCTATTAATATTAGTGATAAGGCCTCACTGCGGCGAGGGGCGAAGATATTCGCGGAGAACTGTTACAGTTGTCATTCAGCGAAATATATGCGCTTTAATCGTATTGCCAAAGATCTTGATATGAGCAACAAGGATGTACGCGATATGATGATCTTTACCCGCGATGCCAAGGGTGCACCAACAAAAATTGGTGCTCTGATGAAAGTTGCCATGACACCCGCTTACGCGAAAAGAGCATTTGGTATAGCAGTGCCAGATCTTACAGTAGAAGCGCGTGCCCGGGGTGCTGACTGGTTATATACCTATCTGCGTAGTTTCTATCTGGATTCCAGCCGTCCGAGCGGTGTGAATAATGTGGTATTCCCCAAGGTTGGGATGCCGGATATTCTCTGGAAGCAGCAGGGCCTGAAAAAAGCCGTGTATAAAACTATTGTACAGGGCGATGGCGTGAAGGCGCAGGTAATTGACCACATGATTACAGTCGTTCCTGGAACCATGAGTACTGCCCAGTTCAACAAGTATACGGCTGACCTGGTCAACTTTATGGTTTACATTGCTGAACCAATACAAAATACACGACGTGCCATGGGCTGGAAAGTGCTTGGCTTCCTGGTTATCTTTTTCGTCTTCGCTTATATGTTGAAGAAAGAGTACTGGAAAGACGTGCATTAGATATTGGTATATTAAGTAACGGTAGTCGGTACAATAATCATTGTATAATGATTGTTGTACCGACTTTTCTGTTCCCATACTGGAAGATAAATGAATTTATATACAACGGCTAACTCAATTGAGTGTCATCGTACCCGTATTGTTTTAACTGAAAAAGACATTACACATGAAATTATTCAGGTTGATCTGAAAAAATTACCGGAAGATTTAATTGATTTAAATCCGTATGGTAGTGTGCCGACCCTGGTTGACCGTGAGCTGGTGTTATATAACTCACGGGTTATTATGGAGTATCTGGAAGAGCGTTTTCCTCATCCGCCATTAATGCCGGTAGGGCCTGTGCAGCGTGCACAAACACGCCTGGCACTATTTCGGGTTGAACATGACTGGTACCCGCTGATAGAAGTTATTGAAACTAAAGCCGAAAAGGCAGTGGTTAAAGCCAAAAAGGAACTAACAGAAAGTATCGCTTCTATTGCAGAAATTTTTACGGTAATGCCGTTTTTTCTCAGTGAAGATTTCAGTCTGGTTGATGCCAGTATTGCACCAATTTTATGGCGTCTGCCTCATTATGGTATTGAGTTACCTAAAGAGGCCAAAGCAGTTAATGACTATGCACAGCGCCTGTTCGATCGTGAAGGTTTTCAATTAAGCCTGACCGAATCGGAGCGTGAGTTACGTCTGTAGTTTGAGTAGCCTGAAATAATAATTGTCTGGACTATCATATTGACTGAACGAATAAAGCACGTCAGGCAGAATGGAATCTGTTAATTTTCTGTTTCAGGTGTTACTCTATTCATCATATTTCAGGATAAAAAAATAGTGCTGATATTATGCCCATGACATCCAGTCATCCCTATCTTGTTCGAGCCATGTATCAGTGGATTAGTGATAATGGCTTAACTCCCTATCTGCTGGTTGATGCAACCATTGAAGATTGCATGGTTCCTGTTCAGCATATCCGTGATGGTAAAATTATTCTGAATATTGCACCAATGGCCGTTAATGGTCTGGTTCTTGGTGATGAAACGGTTACCTTCAGTGCCAAGTTTTCAGGTAAATCTGAATCTATCTACATACCAGTTGAAGCGGTGCTGGCTATTTATGCCAGAGAAAACGGTCAGGGTATGATGTTTGCTGAAGAGGAAAACAGGCTAAGTGCGGTAGATGAAAATCAGGGAAAGATAAAAGAAGGCAAAAATATCGTATCGGTTAATCCAGAAGGCAGCAAATCAGGTTCCGACCCGGATAAACCCAAACCACCGAGTTCAGGGCCACCACGACCTAATCTGCATGTTGTTAAATAGTATGTTGTTAAACATGCCATTAAATACGTGCCGTTAAATAAGCATGTCGTCATATAGAGCCATTGTGTCATAGAATCGTGCCATAGATGTTTGTGGTTGACAGGAAGTTGATATTCACTCACCCATTAACTGATGGTCTATCAGATCACATAAACAGTGGATAACAAGTAGATGTACTTCCTGTATGCGTGCGGTAGAACCAGATGGCACGCGGATTTCTATATCATTATCTGAGATACATTCGCTCATGCTTCCTCCTTCTTTCCCGCTTAGTGCGATTACCAGCATATCGCGTTCGTGCGCAGCATAGATAGCACTATTCACATTGTCTGAATTACCACTGGTGCTGATTGCCAGCAGGATATCTCCCGACTGACCCAGTGCGGTGACCTGTTTGGAAAAAATCTGCTGATAGCTATAATCATTTGCAATGGATGTCAGTGTCGAGCTGTCGGTGGTTAGTGCGATAGCGGGCAGACCAGGGCGTTCCATTTCAAAGCGATTAAGCATTTCAGAGGAAAAGTGTTGTGCATCACCTGCTGAGCCGCCATTGCCACAGGAAAGTATTTTGCCCCCGTTTAGCAGGCATTGTGTTAGTAACCGTCCGGCAAGCAGGATGGGTTGGGCAAGCGTTTCTGCTGCCATTTGTTTGGTGAGGATGCTTTGCTGAAAATTCTGCTTGATTCGGTTTAGTAAATCCATCTGAAGCTGTTACCTGTAATGGCTGGTGAATTAATTATTACTGAAACAGATAAAAAGGATACTTATTGTTCAGGACACGCTGTTAATACATCCATGTAAACTCGACACCCGCATCCCTGCGGCTGACGGTCTTGAACAATAAGTATCCTTTTTATCTATCCTGTTAGTATGTGGCTATTAAAACGCATTTTTTATCCAGTTGAAAGTGTAGTTTACATTGTCCGGATGGAACTGACTGCGTTCTGCTGAAGGCGACATGGCGACAACATCGAACCGGGCAACTGGGAATTGTGTATGCTGTTGCAGGTATAACTCGGCCGTGCGTCTAATTTTCTGCTGCTTTTGCAGGGTAATGCTTGCTTCAGCCCCACCGAATGTATCATTTTTACGAAAACGCACTTCAATAAAAACCAGATTTTTTTGATCCAGCATAATAATATCTATTTCACCCAGGCGACAAAGGAAGTTTTTTTCCACCAGCTTCAGACCCTGTTCTTTCAAATAGAGATAGCAGGCCTGCTCTGCCTGTTCTCCCTGTTGTAGATGCTGCGCTTTCAATGCTGCATGGGGGCTGGCTGTACAGATTTGATTACAGGTGTAACGGTATTGTCTGTACTGGAAATTATTCCGTCTTTCTGCATGGGCAGGGCTTCAATTTTAATTTCAGGTTTTATATAGACGGCACGTCCGTTAATAAATCTGGCCCATAACAGGTGGCGTATAATTCGCCCATTTTTATCCAGCTGGATATTACCGGTTGCTCCGGAAAAACGCGCAAAATTATTTTCATGCAGGTATTGAAGATTAAACAGTAGATGGTAAGCATCAACTCCCAGTGCAAACAGACGGGTATAACGTTGTTGATCGGGCCAGTTTGTTTTGAATATCTGTTTTAGTCGGTTCATGTTTTCTGCCATCTTACTATCAGATTTTGAGTTTTCCAGTACCCAGGGCATGTCACAGAATAACAGACCGTCCAGATCGTTATCACGGCTAACATCTGGGGTTCCGGTATAAACGCTTGATGTAGCGTATACCGGCAGGGCACCTGCATGATGAAATCTTAATGAAGGAACAATACCGCGGGCAGATCGGGGAGTGGCTGCGATAAAAATCATATCTACATCATGTCTGCGATAAGGCATAAATTTTAATTTTTCACCCAATGTATCTTGAATTCTATGGTATCGCATTGTACTCTGGTCGAGATTAAACAGCCGTCGTATGGGGCGGGAAAAATCGGCACTGGTGCTGGAATAGTCCTGTGTTGCAATAACATTGCCGCCAAGTTGTTCAAAATAGGCAGAAAATGCATTTTGAATACGTCGTCCCCAGTTATTGTCCGGTGCCAGTATTACCACTTTCTGCTTACCCTGGCGTATTGCCAGTTCTGCTACTTGCCGGGCTTCATCTTCCGGAGACAGGCCAAACTGAAAAAGATTATTCGTTTGCATCTGAGGGTTGTTACTATAATTTAAGGTCAGCACCGGTATGGGTAAATCATGTTGTTGCTCAAGTTTGCTGATAAGTGTTTTATCAAGTGGCCCGATAATATTCGTTGCACCATCATCAATAGCCTGCTGGAGGAGTTGGCTAAAGGAGACATTTGGGTCGGCTGTATCATAAAACTTGAGGGTCGGTCGTGTTGTTGCATCGTCATCCGTATAGTAAGCACTTAATAGACCATTTTGGATGGTTACTGCGGCACCAGCAAATTTGCCCTGCTGGGGCAGTAGTACAGCAATGCGTTTCACTTTTATTGCGGTGGCGGTGTAGTCATCAATCAGGTGTGATAAAAATATATTGCTGACTGGCTGTTGTGGATGGCGAGTGCCCCAGTCCAGTACTGCATTTTCAACTTTATTGATATTACGCTGTCCCTGTGAACTGAAGTTGCGCATAATACGTGCTAGATCTAGCCAGGCCAGGATTCCTGGATCCGTTGAAGTCTCCTGTTCTAAAGCAGTCGCAGACATACTCGATAAAACCGTCCAGATCTGTTCGTTATTTTTGAGCCTGGCATCGGCAGTGTCGAATTGTGTTTCAAGTTCCACTCGTGTTTTCACTGCACGCATTGAATAACCAAGGGCTGCATCAATATCGGCGAGTAGTATTTTTGCCTGTAATTGACGTGATTGACGTAGACTACCTGTTGGTGGTAACAGGGTAATTGCCTTTTCCGGATTATTTTCTGCAAGAGCTACTCTGGCCGCCAGCAGACGTGTTTCGCCCATAATTGCGGCATCGGGTTTCATGCTATCGAGTATTTTGCCAGCGGATTTCAGATCGTGTTTATAGTAAAACAGCCGGGCAGACCTGAGAAGTAGTCTCTGGCGTTGTTCACCGCGAATTTCATTTGCCTGTGCTAAAGCCTGATTAGCCATATCACCCAGTTCGGCGGGGGTCATTTTAGACAGCGTTTCAGTATCCAGCGGTGTTGTGTTAATTTTTTTTAACGGGGAGATGCTGCAGGCGGACAGAAAAATACAGCAACAGAAAATGAGACGTTTTAAAGTTTGTATATTCAAGATACTATGTATATTGTAATTAATGTCAGGAAGGTGAAGTATGTTTTGTAGGGCTGATTGTGTCAATTGAAATCTTACCGGGAAAGCTTTATCTGGTGGCAACACCGATAGGAAATCTGGGTGATATAAGTCGTCGAGCCATTGAGATATTAACAGAAGTTGACATCGTTGCTGCTGAGGATACTCGCCATAGTCAGAAACTGTTATCCTACCTTGGTATATCGCCCCGCATGATAGCCTGTCATGAACATAATGAAGATCAGCTTGGTCCAAAATTAATTGGCTGGTTGCAGCAGGGTAAGTCGATAGCGCTAATCTCCGATGCCGGTACACCACTGGTTAGTGACCCTGGTTACCGGCTGGTAAAGCTGGCGCATCATCATGATATTCAGGTTGTGCCGGTACCGGGAGCCTGTGCTGCGATTGCAGCATTAAGTGGTGCTGGGCAGGCAACCGACCATTTCTGTTTTGAAGGTTTCGTACCGGCAAAGTCAGCGGCACGGTTGCAGGTTTTTGCAGCACTGAAGTACGAAAGGCGTACGATGATATTCTACGTATCCTGCCATCGTATCAGAGAAACACTGGATGATATGGTCGCCGTACTGGGTGAAAACAGAAATATTACCTTTGCTCGTGAAATAACAAAAACATTTGAAACAATTCGGTGTACAACGCTGGCGGCGTTACGCCAGTTTGTTGCCGCAGATGAAAACCAGCGCAAAGGTGAGATCGTGCTGGTGCTTGAGGGTTGTCAGCAGCCACCGGATAATAACACCCAGACAACAAATTTTCTGAAAATCCTGTTGCAGGAGCTGCCGGTTAAGCAGGCGGTTTCTTTTGTAGTAAAAATGACCGGTGCCAATAAAAATGAAGTATATAAAAAAGCGCTCGCCTTAAAACAGGAACATGAATAGGAATGCCGGTCATGTCTGCTGTGATTATTTATATCCCCAGTTTTTTTTCAAGGTAGTGAATATTAGTGCCACCGGCCTGGAAATTAGCATCATTCAGGATATCTTTATGCAGTTCAATGTTAGTACGAATGCCAGTGATGTTGATCTCATCCAGCGCGCCCCGCATTCTGGCAATAGCAACATCACGAGAACTGCCATAAGCAATTAATTTACCAATCATGGAATCGTAGTTAGGCGGTACGGTGTAGCCACCATAAATATGGGTATCAACACGAATACCGGGCCCGCCTGGTGGGTGGTAACGTTCGATTTTCCCCGGTGATGGCATAAACGTGCGTGCATCTTCTGCGTTGAGGCGGCATTCAATGGCATGCCCGCGAATTTCAATATCGCTTTGTTTGTAACGTAGTTTTTCCCCGGAGGCAATGTAGAGTTGCTCTTTAATAATATCAACACCGGTAATCATTTCAGTAACAGGGTGTTCAACCTGTATCCGGGTGTTCATTTCAATAAAGTAAAACTCATTGTCCTGGTAGAGAAATTCAAAAGTGCCAACACCTCGGTAACGCATTTTATTGCAGGCATCAACACAGCGCTGACCAATTTTTTTACGCTGTTTGGGAGTAATGCCGGGGGCGGGTGCTTCCTCCAGTACTTTCTGGTTGCGGCGTTGCATCGAACAATCACGCTCGCCCAGGTGAATAGCATTGCCCTGACCATCAGATAATATCTGAATTTCTATATGACGGGGCATCTGTAGATATTTTTCCATATAAACCGTACTGTTGCCAAAAAAGCTACCCGCTTCCTGTCTGGTAAGATTTATTGAACTTTGCAAAGTGGCATCGGAGTGTACGACACGCATACCGCGTCCACCACCACCGCCAGCGGCTTTAATAATGATGGGGTAGCCAATTTTATTTGCCAGCGCCAGATTAATATCAGAATCATTACCCAGCGGGCCGTCTGAACCGGGTACACAGGGCACCCCGGCGCTTTTCATGGTTTCAATGGCGGCGACTTTATCTCCCATGGTTCGAATAGATTCCGGTGTCGGTCCGATAAAAATAAAACCACTATCTTCAACGCGCTCGGCGAAATCAGCATTTTCAGATAAAAAACCATAGCCGGGATGGATGCCCATGGCATCGGTCACTTCTGCGGCACTGATGATTGCCGGTATATTCAGGTAACTCTGGTCGGATGGTGCAGGGCCAATACAGACTGTTTCGTCCGCCAGACGAACATGCTTTAAATCACGATCGACATCGGAATGTACTGCAACCGTCTTAATACCCAGTTCACGGCAGGCACGCAATATACGTAATGCTATTTCGCCGCGGTTAGCGATAACAACTTTGGATAACATAATAGTGCCTTACTCAATAACAATGAGTGGTTGGCCGAATTCAACTGGCTGTGTGTTTTCAACTAGAACTTCCTTGACTGTACCGGACTTGTCCGCTTCAATCTGGTTGAGAATTTTCATTGCTTCAATAATACAGATGGTATCGCCCTCATTCACACTATCGCCGATCTTGACAAAATCGGGTGCTCCTGGGGAAGGAGCGCTGTAAAAAGTACCCACCATGGGTGCGTTTACTGTGTGGCCGCTTATTTCATCGGTTGCATCGTTGCTCTCCGATTTTGTTTCCATACTGGCATTATCGGGTGGTGGGGCAACCGCATACTGTTGTACGGGCATGGGCGCTGGTGCAGCGTAGCGGGAGATGCGTATAGATTCTTCGCCCTCATTTATTTCGATTTCGGCAATACCGGATTCTTCCAGTAGTTCAATGAGTTTTTTAACTTTGCGTATATCCATCAGGATTACCCTTTGTTTAAATAAGTAAATGCAGCTCGTAAAGCAAGTTCGTAGCCCTGTGTACCAAGGCCAGAAATAACACCCACTGCAATATCAGAAAAATAGGAATGTTCACGAAAGGCTTCGCGCGCATGAACGTTGGATAAATGAATTTCAATAAACGGAATTTGTACCGCACTTATTGCATCACGTAGTGCAATGCTGGTGTGCGTGAAGGCCGCAGGATTGATAATAATAAAACGTGTTTTATCTGTTTGTGCCTGATGAATACGGGCGATCAATTCCGCTTCGGCATTGCTCTGGTAACTGTCAATACTCAGCTTGTAGCGTTGTGCCAGGTTCTGCAACCGGATGGTAATGGATTCGAGTGTATCAAAGCCATAGTGTTCGGGTTCGCGGGTGCCTAGCAGGTTTAAGTTGGGGCCGTTTAGTACAAGCAGGTCAGGCATGAAGGTGTATTGGTGAAAATATTAAAAGATATTAGTAATTGTGCATAACTGTAGAGAAAAAGTCCACTATTTCGTCGAATTTGTGGCGAAATTAATTGGTAATAAAGAAATTATATCAGTTACTACCGATGCCAAGCCGCTTTAATATTGATATTGCACGGTTTTTGCTGAGTTCTCCAGTGAATGTGGCGCTAATTTTACCTTTCCTGTCTATAAATACTGAGTAAGGAAGACTGTCAGTTCTGTTTCCATAACGTTTTGCCAGGCCCATAGCTTCTTCCTGAGCGGCCATGATCGGGTAGTTTATCTTCATTTTCTTTGCAAATTTACGTACGTTTGGTTCGTTATCAACGGCAATGCCGATTATCTGGAAGTTCTGCCCGCCATATTTTTTCTGTAGCTGGATAAATTCAGGCGTTTCACGTCGGCAGGGCGGGCACCAGGTCGCCCAGAAATTTAACAGTATGACTTTATTATTCCATTCCCGGATAGAGCGCATTTTGCCATGCAGGTCTTCAATCGCAAATTCCGGTCGCATCTGTCCGATAATCGGCCTGTGATCCGGTTTGTTAAGGCCTCTATAGGTTTGAAATACGTAGTAGCTGCCGCCACTAATCACCATGATAGTGATAAAAATAAATATATTTTTCATCTTACCTGGATAATTAGAGAAATAGATTTCTTCAGAGGTTCCCTAATTTAAATATCCGCTTTCAGAGCGCGCCTGATGTGTGCAGCAAACTGCCTGGCCTTCATATAACCGACTACACGATAGTTTCTATGCTCCTTACCTTTGGTATCAAAAAACATAATGGATGGTGGTCCGATGATGCCAAAGTGTTTGTATAACTGAACGTCCTGTTTATCGTTAGCAGTAACGTCGGCCTGTAATAAAACCACACCTCGCAGCGCGCTCTTTACGCTGGGGTTGGTAAAAGTAAACGCTTCCATTTCCTTGCAGGATACACACCAGTCAGCATAAAAATCCAGCATAACCGGTTTACCGGCTGCTTTTGCCTCTGCCAGTGCAGCGTTTAAGCCTTTAATTCCTTTAATCTGTTTAAACGTTAATGCTGAGTGTTGCTGTTGTGAAGAAGATGAAGTAATCGTTTCCAGACCTTCCAGTGGCTGGAGAACGTTACGATTTCCACCCGCCAGACCAAGCAGAATAATAATGCCGTAGATCAGAAATACGATCCCAAAACCTTTCCATAACCTTTTCCAGCCATTGCTGCCGCTGGGTAAACTGTCTATTGCGCCCATATAAATGGCAGAGACGATAATCAGTATTGCCCATAATGACATGGTTAAAGTAACCGGTGCTACTCTTTCCAGTAACCAGATGGCGAGAGCCAGCAGAAGTACACCGAATACTGCTTTCACAGCATCCATCCATTTGCCCGCTTTGGGTAACAGTTTGCCAGCAGAAGCACCAATTAATAATAGAGGTGTACCCATCCCCATGCTTAATGCAAACAGTGCCATTCCTCCAAGCAAGGCATCACCGGTGTTGGCAATATACAGTAATGCACCAACCAGTGGAGCGGTAACACAGGGGCCGACAATCAGTGCGGACAGAAAGCCCATGATGGCGACACCAATTAACGTGCCACCATGCTGACTATTGCTTGCACTAGTTAATTTGTTTTGAATACTGGCGGGCATTTGCAGTTCGTAGAAGCCGAACATGGAAAAAGCGAGTGCGACAAAAATAGCTGAAAAGCCGCTGATAATCCACGGATTCTGGAACCATGCCTGGATGTTTTCACCTGATAGACCAACCAGGACACCAACAATAGTGTAGGTGGCGGCCATTGCCAGCACATAGACCGCAGATAGTAACAGTGCCTTGCGGGTAGAAATATCCTTCCCCTGACCAACAATAATGCCTGATAGAATCGGGATCATTGGAAATACGCAGGGAGTAAAAGCAAGTAGCAGGCCGGCACCAAAAAATATCAGCAGGGTTAATAGAGTATTGCCATTTTTCAATGTGTCAGCAATTTTATCCTGCGCCGAAAGGGGTGCCGTACTAGCGCTTGACTGGGCAGGGGTGGATGTGGCTGATTGTGCGGCAGCAGCAGTGGATATCGGGGAGAGCTTTATTTTAAATGTACGTATTTGTGGCGGGTAGCAAATTCCGGATATTTCAGAGCAGCCCTGATAACGAACCTTGAAACTGACTTCTTTGCCCGCATTACCTGTATAGTGGTAGGGTAATGTGGCGGTGGCAAAATGGTGGTAGACGTGCAGGGTTTTATTAAACACGGGGTCTGCTTTCGGTTCCCCTTTGGGCATGATCAGTGGCTGGGTTTGTACCGATGAATCATCTATGGTGATCTTCATTTGGTCACGATACAGGTAGTGGCCTTTGGCAATCACCCATTTGGCGGTAAATTGTCCAGGTTTGGGTTGTATAGTTAGCTGGAAAGCCTGATCGGGATCCAGAATCTTATCCTGCCCGCTGAGTCCATCAAGAAGATTTAAGTTGTTGCCTGCGAAAAGTGGCAGGCTCACGCTGAGCAATAACAGTGTGGAAAATAAGCGGGATAAAAAATTATTCATATTAGATTCCAGGGTAATATATATTGGCGTGGTGTATGGGGATATGGGGTAATTTTAGCGTATTATTGACGTTCAAATTTAGACACAAAAAGTTAACAGGGTTCATTTCAGGGTTGGTTTATTCGCGTTTTATACCTGTTTAATCCAGTTATCTCTTCACAAAACCGGTCGTTAGAGAGAAGATATCACATAAATTATACTCTACCTGATTGTTCAGGCCGATTATTCAG